>Ga0154738_1228_pt9 | contig 11714 bp, 12 predicted proteins | sample Rifle2008BG16ft_FD_105746 | JGI IMG/M metagenome (GOLD analysis project Ga0154738, IMG submission 105746) | Spirochaetes bacterium RBG_16_67_19 | reverse complement strand
AGGCGGGCCAGGCGCCGGGCGGTCTCCCCGTCGGGGGCGGCGATGCTGACCAGAACCGGCTGGAAATCCTGGGGAGCACCCGCTCCCGCGGCGCTCACAGCCGGGCCACTCCGGCCTTGAGCTTCTCCATCTGCCCGCGCAGCGCCTGCGGGATGCGCCCGCCGAACTTGCCGTAGAACTCTTCCACCTCGGCCAGCTCCTTCTCCCATTCGCCGCGCTCCAGGCTGAACAGGCTCTCCAGGCGCCCGGGAGGCAGACTCAAGCCCTTCATCTCCAGGTCCTGGAGCTCGGGCAGCAGCCCGATGGGCGTGGAGCGCGCCCCGACCCGGCCCTTGATCCGGTCCACTATCCACTTCAGCACACGGGAGTTGTCCCGGAAGCCGGGCCAGGCGAAGCCGCCGTCGGCGTCCTTGCGGAACCAGTTCACGGTGAAGATCTTGGGCGGCTGGGTGAGGCGCTGGCCCACCGCCAGCCAGTGGGCGAAGTAGTCGCCCATGTTGTAGCCGGCGAAGGGCAGCATGGCCATGGGGTCGCGGCGCACCACACCCAACGGACCGCCAGCCGCGGTGGTGGTCTCCGAGCCGTTGGTGGAGGCGCGGAACACTCCGTGCTCCCAATCGGTGGCCTCGCACACCAGGGGGATGGTGTTGGAGCGGCGCCCGCCGAAGATGATGCCGGAGATCGGCACCCCCTTGGGGTTGTCGTACTCCTTGGAAAGGTTCGGACAGTTGTAGATGGACACGGTGAAGCGGGAGTTGGGGTGGGCCGCCGGCTTGCCGGCCTGCCAGGGGCCGCCCTGCCAGTCCAGCAGGCCCTGCGGCGGCTCGCCCAGTCCCTCCCACCAGGGGCTGTTGGTCGCGGGGTCCAGGGCGGTGTTGGTGAACAGGGTGGGGAAGAACTTGTCGCCCTTCAGGGTGCGCATCATGTTGGGGTTGGTCTTGTCGGAGGTTCCCGGCGCCACGCCGAAGAATCCCGACTCCGGGTTGATGGCCCACAGGCGCCCGTCGGGACCCACGTTGATCCAGGCGATGTCGTCGCCCAGGGTGTGCACCTTGTAGCCGGGGAACACCGGCTCGATCATGGCCAGGTTGGTCTTGCCGCAGGCCGAGGGGAAGGCCCCCAATAGATAGGTGATCTCGCCGCCGGGCTCCTCCAGGCCCATGATGATCATGTGCTCGGCCAGCCACCCTTCCTGCTCGCCCAGGTAGGAGGCGATGCGCAGGGAGAAGCACTTCTTGCCCAGCAGGGCGTTGCCGCCGTAGCCGGAGCCGATGCTCATGACCAGGTGCTCCTGGGGGAAGTGCATGATGAAGCGCTTGGCCGGGTCCAGCTCGCCGATGGAGTGCAGCCCGCGCACGAAGTTCTCCTGGGCGCCGATGCGCCGGATGGCTTCCTGCCCGACGCGGGTCATGATGCACATGCTGACCACCACGTAGATCGAGTCGGTGATCTGGATGCAGGGCTTGGCGTACGGGGACTGGGGGTGGCCCATCATGTAGGGGATCACGTACAGGGTGCGTCCCTTCATGCAGCCGTCGAACAGCCCGCCGATCAGGCCCTTGGCTTCGGCGGGGTCCATCCAGTTGTTGTTCGGGCCGGCGTCCTCCTTTTTGGGGAGGCAGACGAAGGTGAGCTGCTCGGTGCGGGCCACGTCGTTGGGGTGGCTGCGGTGCAGGAAGGCGTCGGGGTAGGGCGAGGAGGCCAGCGCCCGGAAGGTGTGGTGCGGGCCGGTCTTCTCCTGGCGGATGCCCTCTTCCACCAGCAGCTCCAGCTCCTCGCGGGTGCCCTGAACCCAGTGCACCTTGTCGGGCTTGGTGAGCCGCGCCTGCTCCTCGACCCAGCGTTCGACGGGATTGGCCATGGACAACCTCCTCGCCAATTGCGTGTTAGGATTTATACCTGCGTGGGGCCGGAGGGTCAAGGCGCCGGCGATTGACAGGGGCTGGTGGGGCCGCTACAGTGGCATCGGCCTTCGGCGCCTGGCTCCAGTAGCTCAGCCGGATAGAGCAGCGGTTTCCTAAACCGCAGGTCGGACGTTCGAGTCGTCTCTGGGGCAGAAATCCTGAAAAATCCTGACCTTGACGCCTCCCGGGGCGGCCTCTACAATCGAGGCCGTGAAGATTCTGGTGGTTGACGACTCGGCGGTGATGCGCCGCATCCACCGCAATACCCTGACCGAGCACAAGGTCAGCGAAGCGGACATCCTGGAGGCCGAGGACGGGGAGAAGGCGCTCGAACTGGCCAGGCAGCAGGAGATCAGCCTGTTCCTGGTGGACTGGAACATGCCCCGCCTGGACGGCTTCCAGTTCGTGAAATCGGTGCGGGCCATGGCGCGCTACGCCGCCACCCCGATCGTGATGATCACCTCCGAGGCGGCCAAGTACAACGTGGTGGAGGCCATCCAGGCGGGGGTGACCAACTACGTGGTCAAACCGATCAAGGGGGACGTGCTCTGGCAGAAGCTCTCCAAGTACCTCCAGCCCGGCGGCAGGAGCGGCGCGTGAAGGCCAAATACATCAATCCCTTCCTGGTGGCCTCCATGAACCTGTTCCGGGAGTACCTGGGCATCAAGGTGCGCAACCTCAATCCCTTCGTGCTGGAGGACCCGCAGGCCCTGAGCGAAGTCTCGGGGATCATCGGACTGGCCGGCGAGACCGCCGGGGCGGTGGTGTTGAGCTTCTCGCGCGAGACGGCCATGAACGTGGTGGGCCGCTTGTCCGGGAAGAGCTACACCGTCCTGAGCAACGAGGTGCTGGACGGGGTGGGCGAGCTGGTGAACATCATTGCCGGCAACGCCAAGAAGGACCTGGAGGAGTTCCGCATCGTCATCTCGCTCCCGGGGGTCATTGTCGGGGAGAGCTACAAGATCAAGTGGCCCCAGGGCGTGCCGGTGATCAGCATCCCCTTCGAATCGGAGCTGGGACCGTTCACGGTGAACGTGTCCCTGAAGGACGCCGCCCCATGAAGCTGAACTCCATCCAGTTCAAGATCGTCACCCTGATCGTGGCCGTGCTGGTGGCCAGCACCGGGGTTTCGATCTACTTCACGGTGGCCAACCAGCGCCAGAACCTGCTGGAGGCCACCGAACGCACCCTCGGGCTGAACACCGACATGCTCAACCGCACCATTCGCAGCCTGATGCTGAGCGGCGAGGCCCCGGGGGTGGTGCGCACCATGTCCAGCCTGGCGGAGATCCCGGGCTTCCGGGAGATCGCCATCTATCGCCGGGACGGCAAGCTGGCCTTCAGCGACTATTCGACCCTGGATTTCGTGCACAACTACCAGAAGAAGTACCGCTTCGAGCGCACGCCACGCGTGGAGGCCCGTCTGCTGGAGGAACCGGGCCTGGCCCGGGTGCTGGCCACCAACACCCCCTACCGGACGGAGCTGCCGGCCACCCAGGAGCTGCAGAACTTGTTCCCCGTCCTGAACTACAAGGAATGTCGGGAGTGTCACGGGGAGACCCATTTCATCCGCGGCGTGGTTCATTCCAAGGTTTCGGTGGCCTCGCTCTACGAGCGCATCCGCGCCGCGCGCAACATCCTGAGCCTCAGCTTTCTGGCCATCGGCGCGGCCATCGCCGCGCTGCTGATCCTGAGCGTGCAGCGCACCATCATTGCCCCGGTGCTGTCGATCGCCCGCACGGCCCGTTCCGTGGGCCGCGGCGACCTGGAGCAGCGCATCCGGCTTTCCTCGCGCGACGAGCTGGGGCAGCTGGGGCAGGCGCTGAACGACATGATCGACGGGCTGCGCCAACGCGAGCGCCTGGAGCTGCGCAACCAGGTCGTCGAGGCGCGCAACGCCGAGAACCGCAAGTACCTGGACAACATCCAGGAGGGGCTGCTGCTGCTGGACCGCGGCTACACCATCGGAGGGGAGCATTCCCTGTTCCTGCAGCGGCTGTTCGGCGGCCGGAGGATCGCCGGGGTCAATTTCCTGGACTTCGTGTTTCCCGATGCCGCCCTGCAGGCGGAGGACCGCCGGGAGCTGGAGCAGTTCCTGGGCTTCCTGTTCGAAAAGACCGCTTCCGACATGGAGCTGATCCAGCAGATCAATCCCCTGCGCAACCGCACCCTGACCCTCGGGGCGCAGAGGCAGATCGTGGTGGACGCCTCCTTTCACCGCATCTATTCCGGTCCGCGGGTGGAGAACGCGATGGTGATCTTCCAGGACCGCACGGAGCTGACCCAGGTGCAGCGCGAGTTGGAGGTCCAGAAGGAGCGCGGTGAGGAGGAGCTGCGCCAGATCGCGGCGATCCTGCAGACCGGACCACAGGGCTACGAGGACTTCGTGGCCCAGGCGCAGCAGGCCGTCGGCGAGCTGGAGGGCAGCCTGGGGACGCTGGGCGACGCCCAGCTCCTGCGGGCGCTGTTCCGCCAGATGCATTCCCTGAAGGGCGGGGCGCGCTACCTGGAGCTGGGCCGGCTGGAGTCCCTGGCCCACGCGGTGGAAGATATCCTGAGCAGGGCCCGCGACCAGGCCTCCGCCCCGGATTCCGCCTCCACGGCGGAGCTCGGCCGGCTCATCGGCAGCCTGCGCGAGGAGCTCCAGCGGGTGCGGGGCATCACCGAGCGCTTCCACAGGTTCGGGACGGGAAAGCGGACGGAAGGCTCGCAGGCCCTGCTGGAGCAGCTGCGGGGCATGGCCGCGCAGATCGCCGCCGAGCAGGGCAAGCAGGTGCGCCTGGCCGGCGAAGGCCTGCTGGCCGACGCCCGCCTGCTCTCCGCGCTGCGCGACCCGCTGATCCATCTGGTGCGCAACGCGGTGGACCATGGCCTCGAGGACCCGCTGGAGCGCGTCGCGGCGGGCAAGCCCAGGGAGGGCACGGTCAGCGTGCGCTTCGTCCGTGGGCAGGGCACGCTGGTGGTGCAGGTGGCCGACGACGGGCGGGGCATCGACTTCGCCGCGGTGCGCCGCAAGGCGGTGCAGAAAGGCCTGGTGCGCCCCGAGTCGGAGGGCGGGGAGGCGGAGCTGCTGCGCATCCTGTTCTCGCCGGCCTTCAGCTCCCGGGAGCAGGTCTCGGCCATCTCCGGCCGGGGAGTGGGGCTGGACATCGTGGCGGAGGCCGCCAGGTCCCTGGGCGGGCGCATCGCCGTGCTCAGCCGGGCCGGCCGGGGCGCGCGCTTCACCCTGCGCATCCCCTTGGCCGGCGGCGCTACTGCTCGGGTAGGCTCAGGTCCAACCGCCGGATGATGATGTAGTCGTTGTCCTTCATGCCCTCGTGGCAGTCGATGCAGCTCTGCAGCCGGCCTTCGGCCTGCACCTTGCCCTGCGGATCATAGGCCGCCCAGAACCAGTCCCCGTTGGCGGGATCGTAACCTTCCACCTTGGCCATCACGGTCAGGTTGGTGGGGCGACGGTCGGCGTCGAAGTTCTCCTTGACTATGAGGGAGCCGTTCGGGGCGCGCCGCCCGGCGGCCGGTAGGGCCTCCTCCAGCAGGTAGTTGATGTACACCTCGTGGAACTGGCCGTGCGGCGACTGGCCGGGCTGCAGCTCCTCGTGCCCGGGCCAGAAGGCCCAGTGCTCGAAATCGGCCTCCGCCGAGATGCGCTGCCACAGGCGGGCGCCGGAGATCTCCGCCCGCCCGAGGGCCGGCAGGCGCGGCTGTTCGGCCGGCGCGCAGCCCAGCAGCAGCAAAGTCAGAAGGAAGGCCAGCAACGTTTTCATGAGGGATTATACCCTTACCTGAAGGTCAGGGAGTAGTCCAGCGGCTTGTCCAGCAGCAGCACGCGCAGCAGGGGAATGCGGAAGGCCACGCCTCCGGGGACCGCCGTACCGCCGCTCTGGGCCACGACCCGGCCCTTGACCAGGATGGTGGTCTCGATGGCCGAGGCCTTCAGGGCCGCGGCGCCGCCTTCGCCCAGCGCCAGGTCGATCAGCTCCAGGTACTCCGACTCGGTGGCGTCGTCGTTCTCCTGGGGGCCCAGGCCTTCGAACAGCGGGTTTTTCAGGAAGGGGGCCAGCTCCAGAAGCTGGGAGAAGTTCCTGCGGTCCAGGTGCGCCCGCAGGGTGGTGCCCTCGGGACCCTTCTTCAAGGACAGGATGGTCTGAGGCTTTTCCGGCGCGGCGAACAGCTTCTCGATGGACTGAAAAGCCAGATCCATCTCCAGCCGGTCGGGGCTGGCGCTTTCGATGCGGCGGAGGGTGACCTCCTGCCGCGAGGCGAAGCCCTTGCGGATGTCCTCCACGTCGAAGATGCGCCCTTTTTCCTTGGAGCCGCTGACCTCGGAGAGGTCCAGCAGGTAGTCCAGCAGGACCTTCTGCAGGCGGATGCGCACCTCGGCCGTTCCGGAGCCCTCCGGCTCCAGGGTCACCCGCTGGCTGACCGAGCAGCCCGCCGCGCCCAGCATGGCCATTGCCGCGAGGAGCAGGACGGCCAGGGCGGCCGGCGAGGATTGGCGAATCGGCGCGGGCATGGCGTAAAGTACGGCATCGGCGAGGGGGCGTCAAGGCTCGCTCCGCCTTGCACCCCGCCGGCTGGTTCCCCTATACTCCCTGCCATGTGCCAGGTCACCATCCTCCCGGGGGAAATCGTGTTTCACGCCCGGCGGGGCGCGCCGCTTCGCGAGTTGCTGCTGCAGGAGGGCATCCTGCTGGATTTCCCCTGCGGCGGCCGGGGGCTGTGCGGGCAGTGCGCGGTGGAGATCCAGCCGCCTACCGAAAGCGGTCAGGGCGGGCGGAAGAAGCTGCCGGAGGAGGCGCTGGCCCGCGGGCTGCGCCTGGCCTGCCAGGTCCAGATCGAGGGGGACTGCACCATCCGCATCCCCGAGGAGAAGGGCATCGAGGTGGCCTGGAAGGACCCGGCCGCGGTGGAGGGTTCCGCCCCGGTGTACGGCGAGAAGCTCATCCACCGGCGCCGCCTGAAGATGGAGCCGCCCAGCCTGCAGGATCAGCGCGCCGACTGGGAGCGCCTGGCCGACGCCCTGCAGGGCCCCCCGGGGCAGACGCCGGCCGTCCTGCCGCCGGTCCAGGCGGAGACCGTCGAGGGCTTTGCCCGCGCCCTGCGCGCCGGACAGTGGCAGGTGGAAGCAGTGTTCGAGCAGGAGGCCCTGCTGTGCCTGCGCCCCGCTCCAGCCGAAGGGGAGGCGGCGGCGGAGCCGGTGTACGGCTTCGCCGTGGACCTGGGCACCACCACGGTGGACTTGTCGCTGCACAACCTGGAAACCGGCCGCCTGCTGGCCCGCAAGGCGCTTCTGAACCGGCAGACCGCCTACGGGGCGGACGTGATCTCACGCACGCACAACTTCCAGGAAAAACGGGAGGAGGTGCGGGCCGCGGCGCTGGAAACCATCGAGGAGTGCGCGCGGCAGCTGGAGGTGGAAGCCGGGGTGGCCCCGGAGCAGGTGGTGCGCACCGCCGTGGTGGGCAACCCGATCATGATCCACATCCTGCACGGCTTGAATCCCCAGCAGCTGGCCATGGCCCCGTACATCCCCCTGGTCTCCGGCCTGGTCCGCCGCCGCCCGCAGGAGTTCGGCTGGAGCTTCCAGGGCTGCGGCTGGGTGGAGACCCTGCCGCTGATCTCCGCCTTCGTCGGCGCGGACACCGTGGGCATGATCCTGGCGCTGGACCTGGAGCGCGAGCCGGAGATCACCCTGTCCATCGACATCGGCACCAACGGCGAGATCGTGCTCTCCAAGGCCGGGGAGCTGCTGACCACCTCCACCGCCGCCGGCCCGGCCTTCGAGGGCGCCCAGATCAGCTGCGGCATGCGGGCCCTGGAGGGGGCCGTCACCGGTTTCCGCATCCTCCCCGACGGCGGGCTGGACCTGGCGGTGGTCGGCGGCGGCCGGCCCAAGGGCCTCTGCGGCAGCGGCCTGATCTCCGGCATCGCCGAGCTGCTGGAAGCGGGCCTGCTGGAGCCCAGCGGGCGCCTGCTGCCGCCCGAGGAGGTCGCCCGCCCCGAGCTGGCCGCGCGCCTTTTCCGGGAGGAGAAGATGCTGGCCTTCCGGCTGTCCGACCGGGTGTTCATCACCCAGCGGGACATCCGGGAGCTGCAGCTGGCCAAGGGGGCCATCCGCACGGGCATCGACCTGCTGCTGGACGCCGCGGGGGTGAGCCCGGAGAGCCTGGCGCGCATCCGCCTGGCCGGCAACTTCGGCTCGGGGCTGGACATCCGCAAGACCATGCGGCTGGGACTGATCCCCGAGCTGCCCGTGGAAAAAGTGGACGTGGTGGGCAACGCCGCCCTGCGCGGCGCGGCGCTGGCCCTCGTATCCCGGGAATACCGGGACCGGGCCGCGCGGATTCACCGCCGCTGCAAGTTCCTGGAGCTGGCCGCCCGGCCCGACTTCCAGGTGCGCTTCGCCTCGTCGATGTTCTTCTAGAGCTGCTTCAGGAGCCCATCAGGCCGCGCAGCGGCGACAGCAGCCCGCGTCCGGGCTGGAAGCGCAGCCACTTGCCTGCCGGCTTATCCCCGCGCGAGGCGAGGGTTTCCACGATGAAGCCGGCGAAGTCCCGCGCCAGGGTTTCGACGGACTCGAAGCAGTGCACCGTCACGCCGCTCGGTCCTCCGCTCTCCATCAGCGACTGGGACAGCGCCTTGAAGGCCCCCCGCAACGCAGCCTCCAGCGGCGGCCTGCCGCCGACCGCTTCCCGGGGAGCATAGTCCACCAGGGCCAGGCGCCCGCCGCCGTTCCTGGCGAAAACCTCCAGCAGGCCCTTCACCAGGAACAACGGGCCCTTGAGCCAGGCGTCCACGGCCCGCTCCATCGACTCGTAGGAGGTTTCCGGCAGGAGTCTGGCCTCCACGAACGGCCATTGCACCACCACGGCTTCGTCGATGCGGCCGAAGCGGTTGGCCACCGCCAGCAGCACGTTGCGGGCGGAGATGGGCGAGCGCCGGTTCCAGTCGGTGAGCAGGAAGCCATCGCTCTCGGAAACCAGGGGGGCTTCGCGGGATTGCTGGTTGGAGCGGGTCACGGCCACGCTGGCCCCTTCGGCCAGGTAGCGCCGGGCCAACTCCTCGCCGAGGGGTGTCTGCACATCGCTGACCAGCACGACCCGTCCCATGTTCCCCGCATCTTAGCAGGGGCCTCCGCCCCGGTCAACGCCGGCCGGGGGGCGGCCCCGGGGGCGCCTTGCTTCGGCCGCCGATTCGCGACATATTTAGCACGGGCAGCAGTGCTGAATGGAAGGCAAGGCCAGGATCCTGGTGTACGGCTTCTCCGCGGAGGAACAGCGGCGCATCGACGAGGGCCTGGCTTCGCTCGGGGTGCCGCCCGCGCTGAAGGCGCGGCCGGAGCAGGGCGGGGAGGTCCTCCGCCGGATCCTCGCCGGGGAAAGCCCGGCGGCAGCGGCGGAGGCGGCCGGGGTGGGGGGACGGAAGCCCCTGGTCCTGTTCCACAACATCTCGGATTCCGGCGTGCGGGCGCTGCTGGGCTTTTTCCGTGAGGCGGCGCGCGGCCGGCCCAGGGTGAGCACCCCGACCTCCCTGGATTGGACCCTGGAAGAGCTGGTCGCCCACCTGGAACAGGAACGCGCCGCGCTGGAGGAGGGCAGGTAGGATGCGCATCGCCATCGGGCAGATCAACCCGGTGATCGGCGATTTCGCCGGAAACGTGGACAAGATCCTGGAATTCTCGGCCCGCGCCCGGGAGCTGGGCGCCGAGCTGGCCGTGTTCCCGGAAATGTGCATCTGCGGCTACCCCCCGCTGGACTTGGTGGACCAGGATTCCTTCGTGGAGGCCGGCCTGCAGGGACTGCGCCGCCTGCAGCGCTCCTGCCCGCGGGGCATCGGGGTCACGGTCGGCTACGTGGACCGCAACCGCGGCGAGGCCGGCAAGCCGCTGGCCAATGCGGTGTCCCTGCTGGCCGACGGGGAGATCCTGGCCACCCAGACCAAGACGCTGCTGCCCAGCTACGACGTGTTCGACGAGGCCCGCTGGTTCCAGCCGGCCGTCTCCCGGCAGGTGATCCCCTTCCGCGGCGAGCGCCTGGGCATCGCCATCTGCGAGGACATGTGGTGGGAGGCGGAGATGCCCGCCGGGATGCGCTACCCGGTGGATCCGGTGAAGGAGCTGCTGGACGGGGGGGCCTCCCTCATCCTGGCCCCTTCGGCTTCCCCGTTCTATTCGGGCAAGCCGCGCATCCGCCTGGAGCTGGCCTCCGGCATCGGCCAGCGCTCCGGGGTGCCGGTGGTCTACGTGAACACGGTGGGGGCCAACGACAGCCTGATTTTCGACGGCCAGTCCTTCTGCACGGCCGGCGACGGCCGCCTGGTGTTCCTGGGCGAGGCCTTCCAGGAGCAGTTGGCGCTGGTGGACACCGCCCGGCCGGGACCGGAGCTCTCCCTCTCCGAGGACCGCTACGGCGAGCTGGCCCGGGCGCTGGAGCTGGGCATCGCCGACTACCTGGCCAAGTGCGGCATCGGCAGGGTCCACCTGGGGCTTTCCGGGGGAATCGACTCCGCCCTGGTGGCGGTGCTGGCCGCCAGGGCGGTGGGACCGGCGAGGGTCACCGCTTTCGCCCTGCCCTCGCGCTATTCCTCCCCCGGCAGCCTGAGCGACGCGGAGGAGCTGGCCGGCAACCTGGGCATCCGCCTGCAGCGGGTGTCCATCGAGCCATCCTTCGCCGCCAGCCTGGGGAGCCTCCAGCCCGTGTTCGGAGACGCCGCCCCCGACATCACCGAGGAGAACCTGCAGGCGCGCCTGCGGGGCCTGCTGCTCATGGCCTACGCCAACAAGTTCCACTCCCTGCTGCTGGCCACGGGCAACAAGTCGGAGCTGGCCACTGGGTATTGCACCCTCTACGGGGACATGTGCGGGGGACTGGCCCCGATCGGGGACTTATTGAAGACCGAAGTGTACGCGCTGGCCCGCCGCCTGAACCGCGAGCGCCGGCTCATCCCCGAGGCGGTGCTCACCAAGCCGCCCAGCGCCGAGCTGAAGCCGGACCAGACCGACCAGGACACGCTGCCCCCGTACGACGAGCTGGACCGCATCCTGGAGCGCTACCTGCTGGACAACGCCACCGCCCAGCAAATCGCCGCCGAAGGGGAGAACCCGGATACCGTGCGCCGGGTGCTGGACCTGGTGGGAAAAGCGGAGTTCAAGCGCCGCCAGGCCGCCCCGATCCTGAAGGTCACTCCCCGGGCCTTCGGCACCGGCCGCCGCATCCCCATCGCCCGCCGCTTCCACGAAACCTGAGGGCGGCGGCCGGACCGCCCGCGGCTGCGCAGCAGCACCGCCGTTTTTTCTTGACCAGAAAACTGATATATAGCTATTTTCCTATCAAGCAGGAGGACAAAGCATGAAGCGGAGCATCGCCCTGACCCTGACCCTGTTGTTCCTGGTGGTATTGGTACCCACCTTGTCGGCTCAATACAACAAGGACCTGGTCGTGCAGAAGATGCGCTCCAACGGCGCGCTGGTCGGGCAGATCAACACGGCGGTGGGCGCCGAGGATTTCTACACCAGCGCGCTGCGCCTGATGGACCTGGCCGCGAACTTCAAGGCCCTGCAGGCCACCGATCCGCCCAAGGGCAGCAAGGCCGAATGGGAGCGGATCAACGGTGAGGCGGTGCGGGCCGCTTTCCGCGGGGTCGGAGCCTGCGGGGCGCAGGACCTGGAGCAGCTCAAAGCCGAAGTGGGCGCCATCCTGGCGTTGATGAAGGAAGGGCACGCGAAGTTCCGGGGGTAAAGCCCCGGTCGCGGCGGCTGCCGCGGCACCGTAAAGCCGGCCGCCCGCAAAAGGGGGCCGGCTTTCTTATTTG
>Ga0154738_1237_pt3 | contig 11738 bp, 13 predicted proteins | sample Rifle2008BG16ft_FD_105746 | JGI IMG/M metagenome (GOLD analysis project Ga0154738, IMG submission 105746) | Spirochaetes bacterium RBG_16_67_19 | reverse complement strand
CCGGGCGTGGGCATCCGGGACCTGCTGCCCTTCCGCCCGCAGCTGAGCGGGCTGCCCTGGCTGGAGCTGGCCGAGCTGGAGGTGAAGTACGAGGGCTACATCCGCCGCCAGGAGGCGCAGGTGGAGCGCTTCCGCCGGTTGGAGGACCTGCGCATTCCCGCGGGCTTCGACTACGCCGGGGCCCCGGGCCTTTCCAGCGAGGCCCGGGACAAGCTCCAGCGCATCCGCCCGCTTTCCCTGGGCCAGGCCTCCCGCATCTCGGGAGTGCGCTCCTCGGACCTGGCGGTGCTGCTGATCCTGCTGCGGAAGGACGGCTGAGCCGGTGCAGGGAAGAGGGGAAGGGCGGAGCGAGGCCTTGATAGCCGAAGGCCTGGAGCTCCTCGCCATCGACTGCCCTCCGGCCCGCCTGCAGGCCCTGGAGCGCTACCGGCTGGAGCTGGAGCTTTGGAACCGGCGCTACGGGTTCGTGAAGGCCTCCGGAGACGATCTGGTGGTGCGCCACTTCCTGGACTCGCTGGCCGGGCTGCCGGTGCTCGCCCGCCTCTCTCCGCGCCGGACGGTGCTGGACGTGGGCAGCGGCGCGGGCTTCCCCGGCCTGCCCCTGGCCCTGTTCCTGGAGGACTCGCGTTTCGTGCTGCTGGAGCGCTCCGCGCGCAAGGCCGCTTTTCTGGGCAACGTGGTGGCGCTGCTGGGGCTGGCCAACGTCCGGGTTCTGGAGATGCAGCTGCGCGGGCTGGAGGAGCGCTTCGACCTGGTCACCTTCCGGGCCTGGAGCCCTCTGGACCGGGAGCTTCCCGCGCTGCGCCGCGTGCTCGCCCCGGGAGGCGTCATCGCGGCCTACAAGGGCCGGCGGGAGCGCATCGAGGCGGAACTGCGGGCCGCGGGGTTATCGGCCGGGGAGGCGGGGCGAAGCCCGCTGGAGGCGGCGGTGGTGCCCCTGCGCGTGCCCTTCCTGGAAGGGGAGGAGCGCCACCTTGTGCTCGTGCGGGGTTAGAGCCGGCGCTGTCGCCATCCCTGGCGGCGCCGGCTTCGGCATCCATGCCTAGATGCGGCGGAACAGCTTGACCAGGCCCTCTTTTTCCACCAGGTCGATCATCCGGGCCTCCACGAAGGCCGCGGCCTGCTCCGAGAAGCCGCCCGCGGTGAGGCAGACCCCGCGGCCGGCGCGCACCTCCTTCAGCCGGGCGTAGAAGTCCCGCAGCATCAGCTCGCCCACGGAGCCGCTCGTGCGCAGGAAGCGGAACAGGACCAGCTCCTCCCATTGGGGGGTGCGCACCTGGGCCAGCAGGTCGGCGTACTCGGCGCGCTGCAGCCCGATGGACAGCAGCTTGGCGGCGCCCCCCGGGTAGTACTTCACGGCCACCTTGCGGCACAGGCTGAGGAACTCGGCGCTGGAGGCCAGCAGGTAATCCTGCAAGTGCCGGCTGGAGTGCACCTCCTGGTAGCGGGCGCTCAACTCCTGCACGTCGCGGTAGTCCGCCTGGACGGCCAGGATCTCCTTCCACAGGGCCAGGGCGGCGGGAATGTCGCCTTCCCGGGCGTGCACCGCGGCCTTCCGGTACTGGAGCTCCAGGGTCACGTTGGCCGGCGTTCCCGGGTGGCGCAGCCCGATGGCGAAGTCCTCCAGGGCCCGGGCGGCCTGCTTGGTGTTCATGTGGATGGTGCCCGCGAACAGCGAGGACTGGGCGCCGTACTGCGGGTCGGTGCGCAGGCGGGAGAAGATGGCCAGGGCCGGCTCGTTGGAGCTCAGGCCGTAGTAGGAGCGGGCCAGCGCGAACTGGGCGCCGGTGTCCTCCGGCTCCAGGTCCAGGCTCCGGGAAAGCGCCGCGGCCGCCTCCTTGTGCTGCTTGAGCTGGAACAGGCCGTGCCCCAGGTATTTCAGGGTCTGGGCGTGGTCCGGCTGCGCGGCGGCTGCCTGGCGCAGGAAGCCGACGGCCCGGGTGTAGTTCTTCCGCCCGTATTCCAGCACGCCCAGGTTGTAGCTGACCTCGAAGCTCTCCTTGTCCAGGTCGAGGGCCAGCAGGAAGCCCTGGTAGGCTTCCTCCATCTTGCCGCTGTTGCGGGCGGCCTGGGCGTAGCGCAGGGTGACCTGGAAGGAGTCTTTCGGTGCGCCGGCGCTGGCCAGGGGCAGCAGGACCTGGTAGTGCTGGAAGGCGCGGGGGAAATCCTGCTCCTCGAAGGCCGCGGAGGCCAAAACGGCCAGCGCCTCCGGGTCGCGGGGGTTCTGCACCAGCCGCCGGTTGGCTTCGCGCACTTCCGCCAGGCGGCTGCGGCGACCGCTCCCGCCCCCGTCCCTGCGCAGCCACAGGAAAGCGGCGGTGCCGAGGACGGCGCCGGCGGCCAGGAGGTACAGCCAAGCCGACATTTCCCTGATTGTTTTGCGAAAGTGCCGATAATGTCAAGGAAAGCCCGCATTTTGCCGGGCCAACGTTGACAAAGCAGGGGCGGAGGGCTACGATTTGAACATGGGCAGCGAGATCGGGATCAAGCTGGCCGACGGTTCCTTCTATTCGGTGCTCGAAGAGGACTTCACCGGCCGCAAGAAGCTGGTGGTGACCACCTCGAGGGACAACCAGGACTCCGTGCAGATCGATCTGTACCGGGGCTCCCTGGAGGGGGCCGAGGCCTTCATCGGCAGCCTCATGATCGAGAACATCCAGCCCGCCCCCAAGCGGGAGCCGGAGATCGAGCTGCAGCTGGGCCTGGACTCGAGCGGGAACCTGGAAGCCTTCGCTTCGGATCCAATGAGCGGCGAGAAGCAGAGCCTGTCGGTGAGTCTGCCTGCAACCGGGGATACCTCGCCCCTGGAGGACCTGGATCTGGAAGGGGAAACCCAGGTCCGCCCCGCGCCGGTTGAGGAGCCCTTCGGCCGGAAAGGCCTGGCCGGCGAGTCCTATCCGGTCGGGACGGAGGACCGGCGCAAGGCGCCCCTGGAGCCCCGCCGGCCGCGCGTGCTGGCCGTGATCGGTTTCGTCCTGCTGGGACTGCTGGTCCTGGCCGGGGCCGCCTACCTGATCTACCGCCTCCTGGACGGGGAGCGCATCCCGCGCCTGTTCGGCGGCGGGGGTGAGGTCACGAGGCCGGAACCGGTGCCGCCCAAGCCCGCCGAGAAGCCCGCGGCCGCCCCGGTTGCGGCGCAACCCGCGGCTTCCCCGGCCCAGGTGGCCCCGGCGGGCCAGACGGCCGCGCAGCCCTCCACAGCCGAAGGAATCTGGTACCGGATCGTCTGGGGCGACACCCTCTGGGACCTGGCCGGCACCTATTATCGCAACCCCTGGCTGTATCCCAGGCTGGCCAAGGCCAACAAGATCCCCAACCCGGACCTGATCATTGCGGGACATCGACTGTTCATTCCGAAAAAGTAGGCTTCTGCCTTTCCTGCTTCTTTCCGTCCTCTCCCTGACCCAGTGCCGGGCGGAAGACCTCTGGGGCCTGCCCATCGCCCAGGTCCTGGAGCGCCTCGCCCGCGGGGACGCTTCCTTCCTGCGCGAGGCTTCGGGCGAGGCGCTGGCCCAGGCCTTCCGCCTCGGACCGGGCTCCCCGTACTACCTGTCCTTCTGGGCTGAAGCGTCGGGGGACTCCGGACAGGCCCGGGCTCTGCTCGCGCTGCAATGGGAAAAGGGGCGGGGGCGGTGGAAGGAGGAGGCGGCCCTGGCCCTGCTGGCGGGGCACGCGGCGCGAAGGGAATGGGCCGAGGCGGAAAGCCAGGCCCGCCGCTTCCTGCCGGGCCTGCGCTCACCGGAGCTGCGCCGCGGAGGCGAGCGGGCGCTGGCCGAGGCCCTGTACTGGCAGCGCAAGGATGCCGAGCTGCTGCCCTGGCTGGACAGGCTGGCCGGGTCGGGGGACGAAGAGCTGCTGCTGTTCCGGGCCGCGGCCTCCTGCCGGTTGAATGCCCCGGACTGGCCGGAGCTGTTCCGGGTGCTGTTCTTCCAGCGCCAGGCCTCCGGGCTTCACTCGCGCGCCTGGTCCTTCCTGCAGCTGGAGGAACGCCTGGGACGCTTCTCCCCGGCGGAAGCCGCGTTTTTCGGGGCCAAGGCCGCCCTGGCCGAGGGGCGCGCCGCGGAGGCTCTTGATGCCTTGGAGAGCTCGTTCCCCGAGCTGTCCCCAGCCCTGCGCGCCCCGCTGCTGCCGGAGGCGGCGGGGGCCTTCCTGCGGGCAAGGCAGCCCGCGCGGGGCGCCCGGCTCCTGGGCCCTCTGGTGGAGGACTCCAACGGTGCCGAGTGGGCCGGCCGACTGGCCCGCCGGGCGGGCGAGCGGGCGGCCGCGGAAGCCGCCTTCCGACGCGTGGCGCGGGACAGCGCGGTTTCCGCCCAACGCGACCGCGCCTCCTGGCTGCTTCTGGACCTGGCCCGGGAGCGCTCCGCGGAGGACTTTCTGGCGGAGATGGAGGGGCAGGCCTGGGCGGATCCCGACTATTTCGCCGACATCCTGGAACAGGAGATCTCCGCCATGGTGGCGCGGCGGCAATGGGCCCTGCTGGCCAGGCTGCGCACGGCGATGCAGCGCGTGGAGGCGCCTGGGGCTGTGCAGCAGCGCGCTCTGGCGCCGCGAGCACGGCTGGCCTACCTGCAAGGTCGGCTGCGGGAGCTGGGCGACCTGGAGGGCGACCCGCTGGAAAGCTTCCGCGAGGCCGCGCGCCTGGACCCGGGAGGCTATCACGGGCGCCTGTCCGCCGCGCGGCTGCCGGCTTCCGAGAGCGCGGCGTTCCAGCCGGTTGACGGGAGGGAGGAGGAGGAGACTGCCGAGGAATCACCGCCGCAGGCACCGCCGGCTTCGGCGTCTGAGGAGGCCCCGGCAGGGAACGCGGCGGCCTCCGGGACCAGCGGCACCACCGGGGCCGCGGCGGCTACCGTGCCCGAAGCCTTCCTCCTGGGATTCATCGCGCATGGCCTGTACCAGGAGGGCTATCGGCGACTGCTGTCCCCACGGGCCGAGCCCGGTCTGCTGCTGCGCGCGGTGCGGGAGCTGGACGGCCGGGGCCAGTACCTGCAGAGCCTGCGCCTGCTGGCCCGCTATCTGGAAGGCGGGCCGGTCACCGAGGAGGTGCTGCGCCTGTACTACCCCCGCGGCTTCGCGGAAGCGCTGGAGGAGGTCTGCCGTGAGGAGAGCCTGCCCCCGGCGGTCTTTTTCGCCCTGGTCCGCGAGGAGAGCCACTTCGATCCGGCCATCGTCTCCAGCGCGGGGGCGGTGGGCCTGACCCAGTTGCTCCCGGAAACCGCCCTGGAGGTGGCCCGCCTGCTGAAGATCGAGGAACCGGACCTGCGCGACCCGGGTCAGAACCTGCGCATCGGGGCCCGGCACCTGGCCCGCCTGGCGGCCAGGTCCAAGGACCTTTCCAGGGCGCTGTTGGCCTACAACGCCGGCTCCGGCCGCCTGCGCTCCTGGGAGCGCGGCGCCGCCGGCCTGCCCAGCGACCTGCTAGTGGAAGCCGTGCCCTTCGCTGAGACCCGCCGCTACGTGCGCAAGATCCTGATTTCGGCGGTGCGCTATGGGCAGCTGTATTACGGGCTGGCCCCGCGGGATACCGTGCGCCTGTTCTACCCTTAGGGGCCGAATTTTCCGATAACCAACGTAGGGGGAGCATTGAAGCGTTCTCTGGTCCCGACCTATCTCCTGGCCGGCCTGTTGTGCGGCGCCGGGGTGGCCCTCCTCGGCTCCCTGCTGGCGTTCCTGACCGGCGTCGAGGGCCTGACCGCCGCGCCGGGCCGGTTCCTGTTCTCGACCTTCCTCTGGTCCTCTTTTTTCGTGCCCGTGTACCCGATCGCCCTGGCGGTCCTGCTGCTGTCCCGGCGCTTCTCGCCGCGGCGCTTCGGGGTCCTGAACCTGCTGCTCCTGCCTTTCGTCACGGTGAGCCTGTTCCACAAGGTGGCCCTGCACGGCAGCGTGCCGCCCTCCTTCCTTCCGGACCTGCTGGTGGCCAGCCTCGGGCGCTTCCCCGCTTCGGTGCTGCTGTTCGCCCTGATCGTGCTGGAGCTGCTGCTGGTCCTGTCCCTACGCCGGCCTCCCAACCTGCCGGCGGAGGAGGAACAGGAGGCGAAAAAGGCGCCCCGGCTCCGGCTGCCCCCGCCGCTCGAGGCACGGAGGCCGGAAGCCTTGGCAGGAGGCGATGGGCGCCGGCTCAAGGCCCTGGAGGGGCCGAAGCGGGCGGAAGAGGATCCCGAGGAAGCCGTGGAGCTGGAGATAGCCGCGGTCCTGGAAGCGGCGCCAGAGCCGGCCCCGGTGGAAGCGATCGGAGTCGACGCCCCGGATGCTCAAGCCGAGGCGCTCCCAGGGCGGGCCACGCCCCCGGTGCGGAGAGTGGCCCCGAAGGTCCGCCGTGAGGCCGAGGCCCCCCTTGGGCGCGCCGCGCCTGCCGCGCCTGAAGCCAAGGCTGCCCGCTCCGCGCCGAAGGGCAAACCCGAGTACCGCTTCCCGACCCACGGCCTGCTGAAGGAATACCACGACGGGCAGTACTGGGAGATCGACGACGAGACCCGCCACGCCGCGGAAGTGCTGATGAAGACCCTGGAGGAGTTCAAGATCACCGCCGAGGTCACCGGCATCCGCAAGGGCCCGGTGATCACCATGTACGAGGTCCTGCCCTCCGCCGGGGTGAAAGTCTCCCGCATCGCCGCGCTTTCCGACAACATCGCGCTGCGCCTGGCCGCCTCGCGCGTGCGCATTGTGGCCCCCATCCCCGGCAAGCACGCCGTGGGCATCGAGGTGCCGAACAAGAAGCGGGCCATCGTGTCCTTCAAGGAGATGATCGACCTGCCGGACTTCCAGACCGCGCACATGGAAATCCCCGTGGCCCTGGGCAAGGACATCGCCGGCGCGGCGCAGGTGATCGACCTGACCCAGACCCCGCACCTGCTGATCGCCGGGGCCACCGGTTCGGGCAAATCGGTGTGCGTGAACTCGATCATCTGCTCGATCCTCTACAAGAAGTCCCCTGCGGAGGTGCGCTTCATCCTGGTGGACCCCAAGATCGTGGAGCTGAAGTCTTTCAACGACATCCCCCACCTGCTCACCCCCGTGGTCACCGAGCCCAAGCGCACCTACCAGGTGCTGGAGTACTGCCTGGAGGAGATGGAAAGGCGCTACGGCCTGCTGGACCACATGGGGGTGCGGGACATTCGGGCCTACAACAAGAAGGCCGGCAAGCTCAAGCTCACCATCCCCCGCATCCCCTACTGGGTGATCGTGATCGACGAGTTCGCCGACCTGATCGCCACCACCGGCAAGGAGATGGAGGCGGTGATCGCCCGCCTGGCGGCCATGGCCCGCGCCGTGGGCCTGCACCTGGTGCTGGCCACCCAGCGCCCCTCCATCGAGGTGATCACCGGCCTGATCAAGGCCAACATCCCCTCCCGCATCGCCTTCATGGTGGCCAGTAAGTTCGACTCGCGCATCATCATCGACGCGGTGGGGGCGGAGAAGCTGCTGGGGCAGGGGGACATGCTGTTCTCGGCGGCCTGGGACCCCGTGCCCGTGCGCCTGCAGGGCACCTACCTGTCCGACGAGGAGGTGGAGGCCATCACCGCCCACGCCAAGACGTTGGGCGCGCCGGACTACCTGGACGAGGACCTTTTCCTGGTGGAGTCCGAAGAGGATTTCGACGGCACCGGCGCGGACGATCCGCTCATGGACGAGGCCCTGCAGATCGTGCTGGCCATGGGCAAAGCCTCGGCCTCCTACCTGCAGCGCCGCCTGAAGATCGGCTACAACCGCGCCGCCCGCCTGGTGGAGGAGATGGAGCGCATGGGCGTGGTCGGCCCTTCCAAGGGCTCCAAGGCGCGCGACGTGCTGCGGACGCCTGAGAGCGGTCTGGCCCGCCCCGAGCGAGAGTGACTCAGAAGCGCAGCCAGCCGGCCCGCAGCAGCCCCAGCAGGATCGTGCCGGCCATGGCCAGGAGGGCCGCCCGGCCGATCCAGCGATGCACGGAGCGGTAGGGCCTGAGCCCGCCGTGACCCTCGAACATCACCCTGCCCAGGATGGGCGCCGCCAGGCCCAGGGCCATGGTGATGGTGCCGGAGATGGCGTGCGGGACGCGCAGGTGCCCGCGGCCCGAGGCGGCCACCATCTGCACCGCCGCGCCGGCACCGGCCACTCCCAGCCCCGCGCCCAGCCCGGAGATCACCAGATGGGCCTGCAGCCACCATTTGCGGCGCTTCAGGTAGCGGGGGAAGAAGGTGCCGGCCAGGGAGAACAGGAAGCCCAGGCTCATCAGCCCGGCGTGCAGAGGCAACAGCGCCCCGTACGGTCCCGGCGGCAGGAAAAGCGGCATGCTTTCATTCTGCTGCATGTCCACCGGGTTGGCAAGGGCGCCCGCGTTGATTTTCCGTTCCGGAGGCGATACCCTTCAAGGTATGAAGAAATGGATCCTCGGGCTTTTCCTGCTGGCCGCGCTGGGCGCGGCGGCGCAGGACTTGCGCGTCGAGTACACCGAAGGCCTGGTAGAGCTGGCCTCCGGCGGTAGCTGGAAGGAACTGGCTCCGGGCGATCGCCTGCCGGTTGGCGCCCGGATACGCCTCGCAGAGGACGCCTTTGTGGAGCTGGCTCAGGGGTCCACCCGCTTTGCGGTAAGCCAGCCGGGCGTCTACCTGGCCGCCGACCTGGTGGCTGCCTCCAAAAAGGTGGCCTCCTGGCAGCTGGGCAAGGTGGTCAGCGCCAAGGTCAAGGGCACGGTCGCCGGAGGGGCCAAGGGCGACGGCACCGCGGCCATGGGCGCGCGCGGGGCCGCGGCGCCGGCACCGGCCACTCCCAGCCCCGCGCCCAGCCCGGAGATCACCAGATGGGCCTGCAGCCACCATTTGCGGCGCTTCAGGTAGCGGGGGAAGAAGGTGCCGGCCAGGGAGAACAGGAAGCCCAGGCTCATCAGCCCGGCGTGCAGAGGCAACAGCGCCCCGTACGGTCCCGGCGGCAGGAAAAGCGGCATGCTTTCATTCTGCTGCATGTCCACCGGGTTGGCAAGGGCGCCCGCGTTGATTTTCCGTTCCGGAGGCGATACCCTTCAAGGTATGAAGAAATGGATCCTCGGGCTTTTCCTGCTGGCCGCGCTGGGCGCGGCGGCGCAGGACTTGCGCGTCGAGTACACCGAAGGCCTGGTAGAGCTGGCCTCCGGCGGTAGCTGGAAGGAACTGGCTCCGGGCGATCGCCTGCCGGTTGGCGCCCGGATACGCCTCGCAGAGGACGCCTTTGTGGAGCTGGCTCAGGGGTCCACCCGCTTTGCGGTAAGCCAGCCGGGCGTCTACCTGGCCGCCGACCTGGTGGCTGCCTCCAAAAAGGTGGCCTCCTGGCAGCTGGGCAAGGTGGTCAGCGCCAAGGTCAAGGGCACGGTCGCCGGAGGGGCCAAGGGCGACGGCACCGCGGCCATGGGCGCGCGCGGGGCCGCGGCCGGGGCACCGGCCACGGTGGAATGGGTGGAGGCCTCCGGTTCGGAGGAGGCGCTCTCCGAAGGCCGCTCCTTGCTGGAAGCGGGGCGCCTGGACGAGGCGCTGAAGGTGTTGCAGGACGCGCTGAAGGCGGCCTACCCCGGCGAAGAGGGGGTCTTCTACTATTATATCGCCTCCGCCTATAGCGGGCAGAAGCGGACCTCGCTGGCCCTGCGCACTCTCGAGCGCGCCCAGCTCGAGCCTCAGGAGCCGTTATACACCGACCTCGTTTTATTGAAGGGCCAGCTCCTGCTGGAGAGCCTGGCCTTCGCCGACGCCCTGGCCCTGTTCGAAGGCCAGCTCGTCCTGAACCCGGAGGGGAGCTTCGCCCAGGCGCTGCTGATCCTCTCTTCCTACTCCTACCAGGGGCTGGGACGCAGCCAGGGGGCGCGCGAGGCGCTGCAGAAGGCGGTGAGCCTGGACTCCTCCTCCGAGCTTGGCCGGGAGGCCGCCCGCCTCTTAACCCAACTGTAGGGGGATGGGCCCACAGGGACTTGAACCCCGGACCAACGGATTATGAGTCCGCCGCTCTAACCGACTGAGCTATGGGCCCTGGCAAGTAAAATCGCAGCCTTTCCATGAAAAGTCAAACAAAAGCCCGGCCGCGCGGCCGGGCTTCTATTCGCGCGGGTCGGCTCACTCGACGATGATGGCCTCTGCCGGGCAGTCCTCCGCCGCTTCCTTGACAGCCTTTTCCAGGTTGGCGGGCACATCGGCCTTGAGCACCTGGGCCACGTCGTCGCCCATCTTGAAAACGTCCGGCACGCTGTCGGTGCACAGGCCGCACCCGGTGCAGAGGTCGGCGTCGATCTTTACTTTCATGGTGCACTCCTTTGGTAAGGGTATTCGCTAGCCGGAAGGTTATACGAAAACGGGGGAGCCCGCAAGTCCTCGGCCGGTGGTTTTTTTGCCGTCAATCAGTTGACAGATCGCCATAAATCGTTATCTTAGCGGAATATAGACGTACCAGAACGGGGAGGAAACCGATGATCGCGCTATTCATAGGGGTACTGCTGATCCTTTTCGCCGTTTATGCCGTGCTTCCCTTTCCCTGGGCGCTGGGCTGGTGGCCGGATGTCGTCCAATTCCTGAAGGGCGGCGTGCCCTTGATCGCCGTGTTTATCGGCCTGATTTCCTTCTTCGTGGGCGTGGCGGACATCAAGGACAAGATCGAAAGCCGCAAGGAAGAGCAGGAAGAGGAAGAGGAAGAAGGCAAGGAGCAGAAGGGGCAGTAGGGAGCGCGATTGCCCGGCGTATTGACAAAGAAAAGGGTATGTGACAGGATACTGCCTCTGTTATGAAGACGATATTCGTTAATCCCAAGGAAGTCGAGCGGAAGTGGTGGCTGGTGGACGCCGACGGCCAGACCCTGGGGCGCCTCGCCAGCCGCATCGCGCACGTGCTGCGCGGGAAAAACAAGCCCGCTTTCGTTCCCCACCAGGAAGTGGGCGATTGGGTCGTGGTGGTCAACGCGGAGAAAATCCGCGTCACCGGCAAGAAGCTGACCGATAAGATCTACTACCGGTTCACGGGCTGGGCCGGCGGGGTGCGCCAGGAACCGCTGGGGCGCAGGCTGGCCCGCAGACCCACCTTCCCCGTGGAGCAGGCGATCAAAGGAATGCTCCCCAAGGGCCCGCTCGGGCGCAAGCTCTTCAAGAACGTGAAGGTCTACGCCGGCCCGAGCCATCCGCACGCGGCGCAGAAACCGCAGAAAATCGATTTGTGAGGTAGCGACAGTTGGCAACGAACCTGGCCTACGGCACCGGCAGGCGGAAAACCGCCACCGCGCGGGTTTACCTGCGCGACGGCTCCGGCGCCATCACCGTAAACGGCAAAACCCTGGAGCAGTACTTCCCCTACGGCCTGCTGGTCAAGAGCCTGACCGCGCCGCTGACCGTGACCTCCAGCCGCGAGAAGTACGACGTGCTGATCAAGGTGTGTGGGGGAGGTCCCAGCGGGCAGGCGGACGCCTGCAAGCACGGCCTGGCCCGCGCCCTGGTCGCCCATGACCCGGCCAATCGCGCCGTGCTGCGCGCCAACGGGCTGCTGACCCGCGACCCGCGCGCGGTGGAGCGCAAGAAGTATGGGCAGGCCGGAGCCCGCCGCCGCTTCCAGTTCTCCAAGCGCTAGACTTCGCCTCCAGTCCGTCGACCGAACCGGAACCATCGGGGATCGTCTTCGCCTGACCTTCTCCGATGGTTCTTCTTTTTCCCTCCCCGAATCACTCCTGTTGGAACACGGCTTCGCCCTGGGGGCTCTGGCGCCGGGGGCCGAGCTGGGGGAGGAGGAGCTGCGGCGCCTGGCGGAGCTGGCCAGGGCCGGCGA
>Ga0154738_1015_pt1 | contig 11776 bp, 12 predicted proteins | sample Rifle2008BG16ft_FD_105746 | JGI IMG/M metagenome (GOLD analysis project Ga0154738, IMG submission 105746) | Spirochaetes bacterium RBG_16_67_19 | reverse complement strand
CTGCTCACCGACGCGGAGAAGGTGCTGGCCTGCCAGATCGCCAAGAAGGCGGGGGCCCACTTCGTGAAGACCTCCACCGGCTTCGCCTCCGGCGGGGCCACCGTCCAGGACGTGGCCCTCATGCGCCGCACGGTGGGGCCGGAAATGGGGATCAAGGCCGCGGGCGGCATCCGCTCCACCGAGGACGCCCGGGCCATGATCCAGGCCGGGGCCACCCGCCTGGGCACCAGCGGCGGGATCAGTATCGTCACCGGCATCAAGAGCACATCGAAATACTGATGAAGGAGTTCGCGTAATGGAAAAGCGTTTTGTCGACAAGGTCGCCATCATCACGGGCGCCGCCAAGGGCATGGGCAAGCAGACCGCCGAGGACATGGCAGCGGAGGGCGCGGTGGTGGTGATAGCCGACGTGAGCCGCAAGGAAATGGAGGAGACCGTCCGGCGCATCCAGAAGGCCAGCGGGCGGGCCAAGGGGGTATTCTGCGACGTGGCCGATCGCGCCCAGGTGGACCAGCTGATCCTCGGCACCAAGGCCGAGTTCGGGCGGGTGGACATCCTGATCAACAACGCCGGCATCCTGATCCCCGGCAGCATCGAGGAGACCAGCGACGAGATCATCGACAAGACGATCAACGTGAACGTGAAGGGCGTTCTGTACGCCATCCGGACAGTGGCCCCGATCATGAAGGCCCAGAAGTACGGGCGCATCGTGAACGTCGCTTCGATCACGGGGAAAAACGGCGACAACACCACCGTTTTCGCATACGGGGCCTCCAAGGGGGCGGTGATCAGCCTGACCCGCTCCGTGGCCCGGCAGCTGGGGCCCCACGGGGTCACCTGCAACGCCATCGCCCCCCACGCGGTGATGACCGACCTGATGCACTACTGGGACCAGGCCAAGAAGGACGACATCGCCTCCCGCATCCCGGTGCGGCGCCTGGGCACGGAAGCGGACATGGCCCACCTGATGTGCTTCCTGGCCTCCGACCAGGCCGGCTACATCAACGGGGAGACCGTGAACATCAACGGCGGCTACTACATGGATTAGGACCTTGCTATACTGTTCCGGGCTGGAGGTGATGCCTATGCGGTGAAATGAATGATGCTCTTGTTTCTTTCTTGCTCTTATTCTTATTGAATTCTAACTATGGAGGAAAAGATGAAAAAGAAGGTATTGCTGGTTCTCGTCATCCTGCTGGCCATCGCGTCCCTGGCGGGCGCGCAGGGCAAGAAGGTCCTGATCGGGTTCTCCCACGTGGCCATGAACTGCCCCTACTACCTGGCCATGGACAAGGCGGCCAAGGACACGGCGGCGGCCCGCGGCGCGGAGATCATCGTGCTCAACGCAGAAGAGGACATCTCCAAGCAGATCGCGGATATCGAGAGCCTGCTGGTAAAAGGAATCAAGGGCCTGATCCTGAACTCCACCACCGAGTACGGCACCATGCCGATCATCAAGAAGGTCAAGGCCATGGGCATCCCGGTGGTGGCCATCGACCGGCCGCTGTACGGCGACTACCTGGCCTACGTGGGGATCGATCAGTGGAAAGCCGGGGAGCTGCAGGGCGACTTCTTCACCAAGAAGCTTATGCCCGGCGGCGGGAACATCGTCCTGATCATCGGCGATCCGGGCTGCCCGGCCTCCATCGGCCGCGGCAATGGGATGCTTTCGATCCTGGACCGCCCCGAGAACAAGGGCAAGTACAAGATCCTGGCCACCTACAAGGCCTCCTACAACCAGATGCTGGGCATGCAGAAAATGGAAGAAGCCATTGCCGCCTTCGGCGACAAGATCGACCTGGTGTACTGCGCCAACGACTCCATGGCCCTGGGGGCCCTGGACGCCTTGAAGAATGCGGAAATGGATGAGGTGCTGGTCGCCGGAATCGACGGTCAAAAAGAAGCCTATGCCGAGATCCTGAAGGGCGGGCAGTACAAGTCCACGGTCATCAACAACTCCTGGGAGATCACCCAGAAGGCGGTCAACCTGCTGGTGGACTACCTGACCAAGAAGGTCCAGCCCAAGGAGAAGAACGTCATCACCGGGACCATCCTGGTCACCGCTGACAACGTGAAGAAGTTCTACGACCAGAACGCGGTGTTCTAGGCAATCCTGATCCTGCGGAGCGTCCCCGGCTGATCGGCCGCGGGACGCTCCTTTTTCCCGTCGGGGGGGGTATGAAGCTCAAGGCAAGTCAGGTGCTGGCGGATTATGGCCTGTACTTCGTGTTGCTGGCCCTGGTCGCCATTTCGGCGATCCTCTCGCCCCTCTTCTTCTCCTATATCAACCTGGCCAACCTGCTCACCCAGGCCAGTTTCACCGGCCTCCTGGCGCTGGGCATGACTTTCGTCATCCTGATGGGGGGCATCGATCTCTCGGTGGGCTCCATGGTCGGCTTCGCTTCGATTCTGTACGCGACCGTCCTGCACGGGGCCCTGTTCACCTTCATGCCGGAGCAGATCTTCATCTACCAGGGGGCGCCGAAGCTCACCCCCATCCTGCCGCTTCCGCTGGACATCCTGTTCGTCCTGGCAGTGGGGGCGCTCTTCGGCTTGCTCAGTGGATTTCTCTCGCACCGCTTCCGCGTGCACTCCTTCATCATCACCCTGTGCATCATGATCTTCACCCGGGGGCTGGCGGTCTCCTACACCCACGGGCAGCCCCTCTTTGGGATGCCCGATCCGGTCAGCTACCTGGCCTACGGGCTGCCGGCCAGGATCCCCATGCCGACGATCATCTGGCTGGGATCCAGCCTGCTGTGCCTGCTGTTTCTCAGGTACACCCGCTTCGGCCGCGGCATCTACGCGGTGGGCGGCGGGGAGGAGGCGGCGCGCCTGTCGGGAATCCAGCCGGCCTGGTACCGCATCTTCCCCTACGTCGCCTCCGGTTTCTTNGCGGCCCTGGTCGGAATCATGATGTCCGGGCGAATGGGCTGCGGCGACCCCAAGATCGGCCAGGGCTGGGAGCTGGATGCCATCGCCGCGGTGGTGATCGGGGGCACCAGCCTGACGGGGGGCAAGGGCTCCGTCGGCGGCACCGTAGTGGGGGTGCTGATCATGGGCTTGATCATCAACATCATGAACCTGCTGGAAATCGAAGCCTACCCTCAAGCGATGGCCAAGGGCATCATCATCATCGCCGCCCTGGCGCTGCACTCCCTGCTGGCGCGAAGGAGGAAGGGATGAACGCGGTCGGCGCGGCGTTGCTGGAAGCCCGGGGCATCAGCAAGGTCTACCCCGGCGTGGTGGCCCTGGACGGCGTGGACTTCGAGGTGAACGCGGGAGAGGTGCATTGCCTGGCCGGGGAGAACGGCGCCGGCAAGTCGACGCTGATCGAGATCCTGGGCGGCTCCTATGCCAAGGACGCGGGCACGATCCGCCTCGCGGGCCGGGAGGTGGAGTTTGCCAGCCCGCGGCACGCCCAGGAACAGGGCATCGCCGTCCTGCATCAGGAGCTCCCCATCCTGCCGCACCTGAGCGTGGCCGAGAACATCTTTCTGGGCCGCCAGCCGCGCGGCGGGGCGAGGGTCATCAGCTACGGCGAGATGAACCGGCAAGCCCGGCGCTGGCTGGAGATGATCCAGGCGGACGTCGAGCCCCGGGCGCTGCTGGGGGACCTGCCCATCTCCCGACAACAGCTGGTGAGCATCGCCAAGGCCTTGTCGCTGGAGGCCCGGGTCATCATCTTTGACGAGCCCTCGGCCGTGCTGACCTCCTCCGAGCTGAAACGCCTGTTTCAGATCATCGCCTCCTTGAAATCCGAGGGGCGGGGCATCGTCTACATTTCCCACCGGTTGGAGGAGATTTTCGAGATCGGCGACCGGGTGACCGTGCTGCGCAACGGCAAGCTGGTGGGCACCGAGCCGACCGCGAAGATCGACCGCGCCACGCTGATCAAGATGCTGGTGGGCCGCGAGATCGACGAGAGCGAGGCGGCGACCGCGGTAGCCGCGGTTCCCGCCGAAGGCCTGGCTCCCGTGCTGGAGGTGCGGGGCCTGAGCCGCCGGGGCGTGCTGGCGGACGTCAACCTCACCCTGCACAAAGGGGAGATCCTGGGCGTGTACGGCCTGGTCGGGGCCGGGCGCACGGAGCTGGCCAGAGCGCTGATCGGCGCGGACCGGGTGGACACGGGGGAAATACGCCTGGAGGGTAGAAGACTGAGTATCTCCTCCCCCAGGGAGGCCATCCGCAACGGTCTCTGCCTGGCCCCCGAGGACCGCAAAACCCAGGGGGTGTTTCTGGAGAAATCCGTGCAGGACAACATCAGCCTTCCTTCCTTGAAGAGCCTCAGAGCAGGGCCGTTCCTGAGCTACGGAAAGATCGCCCGGTATGCGGCGGATTTCGTGTCCAAGCTGCGCATCGCCACCCCCCATCTGCAGCAGCACGTGAAGTACCTGAGCGGCGGCAACCAGCAGAAGGTCGTGCTGGCCAAGTGGCTGGGCATGAAGCTCAAGGTGTTCATCTTCGACGAGCCCACGCGCGGCATCGACGTGGGGGCCAAGGAGGAGATCCGCGGCCTGATCAAGACCCTGGCCCGGGAGGGGAAATCGATCATCATGATCTCCTCCGAAATCCCGGAAATCCTCGGCATCAGCGACCGCGTGGCGGTGATGCACGAGGGCCGTATCGAGGCTGTTCTCCCGCGTCGGGAGGCGACCCGGGAAAGGCTGATGGCCTATTCGATGGGGGCGAAGAGCGAATGAAGACCGGCTGGCGTTTCTCCTTCATGAGCCTTTCCCGCTACCTGGCCCTGGTCATCCTGGTCGCCGTCGCCAGCTTGATGGCCCCGGGATTCCTGAGCCTGCAGAACGTGCTGAACCTGCTGCGCAGCTTCTCCTTCCTGGGTTTCATCAGCATCGGCATGACCTTCGTGATCCTGTCGGCAGGAATCGACCTGTCGGTGGCCTCCATCCTGGCCTTTTCCGGCGTGGTCCTGGGACTGTTCCAGCACTGGGGCATCTACCTCGGGCACGTGGACCAGCTCTCCCTGATCTATCCCACCCCCTTCATCTTCCTTTCGGTGCTGGCCATCGGGGCCCTGCTGGGCCTGGTCAACGGCCTGGTCATCACCAAGCTGAAAATCGTGGACTTCGCGGCCACCCTGGGGATGATGGTTTTCGCCAGGGGCCTGGCCTTCGCCATCAGCGGCGGCCGCACGATCTTCAACCTGGACCCCATGGCGCTGTTCATGGGCCGGGGGATGGTGGGCAATATCCCCTTCGTGGCCATCCTCTGGGTTGCGGCGATCGTGATCTGCTCGGTGCTCCTGCGCTACACGGTCTTCGGGAAGAACCTGTACGCCTGCGGGGAGAACCCGGAGGCGGCCAGGCTTTCCGGCATCGATCCGGTGTTTTACAAGATCGCGGTCTACAGCATATCCGGTTTCTTCGCCGCGCTGGCCGGCATCTGCATGGCCGGCCGGCTCAACCTCGGGGAGCCGCGCGTGGCGCAGGGATGGGAGCTGGACGCCATCGCGGCGGTGGTCATCGGCGGGACTAGCTTCGCCGGCGGCAGGGGCGGCGTGGTGCAGACGATCCTGGGGGTGGTCATCATCGGCCTGATCCGCAACATCCTCAGCCTGTTGGGGATCCAGCCGGACCCGCAGGAGATGATCATGGGCGGGGTGCTGCTGTTGGCGGTCATCCTGGGCTCCCTGGGCACCCGGAAGGGCTCGCTGGCGCATGCCTAGACCACGATCAGCTCGATGCCCCGCTCCCGGATGAAAGCCGCGTACTTGTCGGGGATGCCGCTGTCGGTGATGATGGTCTGGAAATCGGCGATGTCGGCGAAATAGACGCTTTTGGTGTTTCCGAACTTCGAGGAGTCCACCACCAGGATGCGGTTTCTGGCCGAGCTCAAGATGGTCTTCTTGGCCTGCAGCTCGTGGGGGTAGACGGTGGTCACCCCCAGCTCGTCGTGGATGCCGGCGGCGGAGACGAAAGCCTTGTCGGCGCGGGTGTGCTTGATCAGCTCGATGCCTTCCGCGCTTTCGAACATCATGGTCTGGGGATGATAGTACCCGCCGGCGAAGATGATGGCGCAGTTCTTTTTCTTGTACACCTCCACCAGCGCGTTCAGCGAGTAGCAGAGAACCGTGATCGGCGCGTCCTCCCGCAGGAACTTGGCCAGGTATTCGGTTGTGCTGCCGATGTCCAGGATGATGGTCTCGTTGGGCTCCACCAGGGTGACCGCCCGCTGCCCGATCTTGAGCTTCTCGATCGTGCGAACCGACTCTTCCTTGGTGACCAGGTAGCGGCTTTCGGTCTCCTCCGGGCGTTTCAGCATGGCGCCGCCTGGAATCAGGTCGATGAGGTTTTCCGCGGCCAGCAGGTTGAGGTCCCGCCGAATGGTCATCTCGGAAACATCGAATTTCTTGGTCAACTCCCTGATGTTCACCATGTTGCGGATGCGCAAGGTGTGTACGATTTCCTGAACCCGGCTATGTTTGTTCGTGATTGGATTTTAACATATCCGATCATAAAATGTCAAAGCCAAGGGTCATCCCGGGAAATGACTTGACGGCTGAGGTGTTGAATGGTAAAAAAATATCGGGATGTGGTTCAAATATAACACTTCTGTCAGCGGGAGGTGGGACGATGAGACTGCAAGGCAAGGTCGCTATCGTAACCGGTGGGGCTCTGGGGATCGGGGAGGCTTATTCGCTCGGGATGGCCAAGGAGGGCGCGAGCGTCGTCGTTGCCGACCTGGATGACAAGGCCGGGGTGGCCGCGGGGATCAACGCTTCCGGCGGCAAGGCCCTGTTCGTCAAGACCGACATCAGCAGGAAGGCGGAAGCCGAGCGCCTGGTAGCGGAAACCGTCAAGAAGTTCGGCAGGCTGGACATCCTGGTGAACAACGCCGGCATCCTCTTCACGGCCCCGGTCCTGGAGACCACCGAGGAGATGTGGGACAAACTGCTGGCGGTGAACGTGAAGGGCCTGTTCTTCTGCGCGGCGGCCGCGGCTCGCGAGATGATCAAAGGCCAGAGCGGGAAGATCATCAACATCTCCTCGATCGCGGCGGTCGGCGGGCAGGCGGGGCTGTGCGCCTACAGCTCCACCAAGGGGGCCGTCCTCCCCCTGACCCGCGTTTTCGCGCTGGAGCTGGCCCAGCACAACATCCAGGTCAACGCCATCCTGCCCGGCACGACGGACACGGGTATGGCCAAGGCGGCCATGGCGGACCCGAATTGGACCAGGCAGATCACGGCCGGCATTCCCATGAAGCGCCTGGGCAGGACCAAGGACCTGCTCGGCGCGGTGCTGTACTTCGCGTCGGAGGATTCCGACTACTGCACGGGTCAGACCCTGATCGTGGACGGCGGGTTCTCGATGGTGTAAGGTGGAGGCTTCCACGAGGCTCAAATGAAGAAAGGCTACATCCTGGCCATTGACCAGGGCACGACCGGCAGCCGGGTGATCCTGTTCGATCACGAGGGGCTGGTCCACTCGATGGCCTACCGGGAGCTGCGGCAGATCTACGCGCAGCCGGGCTGGGTCGAGCACGACCCTCTCGAGATCTGGGGCTCCGTGCGCGACTGCATGGCCCAGGCCATGCAAGAGGGCCGGGTCCAGCCCGGGGAGATCCTGGGGATCGGCATCACCAACCAGCGCGAGAGCACCATTCTCTGGGAGCGCGACAGCGGGCGTCCCCTGTACAACTCCATCTGCTGGCAGTGCCGCCGAAGCGCCGCCATCTGCGACGAGCTGAAGGCCGCCGGCCGCGAACCGGCGGTGACCGAGAAGACCGGCCTGGTGATCGACGCCTACTTCTCGGCCACGAAGATCAGGTGGCTCATGGACAACGTGCCGGAGGTCCGGGTTCAGATCGAGCGAGACAACCTCTGCATGGGCAACATCGACTCCTGGCTGATCTGGAACCTGACGGGCGGCGCGGCGCACGTTACCGACTACTCCAACGCCTCCCGGACGATGCTGCTGAACATCCATAAGCTGGGCTGGGACCGGGAGATCATGGGCTGGCTCGGGATACCCGAGAAGATCCTGCCGAAGCTCCTGCCCTCCAGCGGGGTCATGGCCCACACCTCTGTCGAGGTGTTCGGTGCGAGGGTGCCGATCGCCGGGGACGCGGGGGACCAGCACGCGGCCACCTTTGGCCAGGCCTGCTTTCATCCCGGCATGGCCAAAAATTCCTACGGGACGGCGCTGGCGGTGTTCATGAACACCGGCACAACCCCGGCCCGCTCCAAGCACGGCCTTACCACGGACCTGGGCTGGTGCATCGGGGACAGGGTGGAGTATGCGCTGGAAGGGGTGACCTTCATCGGCGGGGCGGCCATCGAGTGGCTCCAAAAAGGGCTGCACGTCATCAGTGACGCCGCTCAGGCCAGCGCCCTGGCCGAGAAGGTGCCGGACACCGGCGGGGTCTATATGGTTCCCGCCTTCATTGGACTCTGCGCCCCGTACTGGGACATGTACGCCCGGGGTCTGATCATCGGCATCACCCGCGGCACGGGCATCGAACATCTGGCCCGCAGCGCCCTGGAATCCATCGCCTACCAGACCAAGGACGTGCTGGTGGCCATGGAAGCGGACTGCGGGCAAGCCCCCCCGTCGCTGCGGGTGGACGGGGGCGCGACCAAGAGCGATTTCCTCATGCAGTTCCAGGCGGACATCCTGGGCCTCCCCGTGGAACGGCCGGTCATCACCGAAATGGCTTCCCTGGGAGCCGCCTACCTGGCCGGGCTGGGCGTGGGCTTCTGGGAAAGCCAGGAGGAGCTGGAGCGAAAGTGGAAGGTCGAGAAGGAGTACAGGCCCAAGATGGGGCAAACCCAGCGCGACCAGCTCTACGGCGACTGGAAGAGGGCGGTGGAACGGACCTTCAAGTGGGCAAGGTAGCTGAAAGGAAGGCTGCAAGTGGATCTCAAGCTCCAGGACAAAGTCGCTTTGGTCACCGCTTCCACCGGGGGCATCGGGCTGGCGATCGCCCGCGCCCTCGCCCAGGAAAAAGCCACCGTCATCGTCAATGGCAGGTCCGCGGAATCCGTATCACGCGCCTGCGAAATCATCACTAGCACCAATCCGGGGGCCAGGCTGCAGCAATTGGTCGCGGACAACGGCACCGCCGCCGGCTGCGAAAAAACCATCAAGACCCACCCGGAGCTCGACATCCTGGTGAACAATCTCGGTATCTACGAATCCGTCGATTTTTTCGACTGCCCCGATTCCCGGTGGCAGCACCTCTTCGAGGTGAACATCTTCAGCGGCTTGCGCCTGGGAAGGCACTATTTGAAGTGCATGCTGAAGCGCAACAGCGGGCGCATCGTGTTCATCTCTTCCGAATCCGCCGTCAATCCGGCGCCCGAGATGGCGCATTACAACGCGACCAAGATCGTGCAGCTCTCCCTCTCCCGCAGCATGGCTGAGCTCACCAAGGGTACCAACGTCACGGTGAATTCCGTGCTGCCGGGTCCGACCAGGACCGAAGGGGTGGAGAAATTCATCAAAGGCCTCTTCCCCGACATGGAGTACGAAGCGGCAGAGAAGCGCTTCATGAAGGAAAACAGGCCGACTTCCCTGCTCGCCCGGCTGATCAGGCCCGAGGAGCTGGCGGCGGCGGTGACCTTCCTGGCGAGCCCTTTGGGGTCCGCGGTCAACGGGGAGAGCATGAAGGTCGACGGGGGAATGATCCGCAGCGCGGTGTAAACCCCGGCCGCGCCGCAAACTCACTTCACCATCAGCCGCGTCGACTTCCGCCACTCGGTGGTGGCCACGGCCATGCTGATGGCTATGACGCCCAGGATCACGAACTGGATTTCCCGCCCCAGACCCATCATGAGCAGACCGGACTGGATCCAGGTGATGATGATCACCCCCATGATGGTTCTCTGCGGGCCGCCGACCCCGCCCCGGAGGGAGGTGCCGCCGGCGACGACGCTGGCGAACAGGGGGATCATCATCTGCCCACCGATTTCCATCGACCAGCCGCCCTGCTGGGACACGTACAACACCCCGGCCACGCCCGCCAGGAAGCTGCTCAGCACGAAAACGGCGATCCGGTGCCCGTCGACGTCGATGCTGCACAGCGCGGCGGCCCGGGAGTTGCCGCCGATGGCGAAGATCCGTCTGCCGAAGGGCGTGGTGATCGACAGCACCGTGCACAGCAGCCAGATGGCGAGGGCCCAGTAGAAGATCGACGGCAGGCCCGCGATGAAGGTGACCGAGAGGCTGCGGAACCTCTCGTGCTCCAAGAGGTGGAGGAAGCCTTTCGAGGACAGCTGCGAGATCCCGTCGAGGACCACCGAAATCCCGAGTGTGGCGATGAAGGAGGGCACCTTCAGCTTGGCGAACAGCAGGCCGTTCAGCAGGCCGATGAGGGCGCTCATGGCCAGGGCCAGTGGAATGATCCACAGCCCGATCTTCTCGATGTACAGGACGCATAGCAGCGCCGAAAGCTTCATGACGGCCACGACCGAGAAGTCGAAGGACCCCATCATGATGACCAGGGTCAGGCCGCAGGCGGCGATGAGGAAGTAGGACATGGCGTAGACGATGGTCACGATGCCCTGGTAGCTCAAAAAGGTAGGGTTCAGAATCTGGAAGATGCCGATGACCACGACGGTGGCCACGACGGGCATGATCGTGGTCGTATTTATGCGCGTCCGGATCCGGACAGGCGTCGGTGAGGCGCACGGATCGCTCATGTGATCTCCACTCCCTTCATCCGCGTGCCCCTGGAGCTGATGATGACGGACAGGATGAGCACGATGCCTACGATCACATCGATCATCTCCGGCCGCAGGGCCGAGAGGTACAGGCCGCGGTACAGGATGGAGAAGGTGAACACCCCCAGGATCGTCCGGTGGGGACCGCCGCTGCCGCCCGCCATCGAGGTCCCGCCCAGGATGATGGCCACCAGGGGCCGGACCACGTTGTTCATGTTGAAATCCACCGGGGCCGATCCTCCCAGGTGAGCGAAGAGGATGATGGAGCCGATCCCGGTGAAGGTGCCGCTCAGCATGAAGGCCAGGATCTTGTACCGGTCCACATTGATGCCCGCGAGCCTGACCCCCTCTTCGTTGGAGCCGATGGCCCAGAAGTAGGTGCCCAGCCTGGTGCGCAGCACCACAATGATGGCGGCCAGCACGACGGGGATGGACCACAGGAAGGGGGTCGGCACGCGCGGGATGACCGAAGCCGTGATCCATTCGAAGCCTTTTATGGGCCGGGGGTAGCCTCCGGAGATAGTCACCGTCAGCCCCCAGTAGGTGATGAGTATGCTCAGGGTGAGGATGAAGGACGGTATCCTGCCTTTCGTATGGACCAATCCGACGAGGGTTCCCGTGGCCAGCCCCAGGAGCGGAAAAACCAGCAGGGACACAGGACCGATTAGGGGCGTGAGGATCCACAGCAGGACGCTGCCCAGCATCCAGATGCCGATGAAGGACAGGTCCATGGAGCCCAGCAGCATCACGATGGAAGGCCCGAGGGAGAACAGCATCAGGGTGACGAACTGCCGCAGCGTGGCCGTGAGATTGACGGGCGAGAGAAAGCGCTTCGTGTACAGGGCCGAGAAGATGGCCACCAGCCCTGCCACGATGAGGATCACCGGGTAATTCTTCGTCGCTTCCCACGCGCGGCGAAAGCCGGTTCTCTTTGTGTTGGAATGGTTCACGCTTTCAGCACCTCGCTGAGCTGCTCCGCGCTGATACTCTCCATCGCCCTTCCCTGCTTCATCAATAGTATTCTGTCGCACAGCGTGGAATACTCTTTCAAGTCGTCGCTGACCAGGATCATGGACATGCCTCCCCTTTTCA
>Ga0154738_1027_pt3 | contig 11786 bp, 13 predicted proteins | sample Rifle2008BG16ft_FD_105746 | JGI IMG/M metagenome (GOLD analysis project Ga0154738, IMG submission 105746) | Spirochaetes bacterium RBG_16_67_19 | reverse complement strand
GCGCCCGTGGGCTGGGGGTACAAGAACCCGCTGCGCTGGAAGCGGCGCGCGGCCTTCCTGCCCGGCCTGTACCAGGCCGGCCTCTGGGTGGGGCTTTCCGGGGTGGTGAACGCCGCCGTCTCCGGCCGGCAGGCCGCCGAGCTCGCGCTGCGCGACCTGCCTAGAAGAAAGACTCGCGCAGGCTGAGGCCCTGCTCCAGCCAGACCTTCAGGCAGCACAGGAAGTTCATCCAGCCGTAGCAGTTGCCATAAGAGGCCTCCAGCCCCGCCTGGGTCTCTTTCCAACCCGACTCGGCGATCTGGATCTTGCTGGACCCGGAGTCCAGGGCCTCGAAGCTGATCCGGACCCGCGTGTCGTACTTGCCGTCCGCCGCCTGCCACTCCAGCACGATCAAACGGTTGGGCACCACCTGGCGCACGCGCACCGGGAAGGCGCCGGGGAAATCGGCGAAGTCCCAGGTGACCGTGGCGCCTTCCACCAGCGGGGCGCTGGCCCCGCCGGTGGTGAAGTACTTGCTCAACTTGGCTGGATCCACGACGGCAGCAAAAACCTCCGCAACGGGCTTGCGGATCTTGGCGTATTCGCTGAACTTGAGTTCCATAGCCAAGAGATCGTAAATCCGCCGGCCCCGGTCAAGCCTTCGCGCGCGCGAGCATCACGGTGGGGGTCGCCACCTGCCAGACTGCCTGCAGCAGGTACAGCGCGTAGGTCAGCACCCCGCCGGGCACCAGGGGGCCGCCCTGCGCGACGATGCCGGCCGACATCAGCAGGTTGGCCGCCGCGGCGACCGCGCTGAGCCAGGCCAGCCAGGCAGGGAAGGCCTTGAACCTCCAGGAGGCCACCGCCACCGCGGCGAGCATGATGCCCATGGGCACGTAGGCAATCACCGACAGGGCGTAGGTCAGGTCCCCCATCATCCCGGCCAGCGCCGCGGGCAGCTCGGCGTTCGCTCCCATGGCCAGCGCCACCTGGCCGGCCTGCATGACCAGCTGCAGCCCGGCCCAGAGGATGCCGGCGCCGAAGGCCACCGAGGATAGCCAGCCGGTTCCCTCCTCGGCCTTGAATAAAAAGCTGCGCAGGGTGCCGATGAACCAGAGCAGCACCCCGGCGCTCAGCACGAACAGCAGGCTCTGGGCCAGGAGCTGCGTGCGGTATTTCACGAAGTAGGCCAGGGCCTGCTCCACCGGGGCATTGGCCGGCGGCGCTCCCCGCTCAAAGCTTGCCGCCGCGATCCCCAGGGCGAAGGCCAGGTAGCCGGTCGCCGCCCCCCAACGTTTCCAGGTCAGCTCATTGTTCATATCGCTATGCGGCGCCCGGCGATCAAGGCCGGCCGTTATTTCCTGACGAAAAAGTACCACATGGCCACGAGGGGCATTCCGGTCGGGCCCTCGATGAGCTTCTGGATATCCTGGATCGCGGCCAGCTTGTTGCCCAGGTCATCCTTCACGACCTTGCCGTCGAACTCGGCGACTTTCTTGCTCTGGGCATTGCGGATGCTCTTCCGGTCGATTTCACCGAGCTTGGAGCTGTTCCAGGCCCGGATGAAGGTCCGGTCGATTTCCCCCATTTTTTGCCCGGTGCGATTCTTCAAGATCTTGCCGTTGAAAGTGAAGTCTGCCATTAGTTCCCTCCCTGTCGGTAACATCATATTTGCGCCGTCATTCCCCTGCAACCCCCGATTTCGGTTGACGGTCGTATATCAATATTACTATCTAAGTAGGCATAAGCATGTTCCAAGCTTACGACCCAAGGGAGGGCAAACGCCTTTCCCTCCTCAACCCGGAAGGGTGTCTGGCGGACTGCGTCTCGGCACTTCCGCGTCCCTCCGACGAAGAGGTGCTGGAGGCCTACCGGGTCATGGTGCTGGCCCGGCAGGCCGACGAGTGGGCGGTGAACCTGAACCGCCAGGGGCGCATGCCCACCTACGTGCTCAATGAGGGGCAGGAGGCCAACTCCGCCGGGGCCCTGCTGGCCCTGCGCCCCGATGACTGGTTCGTGCCGGCCTACCGCGAGCTGGCCGGCATGATCATGCGCGGGCTGCCCCTGCACCAGATCTACCTCTATTGGCACGGCAACGAGCTGGGCAGCCACCTCCCGCGCGAGACCTACCACATGCTGCCCATCTCCGTGCCAGTGGGCAGCCAGCCGCTGCACGCGGTGGGGCTGGCCTATGCCGAGCGCTTGCGCGGCAGCGACCGGGTGGTGATCGCTTTCATGGGCGAGGGGGCCACCTCGGAGGGGGACTGGCACGAGGCCCTGAACCTGGCCGGGGTTTGGAAGTCCGGGGTGATCTTCTTCACCCAGAACAACCAGTGGGCCATCTCGCTTCCCGCCGGAAAGCAGACCGCCTCGGCGACCGTGGCCGAGAAGGCCTTCGCCTACGGCTTCGAGGGCGTGCAGGTGGACGGCAACGACCTGTTCGCCGTGTACGCGGCGGTGCGCCAGGCCGCGGACAAGGCGCGCGCCGGCGGAGGCCCCACCCTGATCGAGGGCTACACCTACCGCCTGGGGGCGCATACGACCTCCGACGACCCGCGCCATTACCGGGTGGACTCCGAGGTGGAGCGCTGGCGCGCGCTGGACCCGCTGCTGCGCCTGGAGCGCTACCTGCGCCTGCGCGGCCTGCTGCGCAAGAAGGACGTCCAGGACATCAAACAGAAGTGCCTGGCCAGGGCCCAGGCCGAGTTCGAGCAGGCCGAGCGCCTCAACGACCCGAGCCTGGAGGACACCTTCCGGTTTATGTTCCACGAGCTGCCGCAGCCCCTGGCCCGACAGCTGGAGCGCAGGCGCCCATGAGCAGCCTGTGCCTGGTGGAGGCGGTCACCGACGCGCTGGCCGTGGAGATGGAGGCCGACCCCGCGGTCCTGGTGTTCGGCCAGGACGTGGGCGGCAAGGGCGGGGTGTTCCGGGCCACGGTCGGGCTGCAGGAGCGCTTCGGCGAGGAGCGCTGCTTCGACACCCCTCTTTCGGAGGGCGGGATCGTGGGCGCGGCCATCGGCATGGCCGTCGGGGGCCTGAAGCCGGTGGTGGAGATCCAGTTCAGCGGTTTCACCTACTCCGCCTTCAACCAGCTGGCCAACCATGCGGCGCGCCTGCGCAACCGCAGCCGCGGCTCCCTGACCGTGCCCATGGTGCTGCGCACCCCGCACGGCGGGGGCATCCGCGCCCCGGAGCACCACTCCGAGTGCATGGAGGCCCTGTTCGGCCACATGCGCGGCCTGAAGGTCGTGATCCCCTCCACCCCCTACGACGCCAAGGGCCTGCTCATCGCCGCCATCCGCGACCCGGACCCGGTGGTGTTCCTGGAGCCGGCCCGCATCTACCGCTCCGTGCGGCAGGAGGTTCCGCAGGAGGCCTACGCCATCCCTCTGGGCAAAGCGCGGGTGGAAGCGGAGGGCAGCGAGCTGACCCTGGTGTCCTACGGGGCGCAGATGAAGGAGGCCCGCGAAGCGGTGCGGCAGCTGGCCGCCAAAGGGCGCTCCGTGGAGCTCATCGACCTGCGCACGATCTACCCGCTGGACGCCGAGACGCTGGTCGCCTCCGTGCGCAAGACCGGGCGCCTGCTGGTCGTGCACGAGGCCTCCGAATCCTTCGGCGCCGCGGCCGAGGTCATGGCCGCGGCCGTGGAGGGGGCCTTCGAGCACCTCCAGGCACCGCCCGCCCGCCTGACCGGGCCGGACGTCTTCGCCCCCCTGGCCCGCGGCGAGCACCACTACCTGATCCGCTCCGAGCAGATCACCTTGGAAGCCGAAAGGGTCCTGGCCTATGAGCCCTAAGAAACGCTTCGAGTTCGCCTTCCCCGATATCGGCGAGGGGCTGGCCGAGGGCAAGGTGCTGGAGCTGAAAGTCCAGCCGGGGCAGCGCGTGAAGCAAGGCCAGACCCTGGCGATCGTCGAGACCGACAAGGTCGTAGCCGACATCCCCTCCCCGCGCGACGGCACGCTGGTGAGCTTCGGGGTCAAGGAGGGAGAGATCATCGAGGTCGGCCGGACCCTGGCGGTGCTCGAGCTGGAGGAGCCGGATTCGGGCGGGGGCGAGGCGGGCATGGAGGAGGAGCGCTCCCTGGTCGGGAACCTGGAAACCGCGACCTCCGCGGAGCTGCCCCCGAGCCGCGAAGGGCGTGAAGCGGCGCCGGCCGGGCCGCCCGTCACGGCCGGGACCACGGCCCCCGGCCTGGGCCAGCCGGTTGCCGCCTCCCCGGTGGCCCGCAAGTTGGCCGCCCGGCAGGGCATCGACCTGGCGGCTGTCCATGGCACGGGACCCGGCGGGCGCGTGCTGCGCAAGGATATCGCCGAGACCGCGGAGAACGGCAGACCGCCGGCAGCCGGCCGGGTACAGCCCCTTTCCACGCTGCGGCGGGCGCTGGCCTCCAATATGGAAAGAAGCAACGCCATTCCCTCGGCGGTCATCCACGAGCTGGTGCCCGTGGAGGAGCTGGTGGCCCTGCGGCGGGCTCTCAACGAGGGGCGGGGCGGCGAAGGCCAGGTGCCCCGCCTGAGCTACCTGCCGTTCTTCCTCAAGTTCGCGGGCCTCGCCCTGCGCGAATACCCTCTGCTGAACGCCGCCTACCACCCGCAGCGGCAGGAGGTGGAGCAGTTCGGCGAGGTGAACCTGGGCGTGGCTGTGGACACCGAGGAGGGGCTGGCGGTGCCCGTGATCCGGCGGGCCGACGGCCTGTCCCTGCCCCAGCTGCAGGCCGAGGTGGACCGGCTGGCCGCCGCCGCGCGCGGGAGGACCCTGCGGCTGGAGGAGCTGCGCGGCGGCACCTTCACCCTGACCAACTACGGGGCCTTCGCCGGGCTGTACGCGCGGCCGCTGATCCTGCCCCCCCAGGTGGCCATCCTGGGCCTGGGGCGCATCCACGAGCAGCCGGTGGCCCGCGGCGGAGCCTGGGCGGCCGTGCCGCACCTGCCCCTGTCGCTGGTGTTCGACCACCGCGTCCTGGACGGGGTGTATGCCGCGCGCTTCCTGCGCCGCTTCATGGACCTGGCCGCCCGCCCCCAGGAGCTGCTGCTTTTATGATAACGATCCGTCGGGCTTCTGCCGCCGAACGGAATCCTGTTTCTCGCCTTTGAGGACGGCTCTCTCGCGGGCAGTGCCTGCTCTAGGACAATCGGAAATCAAACTGCAGAGCTGAAACGGATGTTCGTCCGACCGAGCTTTCGCCGCAAAGGAATCGGGCGTTTGCTCGTGAACGAAACCATTAAGGCAGCACGCCAATCAGACTATGCCACTCTCCGCCTCGAAAGCGCCGGATTCATGTCCGACGCCCATGCCCTGTATCGATCCTTCGGTTTTCGGGACATATCGCCCTATGAAGAGAGTGAAATCCCTGTTGCCTATCGCCAGCATTGGGTTTTCATGGAGCTAAGCTTGGCGGATCGCAGCGGTTGAGCCGATCAGGAAAGGACACAGTAGGAACATTTATGACTTATACTTAGTCAACGGTGTGAAGGAGCGCCTGAAAGGGGAACTTAGGATGAGAACTTACATCATCTTGTTGAACTACACAGAGCAGGGCATGAAGACTATCAAGGAAAGCCCGTCACGGCTGGATGCGGCAAGAAAAGCCGCAGAAGCAATGGGTGGAAAACTGAAGGAATGGTATCTGGTGATGGGACAATACGACGCTGTCGTGGTTGCCGAAGCACCGAACGACGAAGTGGTAACGAGACTGATGCTCACGATTGGCGCGCTGGGGAATGTGCGCACTCAAACTTTGAGCGCTTTCACCGAGGGTGAATACCGAAAGCTTTGCGCCAGCCTGACTTGATGCAACCGTGTTGCCCGGTGTGAAGGCGCTTGGCGCTCCTTCCTGCGCCGCTTCATGGACCTGGCCGCCCGCCCTCAGGAGCTGCTGCTGTATTAGTCTCGAGCCTGAAGCAGCGCTTCCTTGGCCAACGGCACCGTGTCCGCCGGGCTCACCTTGTACCAGGCCTGGAGGATCTTTCCCGCCTCGTCAATGAGGAAGGAGGAGCGCAGGATGCCCTGGTTCTCGCCCCAGGCTCCGTAGGCCACAGCCGTGGCGTGCTGCGGGTCCGAGAGCAGGGGAAAGGAGAGCTGGTACTTGTCGGCGAACTTCTTCTGCGCTTTCGGCTCGTCGGGGCTGATGCCCACGGCGGCGATCCCCAGGCTCTTCAAATCCGGCATGGCGTCGCGGATGCTGCAGGCCTGGGTGGTGCAGCCCGGGGTGTCGGCCTTGGGGTAGAAGTATAGGAGAAGCTTCCTGCCCTGGGAGTCCCCCAGCTTGACCGTCTTGCCGTCCTGGTCCTGCAGGCTGAAGGACGGCGCCTTCGCTCCCTTGCTGAGCTCTGCCATGATTCGTGCTCCTTACGCGGGGAAATCCCCGAACAGGAAGAAGGTCTTGATGAAATTGGGCTTCAACTGCTTCAGCGCCGCGCGCAGGGCCGCTTCGTCGCCGGCGGCCAGTGCGTCACGGATTTCGCTCATCACGCCGTCGATGATCTCCCATTGGATCGCGAACGCCGCGGCCGCTTTCGGTGCGAGCCCCGCCTCGGGAAGCAGCCCTTCCCGGGCCTTCGCCTTCTTCCACAGCGCGCGGCAAACCTCCAGGTCGGCCGTGAAGCCCAGCTTCTCAGCCTCGTCCCACTCCGCGAGCTTCCGGGCCGGGGCTTCTTCGAGCAGGTCTTCCATGAAGTTGTGGAACAGGGTGAGCGAATCGAGGAAATAGGGGATCTTCTGCCGGGCTCGGGATCCCAGCAGGATCATCCTCACCCGCTCCAGCGCCTCGTGGGCCGCGGGGCCGTTCGAATTGTCCATCAGCGCAGCGCGCGATTCCTCCACGGCTTCGTGCACGCCGGCCAGGTCCTTGTTCCATTCGGCATCGAAACCAGGCTGCGCCGCGAACCGCTCCCGGAAGGCATCCCAGGATTTTTCGAAGCGGAGGAAGGCCGTCTTGGCCCTGGCCAGCTCACCGCTCTGCCCGGACAGGCCCAGGGCCGGTATGTAGGCCCGGTCCAGGGCGGACATCGCGGGGACCAACTCCGGCGGAACCGCGGACAACGGAGCGGACCAGATGGCCCCCAGTACCAGCATCGCGGCGATTCGAGTTTTCATATTCAATTTAATATATATAGATTGCTGCTACCCGCCAATGCCTTCTGCGCGAATATTGACAAACCCGGCGGCATTGTGCATTGTCTAGCCGTCGCAGCCGTCGTGCTCCAGCCGGGGCAGGGGGTCCTCCAGGGTGGGCTGCACACACGAACCGTACGTGGTGAGTGTAGCTCAGGTGGTTAGAGCGCCAGCCTGTGGAGCTGGATGTCGTGGGTTCAAGTCCCATCACTCACCCGGAAGTGGCGCCCGTAGCTCAGCATGGATAGAGCGCCGGACTTCGAATCCGTAGGCCGCAGGTTCGAGTCCTGCCGGGCGCGATTCGCTTTTGAAAACATGGGCCGTTAGCTCAGTTGGTAGAGCAGCAGACTCTTAATCTGCGGGTCGGAGGTTCGAGACCTCCACGGCTCATCCCGACAAAGAGGGAAACTTGACGCTTTCCCTCTTTTCATAATATAGTATGCGAGAGTGGTGGAACTGGCAGACACGCCAGACTTAGGATCTGGTGCCCGATTCAGGGTATAAGGGTTCGAGTCCCTTCTCTCGCAGCGAAACAGGTGAGAAAGCTGCTGCCCTATTGGGCAGCGGTGAGGGCATACAGGCGGGAATAGCTCAGTGGTAGAGCTCCACCTTGCCAAGGTGGATGTCGCGGGTTCAAGTCCCGTTTCCCGCTCGATCGGCGAGGCGATCTGGAGCTGCTCCGGATCGCCTTTTATTTGGAGGTTTACAACGTGATCAAGAACAAGGAAACCGAGCTGCTGGAAAACTCCAGCGTGCGCCTTACCATCACCGTTGCCGAGGAGGCCATCCGCAAGGAGTACGACGAGCTGCTGTCGGAGTACTGCCGGAACGTGCGCATGGACGGCTTCCGCAAGGGCAAGGTACCCCCCGCCATCCTGCTGCGGAAGTACGGGGAGGTCATCCTGGGGGAGACCGCGGAGAAGGTCGTGCAGAAAAGCCTGCAGCAGGCCCTGGAGGGCGGGGAGCACAAGCCCATCGCCACCTCCGTGCCCACCGTGGACGCCGCGGACAAGCTGGAGCTGGGCAAGGAGTTCAGCTACAAGGTGACCTTCGACACCTTCCCCAAGATCGAGCTGCCCGAGTACAAGGGCCAGGAGTACGAGGAGCTGGAGGTGGAGGTCGGCGAGGAGGACCTGGAGCGGGAGCTGAAGGGCCTGCAGGAGCAGAACTCCGTGGTCGTGGACAAGAAGGACCCTGTGGCCGCCAAGGGCGACATCGTCAACGTGGACTACGTGGAGCTGGAGGACGGCGGCCAGGAGAGGACCGCCACCCGCCGGCAGTCCTTCGTGTTCGAGGTGGGCAGCGGCTACAACCTGTACCGCTTCGACGAGGAGGTCGCCGGGATGAAAGCCGGCGAGGAAAAGTCCATCGCCAAGGATTACCCCGCAGACTTCGAGGTCAAGGAGCTGGCCGGACGCAAGCTTTCCCTGAAGGTCAAACTGAACAGCGTCAAGGAGAAGCAGCTTCCGGAGATCAACGACGAGCTGGCCCAGGATATCAGCGACAAGTACAAGAGCCTGGAGGATTTGAAGAAGGACATCCGGGAGAAGCTCGCCCAGCACGCCTCCCGCAGGGTGCGGGAGCACAGCATCAGCCAGCTCCTGGACAAGGTCGCCGCCGGGGCGACCATCGCACTACCCAAGTCCATGCTGGAAAGCGAGCTGGAGGAGGAGTTTCAGCGCTTCCTGGGGCGCCTGCGGGCCGAGGAGAGCGTAGTGCTGCGCGAGCTGGAAAAGGAGGGGCGCAGCAAGCAGAGCGTGCAGGAGGAATGGAAGCCGGCCGCGGAGAAGAAGCTGCGCCTGCAGCTGGTGGTCAGCGAGATGGTCAAGCGGGAGAACGTCGAAGCCACCCAGGAGGAGCTGGACGGCCGGGTCAAGGCGGACGCCGAGGCGCGCGGCATCAGCTTCGAGCAGGCCAAGGAGATCTACACCAAGAACCACCTGTACGATTACCTGGCCTTCGACATCAAGAACGAGAAGCTCTACGACCAGCTGCTGTCCTCCGCCGAGCGCAAGAAAGGCAAGAAGGTGAAACTCCTGGACTTGCTGGGGGGAAACTATTAAATTCAAGACAAAATCACCGCCAGGAGCGTCTATGCCATTGAGCCAACCGAAGTCCAGCAGCCTCGTCCCCATGGTCATCGAGCAGACCGGCCGGGGCGAGCGTTCCTACGACATCTTCTCCCGCCTGTTGAAGGACCGCATCGTCTTCGTGGACGGGGAGATCGTGGACGTGACCGCCGACCTGGTGGTGGCCCAGCTCCTGTTCCTGGAAAGCCAGGACCCGGAAAAGGACATCCACCTGTACATCAACTCCCCCGGCGGGACGGTTACCGCCGGGCTGGCCATCTACGACACGATCCAGTACATCAAGCCGGACGTACAAACCATCTGCCTGGGGCAGGCCTCCTCCATGGGGGCTTTGCTTTTGACCTGCGGCACCGCGGGCAAGCGCTTCGTGCTGCCCTCCTCCCGCATCCTGGTGCACCAGCCCTGGGGCGGGGTGTCGGGGCAGGCGTCGGACATCGGACTGCAGGCCCGCGAGATCATCCGCATGAAGAAGATCATCATCCAGTACTTCGCCAGGCATACCGGCAAGAGCGAGGAGCTGATTGCGCAGGACCTGGAACGGGATTACTATATGTCCGCGGAGGAGGCCGTGGCCTACAACCTGGTGGACAAGATTCTCGAAAGAAAAGTGAATGAGCAAGCCGGCAAAAAGTGAAGGCCTGAAGACCTGCTCCTTCTGCGGCAAGAGCGCCGAGATGGCCCGCCGCCTGATCGCCGGGCCGGGAGTCTACATCTGCGACGAGTGCGTGGGGGTGTGCCGCAAGATCCTGGACGAGGAAGACGAGCTGCTGGCCGGGGAGTTCAAGGAGGACATCCCCAAGCCCAAGGAGATCAAGGACTACCTGGACCAGTACGTCATCGGCCAGGAGCAGGCCAAGAAGGTGCTGTCGGTGGCGGTGTACAACCACTACAAGCGCATCGCCATGGGTCACAAGATCGACCCGGACATTGAAATCGAGAAATCCAACATCCTGCTGATCGGGCCCACCGGCACCGGCAAGACCCTGCTGGCCCGCACCCTGGCCCGCAAGCTCAAGGTGCCCTTCGCCATGGCGGATGCCACCACCCTGACCGAGGCGGGCTACGTCGGCGAGGACGTGGAGAACATCCTGCTGAAGCTGATCCAGGCGGCCGGCAACAACATCGCCGCCGCCGAGAAGGGCATCGTCTACATCGACGAGATCGACAAGATCGCCAAAAAGGGTGAGAACGTGTCCATCACCCGGGACGTGTCCGGGGAGGGCGTGCAGCAGGCGCTGCTCAAGATCATCGAAGGCACCTCCGCCGCGGTCCCCCCCCAGGGCGGGCGCAAGCACCCGAACCAGGAAACCCTGAAGATCGACACCACCAACATCCTGTTCATCTGCGGCGGGGCCTTCGTCGGCCTGGACCGCATCGTGGACACGCGCGTCTCCAAGCACCCCATGGGCTTCGGGGCGGACGTGAAGCCGACCCGGGAGAAGGACCTGGTGGAGCTGTTCGGCCACCTGCACCCGGACGACCTGATCCAGTTCGGCATGATCCCCGAGTTCGTGGGCCGCCTGCCCATCGTCACCACCCTGGAGGAACTGGGCCTGGAGGCCCTGAAGAGCATCATCACCGAGCCCAAGAACGCCATCGTCAAGCAGTACCAGGCCTCCCTGAAGCTGGACAACGTGGAGCTGGTGTTCGAGGAGGCCTCCATCGAGGCCATCGCCCGCAAGGCCCTGGGGCAGAAGACCGGGGCCAGGGGCCTGCGGGCCATCGTGGAGAAGATCATGACCGGCATCATGTTCGACCTGCCCTCGATCAAGGGCCGCAAGCGCGTCACCGTCACCCCGGATACCGTCGATAAGGCCATCGATCCCGAGATCACCCTGCTCAGCGAAAAAAAGACCGCATGAAGGTGTTCCCCCCGCGCACGGAGCTTTGCCTGGTTCCGCTGCGCGACCTGGTGGTGTTCCCCCACATGATCGTGCCCTTCTTCGTCGGCCGCCGCCGCTCGGTGCGCGCGGTGGAGGAAGCCATGAAGGGCGGCAAGCACCTTTTCCTGGCCACCCAGAAAACCGACCGCGAGGAGGAGCCCGGCGCGGAGGACATTCATCCGGTGGGCACCGTGGCCCGCGTGCTGCAGATGCTGAAGCTCCCGGACGGCACCGTGCGCCTGCTGGTGGAGGGGGGGGAGCGGGCCTCCATCGTGCGTTTTCTGGAGAGCGCGGAGTACTACCGCGTGCAGGTGCGCGCCATCCGCGAGGGGCGCGAGGAGCGCCGCGAGTCCAGCTCGCAGGTGGCCGCCCTGATGCGCACCGTTCTTTCCGAGTTCGCCCGCTACAACGAGGCGCAGAAGAAGATCCCCCGCGAGGTGGCCTCCGGGATCGAGAAGGTGACCAACCCGGACCGCCTGGTGAACCTGATCGCGGCCAACGTGCCCCTCAAGGTGGAGAAGAAGATCGAGCTGCTGTCCCAGGTGGACGTGCGCGAGCGGCTGGAAAGCCTCATCGGCCTGCTTTCGGCCGAGGCGGAAATCGCCGCCTACGAGGAAAAGATCACCTCCCGGGTGCGCAAGAAAATCGAGAAAGCGCAGAAGGAATATTTCCTGCAGGAGCAGCTCAAGGAGATCCATCGCGAGCTGGGCGCCGACAA
>Ga0154738_1023_pt1 | contig 12002 bp, 11 predicted proteins | sample Rifle2008BG16ft_FD_105746 | JGI IMG/M metagenome (GOLD analysis project Ga0154738, IMG submission 105746) | Spirochaetes bacterium RBG_16_67_19 | reverse complement strand
CCCCCCGCTTAGGGCCACCACCGCGTCGAGCCAGTCGACAGCCTTGTCAACGATGATTTCCAGCAGCTCCTTCACCCACTCCGGCTTGTCGTACATGTCCATCGAGAACTTCTCGACGCTGCACAGGTCGCCCGCCAGGCCGGCGATGCCGATGATGCCCGAGCCGCCGGGGAACACGCAGTCGACCGCGGGCAGGCGCTGCCCGTCCTCGAACTCCAGCTGGAAGTCTCCCGCGATCTTTTTCATTTCGTGGTAATAACGGATCATCTTACCGTGCAGTCCCCCGTTCACCCAATCCACCCGGCGCAGCCGGGACAGGTCCTCGTCGCTCTGCAGAAGGTGAGGGCGCGCCACCCAGGGGGAGTCGTCCTCGGGGAACACGGTCCGGGCTCCGAAAGCGTCCACGTCCTCCACCCACATGAAATCAGGGTAAACCACGATTTGGTGGAAATCGGACCTGACGTTTTCGAGGATCCACTTCTGCCCGAGCAGCTGGCATTCCAGCATGATGCGCGGATCGCCGGTGTACTCGTGGAACTTCTCTCCGAAGCCGATCAAGGGCAGCCAGTAGCGCGCCCCTATGTAGTGCAGCACGGGGACGCGGTCTGGGCGCTGGAAGCTCAGAGCCTTCTCCCAGCGCTGTCTGCGCTGCTCGAGCTCCCGGTACGGAAGACGGATGTGAATGGTCTCCATCCCTCACCTTCCTATCGGATAGTGGCCATACTTTTCGCAGGCCAGGTGCATAGTGATCGCGTTCTGCACGGGAACGTCCTCCATGATCCCGTTGCAGGTGGTGAGAACGTAGCCCCCGTCCCGGCCCACGTCCTCCACCAGCCCCTTGACCGCCTGGTCGATCTCCCACGGCGAGCCGAAAGGCAGCAGCTTGCTGATGTCGACGTTGCCGATCAGGGAGAGCTTCTTCCCGTAGCGCTTCTTGAAGACGCGGATATCGTTGCCGGCCGAAGGCTGCATGGCATGCAGGGCGTCCACGCCCAGCTCCACGATCATGTCGATTGTCGCCGTCTGCCGGCCGCAGGAGTGCAGCACGCAAGGCACGCCCAGCTTGTGCACCGCGTCCACGATCCTCTTTTCGTACTGGAAATCCAGCCCCCACAGGAGCTCGGGGGCGATGAAGGGTCCCTGGTTGAAGGCGTAGTCGTTGGCCAGCCAGATGCAGTCTGCCCCGCGCCGGACAGCCTCCCGGGCGATGCGGATTTGCAGGTCGGCCAGGCGCTCCATGAGCAGCTTCAGCTCGGCCTGGTGGTCGAAAACGTTGAACATGTAATTGGTGAAGCCGATGAGCAGGTAGATCTTGAAAAACCCGGTGTCCAGCTGGCACACGGTGAACAAGTCGCTGTCCTTGACCCAGCGCTCCAGGTTGTCGAAAGAGAAATCCTTCACTTCCGGGAACTTATATTCTTCCGCCCGGGTGATGTCGGGGATCGGGCTCTCCAACTCCTCTGTGGAATGCGGCGCGGCGACCACCTTGCCCCCCCAGACGTCTCGGATGATCGGGTAGCCTTCCTTGGTCTCCCCGACCTTGGTCAGGGGTTCGCGCGGGAAGACGTGCGCGAAATCGAAGCCCAGGAATTCCCGTAACCGCCGGTGCCTTTCGAAGAACGCGTCGCTGAACGGCTCGGTCATCCAGTACACGAGAAAGTTGCCGTGCTCCTCGGGAATCGTGTCGCCGAAAACCGCCTGGGCAATGCGGGGGTCCACGGTCACATCGCCGTGAGGTAGCTTGTCGGGCAGCTTCTTCTCATAGATCGCAGCACGCATCCGCTCTTTATGGTTCATCCTCATTCCTCTCGGCATCAGGCGTACTTGAAGTAGCGCTTGTAGTCTTCGTACAGCAGGTGCTGCGGTGGCTCGTCCTCTTCGATGGCCGGGAACCGGCCTGCCTTCTCGTAGAAGCGGTTGTCCACGTAGTCGTCGTTCACCCGGCTCACCTCCCCCACCAGCACCGTGCCTTTGCCCTCCCGGCCCCAGAACTTGTGGTACAACCGGGAAGGCAGGCACACGGAGTCCCCGGGCTTCAGGGTGATGGTGTCGCCGGCTTTCACGTTCACCCGGGTGCCGTCAATGCTCACCGTAACGTCGGTGTCGGCCAGCTGCTCGTCGGGGGTGGAGTTCCACAACTGGATCACCAGCTCCCCGCCGCCGCGGTTGATGATGTCCTCCATTTTTTGAAAGTGGAAGTGCGTGAGGGTGACCTGCTTTTCTTTGGTGATCAGCAGCTTTTCGGCGTAGACTTTGCCGTTTTCCTTCTTGAGTTCCGCGAAGGTGCCGTTGCGGATGGTGAACAGGATCAAGCCGTAGTTGGCGAAATCGTCGCGGCCGAAATCCGTGATGTCCCAGCCCAGCTGGCACTCCACGATTTCTTTGCACTCCGGCCCCTTCTTCTCCCAGTCTTGCGGGGACCAGTAGGCGAAGGGCGGCAGCAGGAATTTCATCTTCCTGCAGAAATCCATCGTTTCCCTGATGTGCCTGTTAATTTCCGATCGCTTCATGGCGACTCCTCTCCAGACATGCACTGGTTGATTTTCGAATGACCAGGTCCGGCCGAACCCAGTGCACCTTGGCCGAAACCGCTTTGCCCCGGATCTGCCTGAACAGCAGCTCCACCGTCAGCCTGCCGATCTGCCGGGTGTCCTGCCGAACCGTGGTCAAGGGAATTTCTGGAATGGAGGAAAAAATCACGTCGTCATAGCCAGCTACGGAGATTTCCTCGGGAATGGCATGTCCCAGCTCCTTGATCGCCCGCTTGGCGCCCAGGGCCATGATGTCGTTGATCGCCATGACCGCATCGGGCTTGCCCTTTTTCAGGATGCGCAGGGTGGTCGCATAACCGCATTCGAAGTCGGTGTGCTCGCACTGCACGACCCTCTTGCGGTTCAGCGCGAGGCCACGCTCCTCGAAGGCCCGGCGGAAGCCCTGGATCCGCAGCTTGGATGGCACCACCTCGGGACTTTTACTGACCAGCAGAAGGATGTCCCGGTGACCAAGGCCCAGCAGGTAGCGGGTCAGTGCATAGGAGCCTTCCTCCAGGTCGGTCATCACGCAGGCGCATGGCACCCCGGCGTAATAGGAGGTGGAAAAAACGTAGGGGATGCGGTGCTTCCTCAGGGTTTCGAAATACGAAAGGTCCCGGCGGGGAAGGAGGGTGGGCACCAGGATCACCCCATCCACCCTCTTGCCGATGAAATCCTGGACGATCCTCGCCTCCAATTCCAGATCGTCGTTGGAAACCGAGAGGATCAGGTTGTAGCCGGCCTCGAGGGTGAATTGATCAATGTAGCGGGTGAGGCTGCCGAAGAAGGGGTTCTCGATGTCGGTGACCACCAGTCCGATGCTGTGCGTCCTGCGAGTCGCCAGCCCGCGCGCCAGGGTGTTGGGCGAGTAACCCAGCACCCGGGCCGCTTTGATCACCCGCTCGCGCGTTACGGGGTTTACCCCCGGCTTGCGGTTCAGTGCCAGCGAGGCGGTGGCTTCGGAGACCCGGGCCTTTTTTGCTACATCGACCAGTTTGACCATGCGCCTGTTCCGGTGCGCGGCGCTACTCTGAGATTCTCAGCTTGTAGATCGTGCTGTCCTGGCTGTACACCACCAGCAGGTGCTCGCCGTCCCAGGCCAGGTCGCGGATGCCGCCGCCCGGCTTGGGCCCCTTGATGAAGCCCTTGACCTCGCCCTCCGGGGTAACCCGGGTGATGCGGTTGGCTCCCTTGCTGCCGACCCAGAAATACGTGCCGTCCCAGGCCAGGCCCATGTCCGGGGGCGGGGCCAGTTTGCGCAGCGGCAGCTTGCCGAGCTCGTTGCCGTCCCGGTCCAGCTGGTACAGGTTCTTATCGCTCCAGTGCAGCACCCGCAGATGCTCCCCGTCGAAAGCGATCCCGACCGGGATCAGCTGGCTCACGGAAGGGACGCCGAATTTCTTTATGATCGTGCCGTCCTTGGCGAAGTTGTACACGACCCCCTCGTTCCAGTGGTTGGCCCAGATCGTCTCCCCGTCGCAGGTGATGTTGGACATCCCGAAGTTGTGGATGTCGTCCAGGCTCCTTACGGGAACAGGGAAGGAAAACTCGACGGACCCGTCGGCGGCCAGCCGGGCGATCCGCCACTCCAGCGGGCTGCTCTGGTAGATGGTCACCCACACGCTCTGCCCGTCCCAGGCCACCCCGTTCATCTTGAGCTCGGGGTTCACGATCGTAGCCGCCACCTCGGCCTTCTGCGCCGCCAGGACCGCCGGCCTCAGGCCGGTCAGGATGAACACTGATACGATCGCCAACCAGCTCGCTTTCGGCTTCATCGCTCTTCTCCTCCTCTTCACGACCTCAAACCTTCATGCCCGTCAGGGTCATGCCCTTGATCAGGCTGCGCTGGGCGAAAATGAACACCAGCAGGACCGGGATGACAGCCAGGGTCGCCCCGGTCACGATCATGTCGTAGCGTTTGGCGTGCTGGAAGGTCAGCGCCGCCACGGCCAGGGACAGCGGACGCATCCTGGCCTTGGAGATGATCACCAGCGGCCACCACAACTGGTTCCAGGTCCACAGGAACGTGAAGACCCCCACCCCGCCCATCCCTGCCGTGGACAGGGGCGCCATGACCCGGGTGAAGATCCACAGGTTGGAGGCGCCGTCGATGCGCGCCGCCTCGATCATGTCCATCGGGATCCCCTCCATGAACTGCCGCATCAGAAAGATGCCGAAGGGACTCACGCACAGCGGCAGGATCAGGCCCAGGTAGGTGTTCTCCAGCCCGATCTTGGAGATGAACAGGTACAGCGGGATGACGATGATCGAGAAGGGGATCATCAGGCCGGACAGGAAGACGATGAAGATCACCTCCTTGCCCGCGAACTTGAACTTGGTGAACACGAACCCGGCCAGGCTGCTGGAGAGGATGGCGATCAGGGTGACGGAAACGCAGACGATCAAGCTGTTCAGGAAAAAGCGCCAGAACTGCAGCCGCTGGAAGATCGTCGAGAAGTTGATCAGCGTCCACTTCCTGGGCAGCAGGGTCTGCGGGATCTTGATGATCTCCAGCGCGGGCTTGAACGAGGACAGGATCATCCAGGCGAACGGCAGGACGAACAACAGGCAGATCGCCACCAGTACCAGGTGCGTCACCGCCTGCCCGGCCGCTTCCAGATTACGCCGTCGCGACATCTCCATACCTCCCGGGTTTCAGTGTCAGTACTCCCATTTCGGGCGCAGGATCCGGTATTGGACGATGGTCAGGATCAGCACGATCGCAAGGATGATCGTGGCCACCGCCGTGGCCTTGTCCACGTTGGGCCGCAGCATCCCCTCGTTGTATACCATCAGGCTCAGCACGGAACTGGAGTAGCCCGGCCCGCCCGACGCCCCCCCGGTGCCCCCGCCGGACTGGGTCATGACGAACACGAAGTCGAAGAACTGGAAGGCATTGATGACCGTGTACACCACTAGGAAGGCCAGGGTGTGCCCCATGATGGGCAGCTTGATCGAGAAGAAGGTCCGCCAGGCTCTCGCTCCGTCCACCCGCGCCGCCTCGACGAAGTGGTAGGGAATGTTCATCAGGCCGGTGAAAAAGATCAGCGTGGTGAAACCCATGTACTGCCAGGCGTCCGTGGCGATGACGCAGAAGATGGCCTGTTTGGCGTCAGTGAGAAACGGCTGGGTCGGCAGGCCGATGGTCTTCAGGACCGCGTTGAACAGGCCGAAGCTGGGCTGGAACAGGTAGGTGAACAGGATGCCGACCGCCGTGGCCGAGCAGAGGGCGGGCAGGAACACGGCGAGGATATACACCTTGGTCCCGCGCCGCAGGCGTTCGAACAGCAAGGCGATGACGAGCCCTATCGGGATCACCAGCGCCGTCTTGGTGAGCACGTAGATGAACGTGTTGGCCAGGGACTTCTTGAAGCGCGGGTCGATCGTGAACATGTCCAGGTAGTTTTTCAGGCCGACGAACGTGCTCTTGGCCGGGTTGTCGGCCACCCACAGGTGCAGCGAGGCCCAGATGGAGTAGACGGTGGGGTAATACATAAACAGGACGTACCAAACCAGCAAGGGACCGAGTACCATGAGGGGAAACAGGTATTTTCTTTTAATTAGAAAACTCTTGGCCATACCTTCATCTCTTGAACAGAACCCGGGGAGGTTCGGCTCCCCGGGTTCGACGAAACGCGGTCTCTACAGCTTCAGGTTGGCAGGCAGCCCCTCATAGTAGATGTTCGTTTTCGGGGCGTCGGGATACTTGGCCCGCGTGCGCGCATCCTGCTCGTTCAACTCCTTCTCCATCTTGGCCAGGGCCTGGTCGACCGTGAGCTGGCCGTGGATCAAAGCATCGATGTTGGGCCAGTTGATGTTGTACAGCATCACGTCGGCGTCGGCAAACGGCCCCCAGAAGCGGTATTGCCCCTTCTGCATGGCTTCGATCACCGGGGCCAGGTACTTGCCCTTGCCGGTCTTGTAGTAGTCGCTCTTGAAAACCAGGTTCTTGAGCGGGGACAGGCCCGGGTTGGCATCCAGGAACAGCAGCTGCCCTTCCTCGGAGGCTAGGTACCTCAGGAACTTGAAGGTCGCCTCCTTCTCCGCACCGCTCACGTACTTGGGCACTACCATGTTCCAGGTGTCGGTATGGCTGAAGATCGGGAGGTTCCCCTTCTTGAAAGGCGGCTTCATGATGAAGCCGAAGTTCAGTTCCGGGTACAAACCCTCGGCGAAGGGCAGGAATTCGGGCCACATGAACCCCATGGAGGTCAGGTTCTGGCTCAGGGCGCTCAGAGTGTCCGGCAGATTGGTGGCGTCCACTTTGTGAGTGAAGAACAGGTCGCTGAAGAACTGCATGACCTGCTTGGCCTGGGGAGTCTGCAGGGTGAACTTCTGCTTGCCGTTGTCCCAGAACTTCCCGCCGATTTCCGCGATGTAGCTATAGACGTAGTTGGGGTCGTTGGACTCCTGGAAGGACAGGCCGCCGCGCACCAGCTTGCCGCCCTCGGACTTGGCAAGCTTCTTGGCGTACTGCAGCAGCTGGTCGGTGGTGTCGAACTTGGCAGGAACTGTAAGCCCGGCTTCCTTGAGGTGATCGAGGTTCACCAGGATGCCGCAGTCACCGGGGGGATCCGGGATCCCGATGGCCCAGATGGCGTTGCCCTTGTTGCACTGCAGGTAGTTCTCCGGCAGGAAGTCCTTCTTCACCTGCTCGACGGTCACCACGCCGGGTGACACCGGCTGGATGGTGTCCGTGGTGGCGAACTCGAAGACCGTCGTGCCGGGCGTGGTGAACCCTGTGGCTTCACCCTTGCCGGCGGCCAGCGCCGCGCGGATCTTCGCGGTCATCTCCGCCTGGCCGGGCTGGGGCTCCAGGGTCACCCTGATGGACGGGTTGGCCTTGTTGAAAGCCTCGATCACGTTGGTGTAGCCGTTGACGTGGGGGTCGAAGGCCATGCACCACACGGTGATGTCGGTCTTCTTCTGGGCGAATACGCCCTCTGCCGCGACAGCGAGCAGTAGAGCCGCCAGCAACAGCACCCAGAGGATTCGCTTTGTCATTCCGCAACCTCCTGTTCAAGATGGTTTAAAGCGCTTTATTTCTAAAGCGCTTTAAAGCGGCATCTTAAGCTCGCCGGAGGCAGTTGTCAAGTGAGATTTCGCTAAGAGCAGGAACACCGGCCCCTGGAGAGCCTAGAACTCTTTGCCCCAGGCCAGCTCCACCATGGCGAAGAAGTACGTCAGCTCGTACCAGGTGTCGTAGAATATGCCGGCGAAGCCGCCCACGTTCCAGTAGCGCCCGCCGGGGAAGCGGAAGCGGTAGCCGGCGTTGCCCCCGCCGGTGATGATCAAGTTCTGCTCCAGGTTCAGTGATACCTCGGCGAAGCCCCCGGCGTAGATCCGGTTGTTCCCGGCTGCAGGGAAGAAGCCCAGCACGGAAACGCCCACGCCGATGTCCGGGTTGTCGAAAAGCACCCAGGGCAGCAGACCGGCGTAGCCCACGCGCACGTGGGGAGCCACGGTCAGCCCGTCCCCGGCGCGGAAATGGAAGCGGGCGAAGGGCCCGAACTGCAGGAAGCCCAGCAGGTTGACCTCGAAGGCGTAGGGATCGATCAGCGCTCCACCCATGCCTGGCAGCTCTCCCATCCCCTCCCCCCCCGCGGTTTCCTGGGTGATGCGTTTTATCTTGTCCATGGGGATGGGAATGTCCAGGCCGTCGCCGGTGCGCAGGAGGACGCCCTCCACCGGGTAGGTCTGCCGCTCCACGATCGTTCCCCGCAGCACGCTGCCGTCCTTCAGGTACACCACGTCCACGGTCTGCTCCGCCGCCGCGAGCAGCCCGGCCGCCCCGGCCAGCATCAGCAGGATGGCTACCAGTCGCTTCATGTTCCCTCCTCCGCCGTTCCCGGCTTGGCTAAACATTACTGATGTTGACAGGGGAATTCAACTTCCCCAGAATCGGGGGATGTTCAGCGCGCGGCACCGCCCCTGGGCTCAGGCCCTCTTCTCGCTCTACCTCACCGGCCTGCTGCGGCGCCACTTCCACGCGCTGCGTCTCCTGGGAGAGCCTCCCGCCCCGCCGCCCGGGCTGCCGCTGCTGATCCTGCCCAATCACGGCAACTGGTGGGACGGGCTGTTCCTCTGGGAGCTGAACCGCCGCCTCTTGGGGCGGCGGCTGCACCTGATGGTACTGGAGGAGCACGTGGCCCGGTTCCGCTTCCTCCAGCGGCTGGGGGCCTTCAGCATCCGGCCCGGCAGCCGGCTGGAGGTGGCCGCCTCCCTGTCCTACGCGGCCTCGGTGCTCGGCGATCCGGGCAATGCCCTGGGCCTGTTCCCCCAGGGAAGAATCCGCCATCCCGCGGAGCGGCCTCTGGGCTTTCAGCGCGGCCTGGAACGTATCCTGCGCGCGCACGGCGCCCCGGTGGCGATCCTGCCGCTGGCCATGCGCTGCGAGTACTACGAGAACCAGCGCCCGGAAGCCCTTTTCCTTTTCGGCCGGGTCCTGACGGCGGGCCCCAGAGCCTTCCCGGAGGTCGTCTGGCTGGAACAGCGGGTGGAGGCCCTGCTGGAGGAGGCCGGGCGGGCAGCCGTGGAAAGGCGCCCCGGCCGCGTGCTCCTGGAAGGCCGGCTCCAGCCGGGGGAGCGACGCCGCCAGCGCGGCAACAACGCTTGACTTCGGCGCCCGCCCCCCCTACAGTGCTACCGAAGAGGCATCGCAGGTGAGCAGCTCCAGACCCCAGCCGCGGGAGGTACGTCCGGTCCGGCGCTGGTTCTACCAACTGATCATGCTCCTGCTGGGCAAACCCATCCGGTACCTGTTCCGCCTGCGGCCGGTCAACACCCGGGCGGTGCCCCGCAGCGGCGGCGCGATCCTGGTGGCCAACCACGTCACCCTCTTCGACCCCATCTGGATCTACGACGTGCTGCGTCGTCCCGTCTATTTCGTGGCCACCGAGGAGCTGTTCCGCGGCCGCCTGCTCGGCGGAATTATGCGCTGGGTCGGGGCCTTTCCCAAGCGCAAGGCCGCCTCAGACCTCAAGACCATGAGAAACATGATGCAGGTGCTGGGCAGCGGCGGCCTGCTGGGGCTGTACCCGGAGGGGGTGCGCACCTGGGACGGCACCAACGGGCCGCTGATCCCCACGATCGCCCGCCTGATCCGCCGCATGAAGGTGCCCGTGTACACCTGCCGGCTGGAGGGCGGCTACCTGGCCTGGCCGCGCTGGGCCTCCAAATGGCGGCGCATCCCGGTGCGCATGGTTTTCAGCCGCCTGTACGCCCGCGAGGACATCCCCGAATCCGAACAGCAGATCCTGAGCGACATCGCCCGGGCCATCGAGATCCGCGACTACCAGTTGCCCATCGACGACCCCCGCCACCACTTCACCGGGCTGGCCGCCGGCCTGTCCAAGGTGCTGTACCGCTGCCCCAACTGCTACACCGTGGAAGGCCTGGGCGCCGTGCGTCCCCTGTCCACCAACCAGATCGAATGCCGCAGCTGCTTCTCCACCTGGCGGGTGGACCTGGCGAGCCGGGTGACCCCGGTGGACGAGCACGGCCGGGACGTGGGGGAGAGCCATACCGTGGCCGAATGGTACCGGCGCATCCGGGACCTGCCCCTGACCCCGATCCGCTCGGCGCTGGCGCCCCTGAATCCCGGCGAGAAACTCTTTCTGGTCAGCAGGGCCCATTTCCTGTTCCGGGAGAAGCGTTTCCCGCGGCTGCGCCTGTTCGCCTTCGGCCGGGCGCTTCTGACCGACCGCCGCCTGCTGTTCAAGGGCAAGGCCGGCATCCGCCTGGACGCTCCGCTGGCCGAGCTGGACTCCCTGAGCGTGGAGCCCGGCGACAAGCTGCACTTCGTGTTCCGCGGCCTGCTGTACCGCATCCCCTTCCGCCGGGAAAGCCCGCTGAAGTGGATGGACGCCTTGCAGACCCTGCGCGCTCCCAGCGCCGGACGTCCAGGCGCTCCCGCCCCGGTTTCCGCTACGGCCGGCTGATCGCCCCCCGGCGACCCGCAGGTTCCGCCAGGTAATGCCTGCCCGATCCTACCGCGCCCGGTGGGGTTGTGGTACGATGAGGGCAGCCACAGCTCCGGGCGGCGCGCCCGGGCGGCGCCAAGGAGGTGGCCATGCACGCGCATTCGGTTCTTCGCCTTTCCGCCTGCCTGCTGCTGCTCCTGAGCTTTCCCTTTACCGCCGGCGCCCAGGAAGCCAACCAGGGCTTCCTCACCGTGCGCCAGATCCTGGAGGACAATTGCTCGGCCTGCCACGACTGGACGGCTTCCTTCCAGGGCGTCGCCGACCCGTCCCGGGTGACCCCGGGCTCGCCGGACAAAAGCCGCCTCTACACCATGGTGGCCTCCGACGAAATGCCCATGGGCGGCCAGCCGCTGCCCGTGACCCAGAAGAACCTGCTGCTGGCCTGGATCGCCGCCGGCGCCACCGAGTCGGAGGAGCCGCTGGTTCTGACGCTGCCGGAAGCCGCCCAACCGGAAGCCGCCGCCGCTCCGTCATCCGCGCTTCCAGCCCCGCCGGTGCGGCGCTTCAACAAGCTCAAATTCCACCAGTTTTCCGGCTTCACCTCCGCCTCCCTGTTCCTGGCCGCCGGGGCGATCGGGGTGGTACAGGTCGGCACGCTGATCAGCGCATCCCACTCCTACCGGGACGCAAACGGCATTGACGAAAACGACATCAGCTCCCAGTGCGCCAGCTACATCATCGACTTATGGAACGACCCCGAGCACTTGGCCCTGCGCTGGACCCACGTGGGCCTGCTGACCGCCGGCGAGGGATTCTACCTGTACAACACGGTGACTGGCATCGGCATGCTCAGCAAGGAGCGGCCCGGGCTCAGCGCCCAGGATCTGCACCGCTACGCCTTCTTCACCCACGCCAGCTTGATGCTGGCCCAGATCATCCTGGGGGTTTTCACCACGGAGGTGCTGTCCCGCGGCGACCACTGGTCGATCATCGGGCTGGGTGTGGCCCATACCGCGGTGGGCTTCACCATCCCCCTGGTGATGATCGGTTCGGGGGTGGCCGTCCGGCGCATGCTGAAGATGTAAAACGTCGTGAAAACCACCGGCGCCGTGCTCTGGGACCTGAGCGACCTGTACTCCGGCCGCGAGGACCCGCGCCTGTCCGCTGATTTGGAACAGTCCCTGGCCCGGGCCGAGGCCCTGGGCGGCCGGCTCCGCGGCCGGGTGGCCTCCCTGTCCCCCGCGGAGCTGGCCGCCGCGGTAGCCGAGTACGAGGCGATACTGGAGCAGTCCGGGCGCGCGGGCACCTTCGCCTACCTGGACTGGTCCACCGGCACCGAGGACCCGGCGCGGGGCGCCCTGCTGGCCCGGCTGCAGGAGCACTCCTCCCAGCTGCACCAGCGCCTGCTGTTCCTGGAGCTGGAATGGGCGCAGGTGGACGAGGAGCGGGCGCGCGAGCTGCTGGCCTCCCCCGATTTAAGCCACCGCTTCTGGCTCCTGCTGGCCCGCCGCTACCGCCCGCACTTGCTCCGCTACCGCCCGCACTTGCT
>Ga0154738_1194_pt1 | contig 12217 bp, 12 predicted proteins | sample Rifle2008BG16ft_FD_105746 | JGI IMG/M metagenome (GOLD analysis project Ga0154738, IMG submission 105746) | Spirochaetes bacterium RBG_16_67_19 | reverse complement strand
CGCCACGATGGCGATCACGTCCGGCGGGTTGATCTGGTCGGTGGAGACCACCGTGGGGATGATCTGGATCTCCCGCTTGAACTTCTTGGAGAAAAGGGGCCGCATGGGGCGGTCGATCAGGCGGGAGACCAGGATTTCGCGGTCCTTGGGCCTGCCCTCCCGTTTGATGAACCCCCCGGGGATCTTCCCCGCGGCGTAGTACTTCTCGTTGTACTCCACCGAAAGCGGGATGAAGGAGAGCGGTTCGGCCCTGGGCTGGCCGGCGCAGGCGGTGGCGATGACCGCCGAGCCCGCGTAGCGGGCGAACACCGCGCCATTGGCCTGCTTGGCCATTCTCCCGCTTTCCAGCACGAGCTCGTCGTCGCCGATTTTCAAGCCTACACGATGTTCCATGCTACTTCCTCAAGGAGAGCTTGTTGATGATTTCCCTGTACTTGGCGATGTCGGTCTTCTTCATGTAGTTGAGCATCCGCCGCCGCTGGCCGACCAGCTTCAAGAGGCCGCGCCGGGAGTTGTGGTCCTTGGGATTGGTCTTGAAGTGCTCCGTGAGCTCTTCGATGCGCCGGGTCAGCAGGGCCACCTGCACCTCCGCGGACCCGGTATCCTTCTCCGTCCTGCCGAACTCCTTGATGACTTCCTGCTTCTTTTCCTTGGTAAAGGACATGTGCCGTTCCTCCTAATCGCTAAAGCATATTTCCGAAACCCGCCAGCCGGCGCCGGAGTCCCACTCCAGCGTGTCGGCGGTAAGGGTCACCTGGGTGCGGAGCCTGGCCGCTTCGCCGCGCAACACGGCGCGGTAGCTTCCCACGGGCGGCAGGACCTGACGGATGAGCCTGCGGTCCACGCTGGCCGCCGTCCCTCGCAATGCCGGCTCCGCGCCCTCCAGGTCCAGGCAGTAATCGTGGCCCAGCATCTCCCGCGCCTCCTGGAACCCGGCCTGAAGGATCGCGTCGCGGATGCGGGAACTGCTCACGACCCGGTTCCCATAATGGGCCGCCGGGACGACCGTGAGCCGCGTGCGCGCGGGGCTCAACAGGGACTCCAACTCGCGGATGCCCGTGCTCCTCCCGCGCCCCATGTGGAAATTGTAGCCTACCACCAGGCGGCGGATGTCGAAGGCCCGCTCGAGCATAGCAAAGAAATCCGCCCCAGTCAGTGTACTTATTTCGATGGAAAAGTCAATCAGGACCAGGTAGCGCACTCTCAGGGACTCCAGCTTGCGCACTCTCTGGCGCAGCGACAGGATGCTGCCCGGCACCTGGCGGCTGCCCAGAACGCTGGCGGGGTTCTGCCGGAAGCTGCAGACCACGGGGACCAGGCCGGGGGAGGCCTCCACGATCTCGGCGATGAGTCGCTGGTGGCCCAAGTGGATGCCGTCGAACACCCCAATGGTCAACGCGCTGGGCGGATCGCGCAGCGGGGCGAGGCTTTCCCAGGGCAGGATGGTCATTTCAGCGGCCTTCCGGAATGACGGCCCGGTACTCGTAGCGGCCGCCGCTGCGCCAGACCACCGCCAGGAGCCCGCCCTCGCCATCGAGCACCGCGTAGAGGCCGTCCTGCCGGGGCGGGGAAAGGCACCAGTCCTCGCTGAAGGGCCGGCCGTTCAGGACCTCGGCGCGCCGGCCGGGGTCCAGGCTGAGCATTGCCACGCCGGCGAGTCGCGGCAGGAAGCGGGCCGGCGGAAACAGGTGCGTGGCAGCCTGGAAATCCTGCGGGGCCACCGCTTCCTCCAGGCGGAAATCCCCGACCCGCAGGCGCGCGAGCCTGCTCACGTAGGCGCAGGAGCCCGCCAGCCGGCCCAGGTCCCGGGCCAGGGCCCGCACGTAGGTTCCCTTGGAGCAGTCTATGGCCAGCTCCAGCTCGGGGGGCTCGAAGCGCAGCACCTCGATGCGGTGAATCGTCACCTCGCGCGGCTGGAGCTCCGGCTTTCGCCCCGCGCGGGCCAGCTGGTAGGCTCTCTGGCCCCCGACGTGCACCGCCGAGTACTCGGGAGGGGTCTGCTGGATCCGGCCGCGGAAGCACTCCAGGGCCTGCTGGATTCGCTCCAGCGAAGGCACCGGAGCCTCCGACACGATCTCGCCCTCCGGGTCCAGGGTGGCGGTGCTGCGCCCAAGCTGGAAAACCGCCCGGTAGGCCTTGTCCGCGTCTTCGAACAGGAAGGCCAGGCGGGTGCTGGAGCCGACCAGCGCCGGCAGCAGGCCACTGGCAAAGCGGTCCAGGGTGCCCAGGTGCCCTACCTGACGCAGGTCCAGCGCCTTCTTCAAGGCGCCCAGGGCCTGGAAGGAGGTCAGGCCTTCAGGCTTGTCCAGAAGCACCAGCCCGGAGGGGGGCTTCATTCCTTGGAGATTTCCCTCAACTTCTGGGCGATGCGGAACCCCTGCTCGATGGAGGAGTCCTCCACGAAGGTGAGCCGGGGCACGAAGCGCAGGCGCAGACCGCCGGCTATCTCCCTCTGCACGAAGCCCGCCGCATGGTTGAGGGCCTCCACGCAGTGGGCTCGCAGCGCGGCATCGTAGCAGGAAATGAACACTTTCGCGTGTTTGAGGTCATTGGAAGCGGCCACCTGGGTCACCACGGCCAGCGGAAGCACGCGCGGGTCCTTGATGGTCTGGCTGTGGATCAATGCCGCGACGTGCTCCCGGATGAGGCTTTCAACCCTCTTTTGCCTTACTTCCGACATCGGAACCCGGTCCTTGCAGCGTCTTGGCCTTCTTGATGATCTCGAAGGCCTCCAGTATGTCGCCGGCTTTCAGGTCGTTGTAGTTCTCCACCCCGATGCCGCACTCGTAGCCCGCTTCCACCTCCCGGGCGTCTTCCTTGAACCGCTTCAGGGAGGTGATCTTGCCGGTGTAAATGACCACTCCGTCCCGCACCAGGCGCACGGAGGCGTTGCGGCGCATGACCCCGTCGGTCACGTGGCAGCCGGCGATGATTCCGATTTTGGGGATCTTGAACAGGTCGCGCACCTCCGCGGTGCCGATGGTCTGCTCCTCCAGGCTCGGGGCCAGCATGCCCTCCATGGCGGCCTTGATTTCGTCGATGACGTTGTAGATGATGTTGTACTTGCGGATCTCCACCTTCTCGCTGTCCGCCAGGTGCTGGGTGGCCGGGGTCGGGCGCACGTTGAAGCCCACGATGATGGCGCTGTAGGTGGAAGCCAGCAGCACGTCGCTGCGGTCGATGGCCCCCGCGCCAGCGTGCAGGACGTTCAGGCGGACTTCCGAGGTGCTGAGCTTCTCCAGGGAGTTCTGCAGCGCCTCCACCGAGCCGTGCACGTCGCCCTTGATGATGATCTTCAGCTCCCGAATTTCCCCGTCCTTGATCTTGTCGTACAGGGTGTCCAGGGTGACCTTCTTGATGTTCTTGGACTCCTCGTGCTTTTTCAGCTCCTGGCGTTTGGCGCCGATCTGCCGGGCCTCCTTCTCGCTTTCGGTGACCTGGAAGGGGTCGCCGGCGTTGGGGATGCCGGTAAAGCCCAGGATCTCCACGGGGATGGAGGGGGTGGACTCCTCCAGCTTTTCCCCCTTGTCGCTGAACAGGGCCCGCACCTTCCCCGGGTAGACGCCGGCCACGAAGGAATCGCCCACCCGCAGGGTGCCGCGCTGGATCAGGGCGGTGGCCACAATGCCCCTGCCGAAATCGATCTTGGACTCCACGATCCGGCCCTCGGCGCGGGCCTCGTAGCTGGCCTTCAGCTCCAGGATTTCACTCTGCAGCAGGATCGCGTCCAGCAGCTCCTTGATGCCCTGGCGCTTCAGCGCCGAAATCTCGCAGTACTGGGTGTGCCCGCCCCAGGTCTCGGGGATCAGGCCGTGCTCTGCCAGTTGCTTCTTCACCCGCTCGACATTGGCCTCCGGCAGGTCTATCTTATTCACCGCCACGATGATCGGCACTTTCGCCGCCTTGGCATGGCTGATGGCTTCCACGGTCTGGGGCATGACCCCGTCATTGGCGGCCACCACCAGGATGACCAGGTCGGTGATCTGGGCCCCGCGGGCGCGCATGAAGGTGAAGGCCTCGTGGCCCGGCGTGTCCAGGAACACGATGCGCCCCTGGGGCACATCCACGGTGTAGGCTCCGATGTGCTGGGTGATCCCGCCGAACTCGGAATCCACCACGTTGGTGGTGCGGATGGCGTCGAGGAGCTTGGTCTTGCCGTGGTCGACGTGGCCCATCACCGTGACGATCGGCGGACGGGGCCGCAGGTCCTCGGCCTTGTCCGTCTCGGTGGCGATGATCGTTTCTTCGTACAAGGAGACGATCTTGACCTTGCAGCTGTACTCCGCCGCCAGCAGGGTGGCCGTCTCGGCGTCGATCTGCTGGTTGATGGTCACCATCATGCCCATGCTCATCAGCTTGGAGATCAGCTCCGAAGCCTTGAGGTTCATCTTGCGGGCCAGCTCCGAGACCGTGATCACCTCCATGATGGCGATCTCGCGCGGCACCGGATTGATCTTCTGGTTGAGCTTCTTTTTCTGGCTGAGGACCTTTTCCTGATGCTCCTCGAAACGGTTCTTGGAGTAGTCGGCCTTTTTCTTGGCCTTGAAAACCTTCTTGCCCGCTCCCGCCTTGTCGGTGCCAGTGCCCGTGGAGGGTGCCGGTCTGGGCGGAGGACCACCCGGACGCCGGTCGTAGGGCCGGGGACCGCCGGGGCCCGGGCGCCGGTCGTAAGGCCTGGGCGGGCCGCCGGGCCCGCGGTAGCCTCCGCCGGGGGGGCCGCCGGGCCGGCGGAAATCCCCGCCTGGCGGGCGGTACTCGGGACGCCCGTAGCGGGGCGGCGGCCGGCGGTCGCGCTCCTGGGGCAGCGGCGGCCGGACGGGGGGCTGGCTGCGCCGCACCTGCTCGAGGGTCACTGATTCGGTCTCGCTTGGGACGGCGGGAGGCGGTTCGCGCGGAGGTCCAACCGGGACTACCTTGGGCTCGGGCTGAGCCTCTTTGGCCACCGGGGCGAAGCCCGCGATCGGCGGCGCGGCGGTCTTCTTGACTACCACCACCTTCTTCTTGACTACGACGATCTTCTTCTTCTCGAGCTCTTCCGGCGCCGCCGGGGCCGGCTCCGCCATTGGAGGCTTGCGGTGCTTGATTAGCGTTGCCTTGGGTTTCTTCGGTTCCTCAGCCATCTTGCCCTTCGTCTTCCTCGAAGCTTAAACCAACGCCGCAGTTTGGACAAGCCGTCATGTCCGGGCGGATGGCCGCGCCGCATTCCGGACATTCGTAGGTTTCCTCCGCCGGCGCGGCAGCGCCCTGCGCTTTCGGCGCGCTCTGCTCAGGCGCCGGAGTTGGCACCGGAGTTGGCACCGGCTCCGGCACGAAACGCGCTTTTTTCGGCGCGCTGGTGCCCGCCGCCGGCGGTGAAGCGGCTTCCGGTGGCACCGGAGGCGCGCCCTCCGCGGACACTTCGGCCGGGGGGCCCGCTTTGGGCGCTTCCGCTTCGGAAGCCTCGGTATCAGCCTTGGCCTCGCTCTCCTCCACCACCTCGATGTTCTCGGCAATGGCCTTGGTAATGGTCTGGGCGTCGTCCGGGGAGACCCCGCTCAGGCCGGCGATGTCCTTCTCGCTCATGGAGATCAGGCTCTCGATGTACTCGATGCCGTTGGCCTTGAGGATGTCCACCAGCCGCTCGTTCAAGCCGGGCAGCTCGCTGATGCGGCTGATCTCCTCGGTCGGCTCCAGATCCCCGAACAGAGCCGACAGGGCGCGCTTGGTTTCCGCGGACATGTCCATTTCGGAGAACTGCTGCGCCGTCTTGACGTCAATGTTCCAGTCCACCAGGCGGTTGGCCAGGCGCACGTTGAGGCCCTGCTTGCCGATGGCCAGGGAGAATTGGTTTTCCTGCACCACCGCCAGGGCGCTCTTCTTGGCCTCGTCCAGCACGACCACCTGCTCCACCTCGGCGGGCAGCAGAGCGTTGCGGATGAAGGTGCGCGGATCCGGATCGTACTTCAGCACGTCGATCTTTTCGCCTTCCAGCTCGCGGACCACGGCCTGGATGCGCACGCCCTTCAGCCCGACGCAGGCCCCCACGGGGTCCACGTCCTCGCGATTGGAATAGACCGCCATCTTCGTGCGGTAGCCGGGCTCGCGCACGATCTTGTAGATCTCGATGGTGTGGTCGTAGAGCTCCGGCACCTCCAGCTCGAAGACCTTGCGGACAAACTCGGCGTGGGTGCGGGAAAGCACGATCTGCAGCCCCGTGGGGGACTTGGCCACCTCGTAGATCAGGGCCCGCACCCGGTCGCTGGGGTGGTAGACCTCCCGCGGGGACTGGTACTTCTTGGGCAGTATCCCCTCGGTCTTGCCCAGGTCCACGTAGATGTTCCCGTTGCGCTCCCGCTGGTAGTAGCCGATCACCATCTCCCCCACCTTCTCCTTGAACTCGGAGTAGAGGGTGTTCTTCTGGATCTCCCGCAGGGTCTGCTTGGTCTTCTGCTTGGCGCTCTGCACCGCGCCGCGGTCGAACTCCAGCGGGTTGATCTCGATCAGCAGTTCGTCTCCTACCTCGCACTCCTCGTTGAGCTCCACGGCTTCGGGCAGGGGAATCTCCCGCAGCGGGTCCTCCAGGTCGTCCTCTTCAACGATCTTTTTGCGGGCGAAAATGGTCACCTCGCTGCCGTCCTCGCTGAAGCGGACCACGGCATTGTCCATGGAGCCGTACTTCTTCTTGAAGGCGGCCAGCAGGGATTCTTCGATGGTCTTGCGGACCAGCTCCTCCGAGATACCGCGTTCCTGGATCAGCAGCTTGATCGCTTCCGACATCTTCGAGGCCATAACCTAAACTCCCTCATGAAGCATCTAGTTTCGCTTTCACGATCTCTTCCAGGCGGATGCTCAAGCGGCGGCCACCGCTAGCGAAATCCACGGCACCGTCGGCGATCCCTTCGTTGATCCCGTCCAGCCAGTCCGCCGCGTCCCGCAGCCACAGCCGCATGCCGCGCCCCCGGAAGATCTCGTATTCCAAGGGGTCCTTGAGGACCCTCTCCAGCCCCGGCGAGCTGACCTCCAGCCCGACCTCGCCCAGGCCCGCCTCCAGCTCCAGCCTGGGCTTGAGGTTGCGCGACAGGGCCGCGCAGTCGTCCACCCCGACGCCCTCGCCGCGATAGATGACCACGTGGACCTTGCTGCCGGAGTGGCTGCGATGCAGGCCCAGCTCGACCAGCCGGAAGCCCAGGCCTTCGACCACCGGGGCCACCATCTCCCGTAGTTCCTGTTCCGTCAGGCTCGGCACCGCCATCCGCCTCAAAAAAAAGGGTCGAACCCTCGACCCTCACCGCCACCTACGCTGTACAGAATAACATACCTACCATACTTCGAATGGGTTGGAAAGTCAAGGCACGTCAATGGCCAGGGTCAGGACGCGCACCCGGGAAGCACCGCCCAGAAGCAGCAGGCGGGCGCACTCGCTGGCCGTGGCCCCCGTGGTGAAGACGTCGTCGATCAGCACCAGTTCCCCGGGCGTCCCGCGCCGCAGGCCTATGGTGCCGCGCAGGTTCAAGCGGCGCTCCTCGTAGCCCAGCAACTTCTGCGCGGGCCCGGCCCTGCGCTCCAGCGCCCTGCGGACCGGGAAGCCATGGTCGCGCCGCAGGACCCGGCAGAGGCGCTCCACCGGATCCCAGCCCCGCCGCCGCACGGCCTGCGGGTTGGCGGGAGCCGGGATCAGGACGGCCCCCGGGAAGCCGGCCCGCAGCGCCTGGGCGTAGAAGCCGGCCAGGATCCGGGAGAGGCGCAGGCGATTGCGGAACTTGTACTGGTACAGCAGCTCGCGGATGTCGCCCAGGTATTCGAACAGGGAAAGGTTGCACTGGAACTCGTATTCCCGCCGGCGGCAGCGGGTGCACAGGCGCTTCTCGCTGGAGAGCGGCAGGCTGCAGACCGCGCAGCGCCGCGGGCTGTCCAGCGGAATCAGTCCCGCCCGGCAGGCCAGGCACAGCGGCTCCCCTTCCCTGCTGTTGAAGGTGAGCTCATCCCCGCACAGCAGGCACCGGCCCGGGAAAAGCAGCTCCATCCCACCAGACTACCGCCGGGCGGCGGGTGAGTGCAATTCGCGGGGTTTGCGAATTTGACAGAATCGCGCGGATCGGACTATGATCCCCGTATGCAGGTCAACCGCGGAGAGCCCCCGTCCGACCCCATCATCCAGGCCCGGCGCCTTGAGCTGGAAGAGCTTCAGTCCGCCCCGGCGGTCCGCAAAGTCGCCTCCGGCCAGTCCCCGGCCATCCCCGCGGAGGAAGGCCTGAGCGAGCTGCGCCAGCGCGTGCTGGTGGCCCAGCGCTACGTGGCGCGGGCTCAGGCCGTCCTGGGGGGCTTGGAGGGCTTCCGGGACCATCTGCTCGGCGGGCCGCCCGATGAGGCGGAGGCGCTGCAGCTCATTCTACGCCCCCGCTACCAGGGCGAGTCCGTGCTGGAGAGCCACCGCACCACTCTGCTGGGCATCGCCGCGCGCGGGGACATCCCCCTGCTGGAGCGCTGGATCGGCACGGTCCGGGAAACCGTGGCCGGGGTGGCCTCGGAACTGGCCCGCCAGGAGGTCCGCGAGCCGGCGGCCAGGACGCTGCAGGAGCTGCAGGAAGGCATCCGCCGCTCCGGCGCGGGCCTGGAGAGGCTGCAGCGGGAGAACGTGCTGAAGCTGCTGAGCTGAATCTGGCGGTTCAGCCGCCTTTTTCCCCCTGCAGCTCCTTCTGCCAGCGGGCCAGGAGGGCCAGGGCTTCCAGGGGGGTGGTCCTGGCGATATCGCGCCCTAGGATTTCGCCCTGGATTCCATCCAATGGATCGAACAGCTCCGCCTGCCGTGCGGAACCCGCTTCTTGGGGCGCGAAGACCCCTTTGGGCGGCGCGTCTGGCTGATCAGCAGGCGCTTCCTTCGACTCAACCGTCCTGCCCCCCAGGGAGCCCAGCAGCCCCCCGGCCCGGCGGATGACCTCCTGCGGAACGCCGGCCAACTCGGCGGCGTGGATGCCGTAGGAGTTGTCCGTGGGTCCCGGGCGGACCTGCTTCAGGAACACGATCCGCCCTTCTCTCTCCAGCACCGCCATGGAAAAATTGGCCAGGGCCGGATGGCGCAGGGCCGTGAGCTGGTGGTAATGGGTGGCGAACAGGGTGAAGGCCCGGACCTTTTCCAGCATGTGCTCGGAGACCGCCCAGGCGATGGCCAGGCCGTCGTTGGTCCCGGTCCCCCGGCCCACCTCGTCCATGATCACCAGGCTGTCCGCGGTGGCGCTGCGCAGGATGTGGGCGGTTTCGGTCATTTCGACCAGAAAAGTGGATTCCCCGCGGGCCAGGTTGTCGGTGGCCCCGACCCGGCAGAAGATATGGTCCACCACCCCGATGCGCGCGGCTGCCGCGGGCACGAAGGAGCCCACCTGGGCCATGAGCACGATCAAAGCGCACTGCCTCAGATAAGTGGACTTTCCGGCCATGTTCGGGCCGGTGAGCAGGATGAAGGAATTGCCGTCGCGCTCCAGATGCAGGCTGTTGGGCACGAAGGCCCCGCCGGCCAGGGTCGCCTCCACCACCGGGTGGCGGCCATCCTGGATCAGAATCCCCCTTTGCTCCGTGACCTCGGGCCGCGCGTAGCCGTGCACGGTGGCCGCGAAGGCGAAGGCCTGCAGCACGTCCAGGTCGGAGAACAGCTCCGCCAGATCCAGCAGCAGGCCCACCTCGCCCTGCACGGCGCGGCGCACCTCCAGGAAGCGCTCGCGCTCCAGCTCGACGATCCGCTCGGAGGCGTTGTTGATCTCGCTCTCCAGGTCCCCCAGCCTGGCGGTGGAGTAGCGCTCCCCGCCGACCACGGTCTGGCGCCGGATGAAATGCTCGGGGACCAGGCCCGCATTGGAGCGGGTCACCTCCAGGAAGTAGCCGATGATGCGGTTGTACTTCAGCTTCAGGTTGGCGATGCCCGAGCGGGCCCGCTCCTCCTCCAGGTAGGATTTCAGCACTCCCCGGGCGCTCTCCTTCAGCTCGCGGTGGCGGTCCACCTCCGGATCGAATCCCGGTTTGAGCAGGTTGCCTTCGTTGAGCAGAATGGAAGGCTCCTCCAGAATCGCGCGCTCCAGCAGGTCCGCCAGGCAGCGGATGTCCGCCTCCCGCCGGCGCAGGCCGGCCAGCCTCGCCTCCAGTTCGGGGCGTGCGGCCAGCAGGCCGGCGGCGCCCAGCATGGCCAGCAGGGTGCTCTTGACCGCCAGCAGGTCCTTGGCGTTCGCCTTTTCAAGGGCGACCCGGGAGGCCAGGCGTTCCAGGTCCAGCACCCTGGCCAGCTCAGCGCGGAATCTGGCCAGCAACGACTGGTCACGATAGAACAGCTCGACCAGGGCCTGGCGCTGGCCGATGCCGGAGACCTCTTTCAATGGCTTCAGCAGCCAGCGCTTGAGCTTGCGCGAGCCGGCGGCTGTGCGGGTCTGGTCCAGCAGCTCTAGAAGGGTGTAGCGCCGGCTGCGGTCGTTCAGGTTCTGCACGATCTCCAGGTTGCGCAGGGTGGATTCGTCCAGGCCCAGGAAGCTGGAATCGGTGTACAGGGACAGGGAGCGCACGTGCGACAGCAGTCCGCGGGCGGTGTCTCCCAGATAGGAAAGAAGCACCCCCGCCGCGGGGATCTCCGGGGAGAGCTCTCCCAGGCCGAAGCCCTTCAGGCTGGCCACGCGGAACTGGCGCTCCAGGGTCTGGCGATTGGATTCCAGGTCGAAGCTCCAGTCCGGCAGGCGGTTGACGACCAGCTCCCCACGCTCGGCCAGCAGCGCTTTCAGCGCCTCGTCCTCCTCCAGCAGGGATTCCTGCACCAGGATCTCCCGGGGGGCCAGGCTCAGGAATTCCCTGCGCAGCCGCTCCACCCTGGCGGTGGGCTGGAAATGGGTGGCCGCGAAGTACCCGGTGGACAGGTCGATGCAGGCCAGGGCCACCGCCTCCCCGACCCGGCAAATGCACACCAGGTAGTTGTTGGCGGTCTTCTCCAGCAGGTTTTCGTCGGTGACCGTCCCGGGAGTGACCACCTCGATGACTTCCCGGCGGGCGATCCCGGTCCTGGAAAGCTCCAGCTGCTCGCAGATGGCGATCTTGCGCCCGGCCTTGAGCAGGCGCCCGATGTAGCCCTGCACGGCGTGATAGGGCACGCCGCACATCGGCACCCCGCCCCGTTGGGTCAGGGTCAGATCCAGGAGCCGGGAAGCCTCCACCGCGTCCTGCTCGAACATCTCGTAGAAGTCGCCCAGCCGGAAGAACAGGATGCTGTCCGGATGACGGTTCTTGATGCTTCGGTACTGGCGCATCATGGGGGTTGTTTCGGGCATACGCGTAGATTATATTTATGGAGATGGAACCCGTCGAGGTCAACAGGCCGCCGGAGCAGGCTAGCCCCCCGCCGCCCGAGCCGGCTTCTTCGCCTCCGCCGGCCCCCCCGCCGCCGGAGCCGCCCAGCCCCGCGCCCGTACCCGCGGATAGCGGCCAGAACGTCGACCTGTTCGCCTGACGATCAGAGGGAGCGCAGGTAGTCCCGCAGGATGACGGCCGCCGCCACCGGGTCGACCCGGCCGCCTCGCCGCTTGACCCCCATTTCGCGCAGCGCCTCTTCCGCCTCCAGGCTGGAATAGCGTTCGTCCCAGAGCACCGCCTCCAGGCCGCCGTCCTGCAGGCGGCGGGCCAGGCGCCTGGCCGGCGCGCAGCCCGGGCTCTCCGCGCCGTCCTCGTGCAGGGGCAGGCCGACCACCGCCCGGTCCACGCCCAGTTCCGCGGAGAGGCGCAGCAGCTGCCCGGCCAGCGGTCCCTCCCCGGCGAAGGTCAGCCAGCGCAGGGGCGAGGCGATCATCCTCAGGGGATCGGTGACGGCCAGCCCCACCCGCCGCGTTCCCAGGTCCACGGCCAGGATGCGGCCCAAGTCTAGCTCCCCGGGGCTTTCTGTCCCGCGCGCCGCACCAGTTCCTGGATCACCTTCTCGGTAACGTCCACTTCCTTGGTGTAGAAAAGGAAGAACTGCTCGAACTGGCCGCTCTTGTTCAGGATGACCGAGAAGCCCTCGGCTTCGGCCACGAACTGGATGGCCGAAACCAGCTCGTCCAGGAAGGCGTCGGAGACCGAGACGCGCTCCGACATCTTCCGCAGCTGGTCCATCTTGATGCGGCGGTAGTCGTCCCGGTACTGCCTTTTCTTGAAGATCTCGGATTCCAGCCGCAGGACCAGGTCGCTGTTGCGCTCGCCCTCGGCCTGCAGCTTCTGGCTCTCCAGGGCCAGCACT
>Ga0154738_1148_pt1 | contig 12702 bp, 12 predicted proteins | sample Rifle2008BG16ft_FD_105746 | JGI IMG/M metagenome (GOLD analysis project Ga0154738, IMG submission 105746) | Spirochaetes bacterium RBG_16_67_19 | reverse complement strand
TTCGGTCTGGCCCGGATTGCGGATGGTGAAGGGTACGCTGAAGCGGCGCCCGACGTTGCCCAGGTGCCCGGGGAAGCTCAAGGTCGGGAAACCGGTGAGCTGTTCGGTCAGGGTGTCCGGCGTGGATTCGGAGTAGGGCAGGATGGTCGAGCCGGAGCGCTGGGCGAACTCCTCCAGAAGATTCGGGGCATCCTGCTCGGAAGCGGCGGCCCCCCCGGAAGCGGCGGCCCCCCCGGAAGCGGCTCCAGCCGAAGCGGCGGCCCCCCCGGAAGCGGCTCCAGCCGAAGCGACGGCCCCCCCGGAAGCGGCTCCAGCCGAAGCGGCGGCCCCTTCCTGGATCGCGGCGAGCCCCTCCGCGCCGGGTGCATCGCTCGCTCCGGCCGCGGCGCCGGGAATGCGCAGGATGTGGATGTCCCAGCCACGCTGGCGGATGCGGTCCGCGTTGCGGCGCAGCGCCTCCAGCACCTGCTCGGCGCCCCCCGTGTTGGGGCTGCCGGGAGGCGGATCATGCTTCCCATCGGTCAGGAGCAGCACCAGCTTTGGGCTGTCCGCGGGCAGGGCGTCCAGGTAGGAATAGAGGTAATCCAACGCGGCCACCAGGTCCGTGTACCGCCCCAGGGGGCGCAGAAGATAAATCCGCTCGATGATCTCGGTCAGCTCCCGCGGCCCGCTTACCCTTTCGGCGATCTCGGTTTCCGGCGTATCGGCGAAGCTCAGCAGATGGAAGCCGTCGCCCTTGTGCAGCCAATGCTCCAGCAGGTCCCGCAGCAGGTAGCGCTGCAGCTCGTCGTAGTAGGGGAACATGCTGGCGGAAGTGTCGACCATGGTCACCACGTCCATGCCCGCAGCGGTGGCGGCCAGCAGGACCAGCAACAACAGGGCCAGGCACCACTTCTTCATGCTACCCCCGCATCACTCCACTTCCGTCCTCTCGATCGCCTTTAGCGCGTAGTGGAAGTTCCGGTCGCCGATGGCGAACTTCAGCTCCTCGCCGACCTTGTGGTTCATCAACTCCACCCCGAGAGGGGAGCGGTAGGAGATGATATTCTTAACCGGATCGGATTCCCAGGGACCTAGTAGAGTGTACAGCTCCTCGCCCCCGGATTCCAGGTTTTTCAGGATCACCCGGGTGCCGAAGGAGACCACGTCGGTGTTGATCGGGGCGGCTGAGAAGATCTGGGCATTCTGCAGCTCTTCCTGCAGGCGGGAGGCTGTCGTTTTCAGCAGCTCCTGCTTTTCCAGCGCCGCCTTGTATTCCGAGTTCTCACGCAGGTCGCCCTTGGACAAGGCGAAGCCGATTTCCTTGGAGTTTTCCGGAATCTCGTTCTCGAGGATGTGGCGCAGCTCCTTCTGCTTGCCCTCGTAGCCCCTGCGGGTGACCAGCAGGCCCATGCTTACCTTCTCCTTTTCCTGGTCCCCGGCGAACTCGTAGCGAGGGTAGCGTTCCCTGATCTGGTGCTTGAAGTTGATCTTGAGGTTGGGGTCCAGCTCCTTGATGTCCTCCACCAGGGTATACAGCCTCATGATCGAATCCTCCCCGGATTCCAGGATGTAATTCAGCAGGCGCCCCTCGTTGAACAGGAAGTCGTGGGCCTGCTTGTTGATCTTGCGGTTGTAGCTCACGTCCCGCTTGTTGTTGATCTCCCGGAAAGTGATGTCCAGCAGGTGGATCATGCCTATCAGCACCTTTTCCAGCCTGACCTCCATGGTGGCGAACCAGGGCTCGGTGAGCAGGTTGCGGACCACCCAGACGAAGGATTCTCGGTACTCACGGTAGCGGCTCATGATCTGCCCGATCAGCCCGCGCAGGATTTCCCAGCTCTCGTGCTTGACCAGCTCGTCGATGATGAACTTGTTCTGGTAGTGATGGAACAGCTCGGCATAGATTTGCGGCCACTGCGGATGGTACAGCTTGACGTGCTGCAGGAAGCTCCTCTTGATCTCCCCGTCGTCCAACTTGACAAACATCTCTTCGTAGTTGTTGATCTCCTTCATCAAATCGACGAAGGTGAAATCCAGCCCCGGGTTGAGATAGGGGAAGACGGAGACGATCCTCTGCACCAGCAGGAAGCTGGCCACGGTATACTCGCTGAGCGTGGAGAAGGACTTCAGGAAGCCGGTGAAGTAGCCCAGCATCTCGGAGAAGTAATCGGAGTCCGGCTCGACGTTGTCCAGGAACTCGCGGATGGTCTGCACCCGATCGAAGAAATTCTTTTCCGCCTTGAACTTGTTGTAGGTCTTCTCCTCGAAGGGGATAGGCTTGTCGCGCACCGTGAAGCGGTCCAGCTTGTCGGGGATGTTGCCGAAGGCCGAGTCGGTCCGCAGCAGCCGCCGGGCCTCGGAGCTCCACTTGGACCACTCACTGTTGCTCAGAATGTCCGGGGTGAGCTGCTCCTTGATCAGCTTCATGTCCGCGGCGTTGTTGAAGCTGCGAATGATCACCTTCAGGGCCCAGGCATGGTCCGCCTTGATCCGGCTCTTGAGCTCCTCCTTGGGCATGGTGCTGGAAAGCACCCAGATGTGCTCGGGGGAAAGGATCTTCAGGGCGTTGACGGCCATCTTCAACGACATCTTGTGCCCCGCCTTGCCGGCGAAGTCGATGATGAACATGTCGTCCTTGATGCTGACGATCTTGCCGATCTTCCAGCTGGAGTGGTAGACGTAGTTGCCGACGTCGAAGGCGATGTGCTTTTCGAAATCGCTGATGGCCTCGTGCACGCTGCGCCAGCTCTGGCTCAGGTTGGAGATGCGCAGGTACTCCTCCAGCTGGCTGTGCTTGACGTACTTGTTGCGGAAGGCTTCGACGATCTGCTTGCGGGCCGCGGCGTTCTTGGGCTCGTAGGCCAGGATGCGCTTCAGCAGCTCGATGGTGGTGTTCCAGTCCTCCTTCTTCAGGAAATGGGGCACCAGGTAGTTGAGCAGGGCCGCGGCGCGCTCGCCGTTCAGGACCTTGACGATCTTGCGCTCGATGGCGAAGAAGAAGTCCACGTCGTCCGGGATGTAGGCGATCAGCTTCTCCCAGATCTCCTTGACGTTGCTGAACATCTTCTTGTTGATGAAGCGGTGCAGGGCCTTCTTGTAATACTCGATCGAATTGGGCAGGTCCCCGTCCTGCTCTTTCTTCTCGGCCAGCAGCTTGACGATGTCCGCGTCCTCGTAGTCGACCTTGATGTAGCGTTCCCAGATGCGGAACTTCTGCTCCTGATCGTTCTTGTTCTCGTAGCAGTCCGCCAGGGTTTTGAGGGCGAACTTGTTTTCGCCGTATTCCAGGATGCGGTTGCAGAGGAACTCGACGATGTTCCACTTATGGTTGTCCACGAAAATGTTGATCAGCACCACCAGGTTGGAGTCGTCCACCAGCTGCTTGCCCAGTGAGATGATGCCCGACAAATACAGGGCGATGATGCTGTTGCGGGTGTGCTTCAGGTGCTCCTCGCACATCTCCAGGACCTTGTCCTGCGCCTCCGCCTGGATGGTCTCCCGGATGCGGGTATCCAGCTCCTGGAAATGGCTGATGGTGTAGCTGTTCAGGGTGGCCCGCGTCCACTTCTCCTCGTTCAGCAGCTCATTGACGTTTTTCAGCAGTGTTTCTGACAATTGCCTTGCTCCTCGCGAAAAGGTTTCAGTTGGTGTATTCCTTGAAAACGACCGGGTCGAGGGCCTTGATGCGCTCCAGCACTTCTTCGATCTTTGGCCGCTCCTCGCCGCTGGCCAGGTAATGGTCGATCAGCCAGAAATAGTGGTTGATCAGCCGCGCCACCGGCGCAGTGGCGGCCGGCGAGCCCGGCCTGCCCGAAGCACGGCCCGGCGCCGCGCCCGCCGCGGCCTGCTCCACGTCCTTCTCCAACTGGTAGATGGCCTGCTTGAGCTTGCCCAGCTCCAGGGGCCGCAGCTCCCGCTTGACGTTGAAAAGACCGTAGATCGTGCCGTAAACGGGGATCCAGTCCCGGATCTCCGCTTCGCTGAAGCGTTCCCGCAGCTTGGCCACCAACCGCTGGATCAGGGGGGATTCCAGGTAGGCCAGCTCCACGCCGCGGCAGTCCAGGAAGAAGGCCTCGCGGAAGAACACCTTGGCCGCCCGGGTTTCGTTGACCAGGGAGTAGCAGTCGGCCAGCTCGGCCAGGATCACCGCGTCCTCCCGCCGCAGACGGCTGGCCTCCTCGAGGATGTTGATCGCACCCTCGAAGTTGCCGCGGATCTTGTGGCAGCGGCCGATGCGCAGCAGGATCTCCGGGTCCGGGTTGTCCGGATCGCCGGCCAGCGCCGAGTAGTGCTCCAGCGCCTTGCCGAACACGAAATACTTCAGCGAGAACAGGCAGCGCTCCGAGACGTTCTCCATGCGGGACACGAAGCCGCTGAACACCCGCCATTGCGCCTGATAATATTCCCCCCGCTCGTAGTCGCCTTCCACCGCCGCGGCCCTCTGCTCGATTTCCAGCCAGAAGTTCGCGCACTTCAATGCGTTGACCACGTCCGTGTACTCGAAATCGATCGAGAGGGCCCGCTCCAGCTCCTCGATGGCCGGGGGGAAGGCGCCCTCCTTGAGACGAAGGTACACCCGGTTGAGAATTTGCATGATCTCATTCTCTTTGAATGTGAGTTGGCGTTCCATCATCGCAGGACTCGACCGGGCTTGGGGAAACCGTTGCCTCCTGGCTCTTTATACTTTATTATACCATGATGATAACTTTAGTCAATCTTGGCGGATAAGTGTCGAAAAATAAGGAAGGAGTGAATCCTCGCATGGGTAGGAGTCATCTGGCCATTCTCGCCTTCCTTATCCTCGCCACGGCCCAGGGCCGGGCGCAGGCCCGCGACGCCCAGGCCGAGCTGCAGGCCGGCCTGGCGGCTTTTCAGCAGCAGCAGTACCAACAGGCGCTGCAGAGCTTCCGCCGGATCATCGACGAAGAGGCCGACCAGGCGCCGGATGCCGAGTACTGGTCGGCCATGGCCTACATGGCGCTGGAGATGCTGGACGAGGCCGACCGCGCCCTGGAGCACTACCTGGCCCGCTACCCCGGTCATGCCCTGGCCGGCGAAGCCCATTACCAGAAAACCCGCCTGCTCTTCCTGGAGAGGGACTACGAGAACGCATTGCAGGCTTCCTACGAGTTCATACGCTCGAACCCGGGTTCCGCCTACGTCCCCAATGCCTACTTCTGGATCGGCGAGTCGCTGTATTCCCTGGGCCGCCTGGAGGAAGCCGAGCGCATTTTCGCCAAGGTGCTGCGTGACTACCCGCAGAGCTACAAGGTGGAGGCGGCCAGTTACCGGCTGTCCCTGCTGGAGTTCAAGAAGCGGGAGGAGGAGCTGCTGCGCCTGCTGAAATGGAGCCATGAAGAGTTCCTGCGCGCGGTGGAGGAGTACCAGCGCCGGGAGAAGACCTACGAGCAGGCCCTGTCCGCCTACCAGCAGCGCACCGGCAGCCAGGAGCAGAGGCAGGCTGACCTCAAGGCGCTGGAGGAGCTGAAGGCCGAGAACGCGGCTTTGCGCGCCAGATTGCAGCAGATGGAAACCCAGGGCCTTGCCGCGACCCAGGAGCAGCAGGAAAAAGCCAGGCAGCTGGCCGACCTGGAAAAAGCCCTGGCCCTCAAAGCGGAAGCCCTGGCCCTGAAGCAGTCTCTGCTGCTGGGCTACGAGCGGACGGAGGGGCAGAACTGATGCGGCTGCGCCGTAGTTTGCTGGCGGCGCTGCTGCTCGGATCCTTCCTGGCGCGGGCCTGGCCGCTGGAGGTGAGCGAGGGCCGGTTGAAGCTGGTCCTGCACGCGGGCATCGGGCGCTTCTCGCTGTATCTGGACGGGATCGCCCTTTTCGTGGACCAGGATCCGCGCACTTCCGGGATGTCGCTGCTGCTGGACAACCGCGTTTACAAGCTGGGCGACAGCGGGGAATTCAAGGAGAGCTCGGAAGCGCTTCCCGGCGGCGCTCGCTTCACCTGGACTTCCAAGCGACTTACCGTGACGCAGACCTTCTCCTTTCAAGGTGGGGAGGCCGTGGCGGTTTCCGTGACGATCCGCAACAACACGGACCGCGAGGTGGCCGCGGGCCTGCGCTTCCTGTTGGACACCTATCTGGGCGAGGCGGGCTTTCCTCATTTCCGGACCGAACGCGACAAGGAGATCAACGGAGAGCTTTCCTTCACCGGCGCGGAGGTGCCGGCCTGGTGGCTGTCGCGCTCCTCCCGCGCTTCCCGGGCCCCGGAGAACCCCGGGCTGCTGGTGCCCCTGCGCGGCGAGGGGATCACGACCCCCGACCGGCTGATTCTGGCCAACTGGAAGAGGCTCGCCGAGGCCTCCTGGCTGTACGAAACCGCCCCTGGCAGGACCTTCAGCGAGCTGCCCTATTCGATCAATGACTCCGCCGCCTGCCTCTATTTCGGCCCCGCTCCCATTGCCGCCGGAGCCAGCCGGACCTACCTGCTGGCGCTCTCCGGAGGCAAGGAACCGGCGCCGGCTGGAAGCGCAGCGGCGGCTCCCGCGCCGGCAGCGCCCGCCACCGCCGCGCCTGAGAGCCCCGTGGCCGCGCCCGGCGCTCCGCCCGTGCCCGGCACTCTGCCCGTTCCGCCTGCCGCCGGGCAGACGACCGAGCCCTCGGCGCGCAAGCTGGGCATCGAGGGGGATTTGCGCGTGCTGGACGATCTGCTGCAGAAGCTGGCCCAGAAGATGGACTCCCGGACCGTGCTTTCGGAGGAGGAGCGGCAGCTCATGGAGCAGATCATCGCCGACATCAAAAAAAGACTGGAAAGCTACGGCGATTAGGCGGTAGTATCCTCGATTAGCATGCCCCAGAGTCTCCTCCAACAAGCCTCACGATCGTACCGCAGGCGGCGCTTCGATCGGGTCATCCGGCTGCTGGAAAGCCAGATTTTCCGCTTTCGCGAAAATCCCGTGTTCTTCTACCTGTTGGGCTGTTCCTGCCTGAGGATGGGCGATCTCGGGGGGGCCGAGTCCTACCTGCGCCGGGCCAGCCAGCTGCGGCCGCAGGACCCGGGCACCCTGCTCGGAATGGCGGCCATCCACCTGAAACGCGCCGAGACCGAACAGGCGCTGGAGCTCTGGCTGGAGGTGGCCGAATTGGACCACGGCAACCGCCTGGCGGCCCGGGGCCTGGAGCTGCTGCGCCGGGCGGCCGCCAGGGAAGATCCGCAGATGCTGCAGGACCCGCGGCGGGTCCAGGCGCTTCTGCCCGGAGTGCCCTTCAACCCGCGCACCCTGGTCCTGCCCCTGGCGGGACTCGCCGCCGCGGCGCTTCTGGCCGCAGGGGTCCTGCTGTTGCCGGGCTATCTGCCTCAGCGGGGGGGCGGAAGCGGTCGCCCGGAGGTGCGCGAGGTACGGCTGGCTGCCGGGCAGCCGACCATGGATCCCAGCCTCGCGGCGGCGCGCTATCCCCTGACCGAGAGGCAAATCCAGGAATCCTTCGAGAGGACCAAGCGCTACCTGCTGCAGTTCCGCGACAACCTGGCCACGCGCGAGGTGAACCGCATCCTGCTCTCCAATGCCTCCGCCTACGTGAAAGAAAAGGCCCGCCTGCTTTCCACCTTCACCCGCGTGCCGGACTTCACCACCGTCCGCGACGCCTTCAGCTTCCGCGAGGTGGCCGTGGATCCGCCCCTGCACGAGGGCTGCTACGTGGTCTGGCGAGGCAAGGTGGCAAATCTAACGATAGCCGCCGAATCGCTCTCCTTCGACCTGCTGGTGGGCTACGAGAGCCAGCAGCAGCTGCAGGGAGTGCTCAGGGTCCGGTCCGCCTTCGCGGCGGAACTGACGGACGGGGATGCGGTGGAAGTGCTGGGCCGGGTGGACCTGGCCTCCGGGGAGGTGGCGCTGGAGGCCGTTTCCCTGCACCGGCTGTACGCTACCCCATGAGAGCGGTGGTCCAGCGGGTCGAGGACTGCTCTGTTACCGTGGAGGGGCGGGTGACCGGCCGCATTGACAGAGGTCTGCTGGTATACCTCGGCGTAGGGCAGGGGGACGGGCAGGAGGACCTGGCGTATGTCGCCGACAAGGTCTCCCACCTGCGGATCTTTCCCGACGCCCAGGGCAAGATGAACCTCTCGGTGGCCGATCTGGGCCTTTCGATCCTGGTGGTTTCCCAGTTTACGTTGTACGGCGACGCCAGGAACGGCCGCCGGCCTTCCTATTCCAGCGCAGCGGAGCCGCAGAAGGCGCGCGAGCTGTACCTGCGGCTGATCCAGGAGCTGCGCTCCCGGGGCTTCACGGTCGGGGAAGGGGAGTTCGCCGCCTCCATGGAAGTGAGCTACCGCAACATCGGGCCGATCACCATTCTCCTGGATTCCCGGAAGCTCCTTTAGCCAGTTCCGCCGCTACGGCAGCGGCCCGGTGCGCGATGGGGGCCGAGCGGGAGCTTTCCTGCAGGCGGAGCACCGCATCGAGGAAGACCGGATTGGCGCTGGATTCGGCGTAGGCCAGCACCTCCAGGGCCAGCCCGGCCAGCTCCGCCTCGGCCCGCCCACCCTGCGCTCTCAGGCGCTCGCCCAGCCAGGCAGCCTGGAGGAGCACCTGACCGTCGTAGGCCCGGTTTCCGGAGTGCCGCAGCAGTCGCAAGACCTCCCGGCGCAGGGCCAGGCTGAAGCCTCCCAGCCCCGCCGCCAGCTCGTCCAGCCCCTGCGTGTTGGCGGACAGCCTCTCCGACAGGATCCGTGAGCTTTCGGCCGGGGGGAACACGGCTCGCAGCAGGAACAGGATCGGCAGCTCCTGCCGGCGGGAGAGCAGCCCGGACAGGATGTCCGCCACGTAGACATCCTCCCGCCTGCCCAGGGCCCGCGCCGTTTCCAGCGCATCGGCCAGATCTCCGCTCTGCATGGCCTCAAGAATGAGCGGATTCTGCCGCCGGTCCGTGAATACGGCCCAGTGCTCGGCGGGAAAGACGGCGGGGATCGAAAACAGGCCGGCCGCCAGGACGACGCCCAGGAGCGGGAGCTTCCTATGCATTCACCCTATTTATCGGCCGCGGGCGCCGGCTCGCTTACCGGCGAGCATGGCAGCGCGCGCTTGACCAGCCCAGGGGGGGCTTATATTATAAAAAGCAATGCGCCGGGACTCCCACCGGCGTTCTAGAAAACAAGGAAAACCCTGAATGAACAAGCCCCCCGAAATATCAGACGAAAAACAGAAAGCCCTGGAAGCCGCCCGCCTGCAGATCGAGAAGCAGTTCGGGAAGGGCTCGATCATGAAGCTGGGGGAAGGCACCGGACCGGCGGCCATCCCCGTGATCCCTACCGGATCCATCCTGCTGGATGCCGCCCTGGGCGTAGGCGGATATCCCAGGGGCCGGGTCATGGAGATATTCGGGCCGGAGTCCTCCGGGAAGACCACACTGGCGCTGCACGCCATCGCCGAAGCCCAGAAGCTCGGCGGCACGGCCTCCTTCATCGACGCCGAGCATGCCCTGGACCCCCTGTATGCCAAGAACCTGGGGGTCAACACCGATGAGCTGTGGGTTTCGCAGCCGGACAACGGCGAGCAGGCCCTGGAGATCGTGGAGTCCCTGATCCGCTCGGGAGCCATGGACATCATCGTGGTGGACTCGGTGGCCGCGCTGACCCCGCGGGCCGAAATCGAAGGCGACATGGGCGACTCCCACATGGGCCTGCAAGCCCGCCTGATGAGCCAGGCGCTGCGCAAGCTTACCGGGATTATCTCCAAGTCGCGGACCTGCCTGGTGTTCATCAACCAGATCCGCATGAAGATCGGGGTCATGTTCGGCAACCCGGAGACCACCACGGGCGGCAACGCTCTGAAATTCTACGCCTCGGTGCGCCTGGAGGTGCGGAAAATCGAGACCATCTCGGAGGGCACCGAGGACGCCATTGGCACCAAGGTGCGGGTGAAGGTGGTCAAGAACAAGGTCGCCCCTCCTTTCAAGCGCGTCGAGCTGGAGATCATTTTCGGGAAGGGCATTTCCTCCTCCGGCAGCCTGCTGGACGCCGCGCTGCAGCAGAACCTGATCGCCAAAAGCGGCAGCTGGTATTCCTACGGCGAGGAGCGCATCGGACAAGGCCGGGAGAACGTGAAGCTGTTCCTGGAAAGCAACCCCGACATCTTCCAGAAGCTGGAACAGAGCCTGCGCAAGACCCTTTTCGCCTCCCGTGAGGAGAACAAGGCGCCCAGCGAGCCCAAGGATTCCAAGGATTCCAAGGAGCCCAAAGAGCCCAAAGAGCCCAAAGAGTCCAAGGAGCCCAAGGAGCCCAAAGAGTCCAAGGCACCCAAGGCCGAAAACGCCGCCTCCCGCTCCACCTGAAGGCCTCCGGTAGGCGAGCCCCGGGCACTCGATGGGCTACCAGCAGGTCTTCCTGTCCCTGGGCTCCAACCTGGGCGACCGCCTGGCCTTGCTGGCCGACGCGGTAGGCAGGCTGGGACGGCATCTTCGGCAGCTGCGCGTCTCCTCGGTATACGAGACCGCTCCTCTGTACAATACTGCCCAACCCCGCTTCCTCAACATCGTGGTGGCCGGTGCCACGCGCCTGTCCCCTCGGGAGCTTCTGGCCGCCGCGCAGGCCATAGAGCGGGCCCTGGGCCGCGATCGGGCAGCCAGCGGGCCGAAGGGGCCGCGTCCCATCGATATCGACCTGCTGCTTTACGGCGACCGCCTGGTCCGCGAACCCGATTTATCGATCCCCCACCCGGGGATGCGGGAGCGGCGCTTCGTCCTGGAGCCGCTGCTGGAGCTGGAGCCCCGCCTGCGCGACCCCGCCAGCGGCCTACCGCTGGCGGAGGCCCTGGCAGGGTTGCCCGGGCAGGGCGTGGACAGAGTCGGCCCATGGGACTATACTCGTTCCGAACCGGAACATGGACGCGGGCACCCAAGGCGAAAAGCAGAGCTTTAAACTAGAAAAATTCGAGGGGCCGCTCGACCTTCTCCTTTTCCTGATCCGCAAGGCGGAGATCAACATCTACGACATCCCCATCGCCGCCATCACCGAGCAGTACCTGGGCTACCTGAAATACGCCACCCGGGTGGACCTGGACAACATCACCGAGTTCTACCTGATGGCCGCCACGCTGATCTGGATCAAGTCCCGCATGCTGCTGCCCGTGGAAGTCGACCTGGAAAGCGAGCTGGAGGACCCCCGGCGGGAGCTGGTGGAGAAGCTGATCGAATACCAGAAGTACAAGAAGTTGAGCGAGCTGATCACCGAGAAGGAGGAGGAGGCCGAGTGGATCCTGGAGCGCAAGCCCAGCCAGATCGTGCTGCCCTTCCTGGACGAGGAGGTCTGGGAGTCGATCAGCGTCTGGGACCTGTTCAAGACCTTCTACTCCATCATCTCCTCGCTGTCCTCGGAGAAGACCATCGACCTGTACGAGGAGGTTTCCATCAACGAGAAGATCACCCTCATCCACGAGTACCTGGAGGCCCGCGGCCAGTTCCTGTTCACCGATCTGTTGACCCGCACGCGCTCCCTGCTGGAGTTGATCTGCAGCTTCCTGGCGGTGCTGGAGATGGTCAAGGCCCGGGTGATCCAGGTTTTCCAGAACCGCCTGTTCGGGGACATCCTGATCCGGGCCCGGACCGCCGAGGTGCAGAATGGAACCTGATCGCCAGGTGGGCCTGGTCGAGGCGATCCTCCTGCTGGAGAACGAGCCGGTGGAGTTGGGCGCCCTGCAGCGCATCAGTGGGCTGCAGCGGGAGGAGGTGCTGCGCGCCCTGGACTTCCTGCGGGAGGAGTACCGCAAGGACTTCCACGGCTTCGAGCTGGTGGAGATCGGCGGCGGCTTTTCCCTCTCGCCCAAGCAGCCCCTCTGGGTGGATTTGCGGGAGCGCTACGGGCGGCGCTATGAGAGCCGGCTGTCCCGAGCGGCCATGGAAACCCTCTCCATCATCGCCTATTCCCAGCCCATCACCCGGCAGGAGATCGAGAGCATGCGCGGCGTCTCGGCGGACGGCATGATCAAGCTGCTGGCCGAAAGGCAGCTGATCAGGGAAGTCGGCAAGAAGGAGGCTCCCGGTCGTCCGGTGCAATACGGCACCACCAAGGAGTTCCTCAAGCTGTTCCGCCTGGCCAGCATCGCCGACCTGCCGAAGATGGACGAGCTGGACCAGGAACGTTTCGAGCCGGAGGAAGGAACGCAATGAGCGAAACCATAAGGCTGCAGCTCTTCATGGCCCGCTGCGGCATCGCCTCCCGCCGCAAATGCGAGGAGTACATCCTGGAGGGCCGGGTGACCGTGAACGGCAAGCGGGCCGAGATCGGCAGCAAGGTGTCGCCGGGCGACCGGGTGCTGTTCGACCGCAAGCCGCTCCGGCCGGAGGGCGACAAGGCCTACCTGGCGGTCAACAAACCCGTAGGCTACCTGTGCGCCAACGAGGATTCCCAGAACCGCCCCCTGGTTTCCGACCTGCTGCGGCGCATTCCCTACCGCCTGTTCCACGTCGGGCGCCTGGACATGCAGTCCAGCGGGCTGATTTTCTACACCAACGACGGCGAGTTCGCCAGGCTGGTGTCCCATCCCTCCTCGGACATCGAAAAGGAATACCGCGTGGAATGCGGGCAGGACGTGCCCGAGGAGCTGCTGCAGCGCTACCAGGCGGGCATCACGGTGCAGGGGGAGCGCTACCAGCTCAAGCGATACCGCTTCCGCTCTCCCCGCAGCCTCGTGCTCACCCTCATTGAAGGAAAAAACCGGGAAATCCGCCAGGTTTTCCAGAGCTTCCGCATCCCCCTGCGCAGCATCCACCGGGTGC
>Ga0154738_1167_pt4 | contig 12781 bp, 10 predicted proteins | sample Rifle2008BG16ft_FD_105746 | JGI IMG/M metagenome (GOLD analysis project Ga0154738, IMG submission 105746) | Spirochaetes bacterium RBG_16_67_19 | reverse complement strand
CCACCCACTGGCCCTTGAGATACACCAGCCCGTCCGTGGCGGCCAGCAATTTTCGGGACTCGCTGGGGGTGAGCGCCGCATCCCCGATGGAAACCTCGACCTTGAAATCCAGCAGCGCCTCGGCCCCCAGAAGGCCATCGGCGCCCGAACCGATGCGAACGGCAATACGGGGGCGCGGGCGCCGGGCCCACCAGTCCGGGACCCGGACCAGCACCCCGCTCTCCTCGTAAAGGGGCACCTCGCGCAGGAAGCGGTAAGCCTCCTCGGGGGTCCAGGCCAGGGGGTGGTAGATGTCGTTGGAATCCAGCAGCTCGTGGATGAGCGGGCTTTTTTCCGCCGCGTTTCGGATGGGCTGAAGCAGGCGGGACAGGGCGCCTCGGTTGCGGGTTCCGGCCAACTCCTGCAAGGCCCGGGACAGGGGCTGGTAGCGCAGGCGGGCGGAATCCGTCAGGCGCGGGGCGTAGGTGGCCAGGAAGGCGAAGGGATATTCCGGGTCCTTGCGGTTCTCGGCCAGGTGGAAGCAGACCCGGCCGACCTGGCGCCAGAGCGGGGCGCGCTTCCGAAGCAGCGCTTCCAGGCCGCCGGCCTCCGCGGCCTGGGTCCGCACGTACGCATCCAATGCGGTCCACAGCCGCTGCAGGACTTCGGGGCCGAGGTATTCGCCGCCCGGCATGGGCGGAGCGGCCAGCAGCAGCTCCGTAGTTTCGGCGCCGGACATCGGCGGAACGGGTTGCAGGAGACCGCCGCCGTCGGGAGTGAGGCAGCGCAGGTGCAGATAGCGGGCCCCCAGCTCACGCCACCAGGCCAGCGCCGGCGGCAGGCCTCCGCTGGCCGGCCGGGCCGCCAGCTCGAACAGCCCGGCCGCCTCCCCGTCCTGGAATGCTGCCAGGGTCGCCGCGAGCGGGCCGTCAGCCGGAGGTTTGTTTTCGGCGAGCACATGCCCCGCGGGGGTCAGGCGCAAGGGTGAGGTGGTGGTAAGCGGGTCGGACACGGCCCCGGATTATAGCCGCAGGGCCTGGGCGCTACAAGGCCGGGGTGCCTGCGCCGAAGCCGAGATGTTGATTTTCGGTCGGGATTTCGACCAGATTACGCTGGGGGTGCTTGATGAAGAATTCCTGGTTCTCCCAGATCGGCGCCGCTCCCGAAGACAGCGAAGACATTCGCTCGCAAAAAAGGCTCCTGGTATCCGGCAGTTTCATGTTCATCGCCGCCGGAGTCTTGTGGGGTATCGCCTACCTGGCCCTCGGGGAGCCGGTGGCAGCGGCAATCCCGCTGTCCTATTCCTTCGTGTCCCTGCTCAGTTTCCTCCTGTTTGTGCTTGCCCGCCGCTACCGTTCTTATCGCTCCAGCCAGCTGGTCCTGATCCTGCTGCTGCCCTTCCTTCTCCAGCTGGCTCTGGGCGGATACGCGAACGCCAGCTCCGTGGTTTTTTGGTCCTTCATCTGCCCCCTGGGAGCGCTGCTGTTCGCCGAGCCGCGTCAGGCGCCGCGCTGGCTTTTCGCCTACCTGTTCCTTTTGGCGCTCTCCGGACTGCTGCAGCCTTTCCTCCGCGTTTCGAACAACCTGCGGTGGGAGCTGTCGATCGCCTTCTATGTCCTGAACCTTGGCGCCGTCTCCAGCATCTCCTTCGTGCTCCTGAGCAGGTTCATCAAGCAGAAGAACGAGGCGCTGCGGCTCCTGCGCCTGGAACGGGAGCGATCGGAAAGCCTGCCGCTCAACGTGCTGCCCAAAGAGGTCGCCGAGCGCTTGAAGGAGGGCAATCAGGTCATTGCCGACTATTACGATTCGGCCAGCATCCTGTTCGCCGATCTGGTCGGTTTCACGCCCCTGACCGCCGAGCTCACGCCCAGGGAGATGGTGGAGGTATTGAACGAAGTCTATTCACGGTTCGATTCCCTGGTCGAGGAGCTGGGGGTGGAGAAGATACGCACCATCGGCGACAACTACATGGTCGCCGCCGGGCTGCCCCGTCCCCGGAAGGATCATGCCCAGGCGCTGGCCAGTCTGGCCATGGCGATGAACGCCTACCTGGCTTCGCGTCCAGCCGTCGGCGGCCGGCGGTTGAGCTTTCGCATCGGCATCAATTCCGGTGCGGTCATCGCCGGGGTCATCGGGGTCCGGAAGTTCCACTACGACGTATGGGGCGATTCAGTCAACATCGCCAGCCGGATGGAGAGCCAGGGGACGCCGGGCAAAATTCAGGTCGCCCGAGGCACTTACGAGCTGATCAAGGAGGAGTTCTTGTGCGAGCCGCAGGGTTGGATCGAGGTAAAAGGGAAAGGATCCATGGAGATCTGGTTCCTGGAAGGGGTCAAGTAAGCCGGTAGCCCTCGTAGGCCCGCCCGAAGGTGGCCAGCAGCCAGCGTTCCTCGGCGAGGATGATCCTGTGGTGGGCCGCGATGACGAATGCTGCCAGCGCCAGGATCGCGGGATTGCGGGTATAGAGAATCGCGGCGATCATGGTCAGGTCCAGGCCGGCGTACATCGCCTTCCTGTGCTTCGGTCGCATCAGCCTGGGCAGGCATGTTCGGATCGGCCTGCCCGAAGAATCCGATTCCCCAGCTTTGCAGTGCCATCCCGATCCAGACTCCGATCGACAAGTACTTGCCAGCGTGGAACAGCCAGCTCTCGATGGGCGGATGCCCGCCGAAGGCGATGGATTGCCTGGCCATGACGACTTCGCTGACGCGCAGATGCACCAGAAAAGCCAGAGGCAAGATGGCGACAATGAACTTCTCCATAGATCTCCTTCGATACCAAACGTACGGTATGTATTCTCGGAAAAAAAATCTCAGGCTCGCAGCCCGTCGATAAGAATCTGCTTCAAGGTCCCGGTCATCTCCATGCGGTCGGAACCCATCCGGCTGAGCGTGGGACTGCAGCCGATCCCTTTTTGTCCGACTGCCAATAGAGATTTGGACTATACTATGGGGGGGGAAGCGAAGGTTCATGCTCGTACGAGCTGCTATCGCGATTGCCCTGATGTTGAGCGCCGGTACTGTGTCCCTCCCGGCCAAAGGGAAGACGGAACAAGCCGATGTTCCCCGTGATTACAGCAACGGGTTGGCCGCGGGGCAGCGCGATGCGCGGGATTGCGGCATAGCTGTGCTTTCCGGATTCCGCCTGGGGAAACGCAACCTGATCCTGCCTTGGGTTATCGGCACCGAAATGCCGGGCGGCGACCTGGTCGGCAAGTCCGCGGAGTATGTCGGCGGCTATGTGGAGGAGTACAGGAACAAGGCGAAGCCGAAACGCTTCCTGTATTCTCTGGCGGGTGCGGAGGTCGAACCACCTGCCAACACCGGGAAAGACACCAAGGATTCCTGCAGCGATTGTGGATGCTGTTCCTCCGGGGGCGAATTCGACGAAGAGGTCTGCCTGGGCTGTGCGGGCTTAGGATTAGGCGCAGGCTGCGAGATTCTTGAAGGTCTGGGAGAAGTTGCGTCCGGCGTTGGAAGCGCCATGAATAGCTGCCAATAGCCAGGTTGGGGCTTTCATTAGGCTCTTGACCTTTGTGTCGATAAGATATACATTCCACACGTTGATTGAGATTTCAGAAGATTCCAGCCTCCGTAAGACAAGCCGTCGAGCCCTTCCGGTACGCCTCCCAAGGCTAAGGCCGTAATCCTCTGGTTTCGGAAGCGGTTCATTAAAAGCTGAGTTCAGCCGACCCGCAAGTCTACTACTGCATTGGAGAACCATGCACCAACCCAATTTCGAGGCGCTCAACCTGATTGAGCCCATCCATCGCGCCCTGCGCGCCCAGAACTACACAGTTCCCACCCCGATCCAGGTCCAGGCCATCCCACTATTGTTGAACGGACACGACCTGATGGCCAGCGCCCAGACCGGCAGCGGCAAGACCGCGGCCTTTGCCCTGCCCATGCTGCAGAAGCTGGACGCCGACCGCCGGCGCCCGGGCCCCAAGGGGGTGCGGACCCTGGTGCTCGCCCCCACCCGGGAACTGGCTGCCCAGATTTACGAGAGCTTCGGCGACTACGGCCGTTTCCTGGGGATCAAGAAGGCCGTGGTCTACGGCGGGGTGGGCAAGAAGCCCCAGATCGATGCCATCGCCCCGGGCATTGACGTGCTGGTCGCCACCCCCGGCCGCCTGCTGGACCTGTACGGCGAGCGGCGGGTGCGTCTGGACGCCGTGGAAATCTTCGTGCTGGACGAGGCAGACCGCATGCTGGACATGGGCTTCATCCCGGACGTGCGCCGGATCATCGCCCTGCTGCCAAAAAAGAGGCAGTCCCTGTTCTTCTCGGCCACCCTGCCTCCGGAAGTGCAGCGCCTGGCCCAGAGCATGCTCACCGACCCGAAGCACGTGGCGGTGGCGCCCGAGACCGGGCGCACGCCCCGCATCGAGCAGCGCGTCCTGTTCGTGGACAAGGAGTCCAAGACCCCGCTGCTGCTCTCCCTGCTGGAGGACCCGGCGATCGAACGGGCCCTGGTGTTCACCCGCACCAAGCACCGGGCCAACCGCCTGGCCGAGCAGCTGCAGAAGGGGCGCATCAAGGCCGACGCCATCCACGGCAACAAGACCCAGTCGGCCCGCGAGCGGGCCCTGGAGGAGTTCATCTCCGGCAAAATCCGCGTGCTGGTGGCCACCGACATCGCCGCCCGCGGCATCGACGTGGACGACATCAGCCACGTGATCAACTTCGAGCTGCCCAACGAGCCGGAAAGCTACGTGCACCGCATCGGCCGCACCGCCCGGGCCGGCAAGGCCGGGGTGGCCATCTCCTTCTGCGACGAGTCGGAGAGCACATATCTAAGAGACATCGAGCGCCTGCTGGACCAGAGCGTGCCGGTATCCCGCAACCATCCCTTCCACTCCGCCTCCGCGGCGGCGCCCAGGGGGGCGGTGGTGTTCGCCAAGACCGGCGGGCGCCGGACCGCCAGCGGCGGCATGCTGTACGGGGCGGGGGGCCGCGGGCGCGGCCGCTCCCTGCGCGGCCGGCGCTAGACCTTCCGGAGGGCCTGCTCCGCGGCGCGGGCCGCGGCGCGGCCCTCCTGGACTTTTACCCGCAGCAGCAGCACGATACCCGCCAGGAAAACCAGGACCAGGCTCAGCACCGCCGGGCGGCTGGCGCCAAACAAGGCCACAGCTCCGGCGAATACGAGCGGTCCGAGCAGCGTGGCGAACTTGCCCATGATCCCGAACAGGCTGAAGAACTCCCCGCTCCTGGCCGGCGGGATCAGGCTGGCGAACAGGCTGCGGCTCAGGGCCTGGCTTCCTCCCTGCACGCAGGCCACCAGCCAGGCCAGCCACCAGAAGTCCAGCACCGAATCCAGGAAGTAGCCGCAGACCGCGATGGCTGCGTAGACCGCCAGGGCCAGGACCAGGCCGGAGCGGGTGCCCAGGCGCGCGGCCAGGCCCGAAAGCAGCGGGCGGCCCAGCAGCCAGGCCAGGCCCAGACAGGCGGCCTGCAGCGCCAGGATGAGCCCCAGGATCACCGGCAGGCTGGAGCGGCGCTCCGGCTCCAGCACGCGCACCGCCCCCAGGGCCAGGCGGATGCCCGTGCTGCGGGTGTCCTTCTCGCCGTTGTTGGTGAGTGCCAGGGTGTGCAGCCCGGGGGAGGCGGCCCGCAGCTCATGGCTCAAGTCCCAGCGCGCCGTGGGCCTGTAGCAGTTCAGGAGCAGCGGGCGGCCGTCCGCGCCGGCCAGCGGGCGCCCGTCCAGCTCCACGTGCCAGATCCCGAAGTCGGGGCCGGCGGCGTAGCTCAGGGCGAGGCCCTGGCCGTGGAACCGCAGCTCCAGGCGGTCCCCAGCCCGCTGGCCCGCGCGGAACTCGCGGTCGTCCCGGGCGTTCAGGGTCCGTGCATCCAGCAGCTCGCTGGCCCAGGAGCCGAACCAGACCAGGGCCGGATCCCCGGCGGAAAGCACTCCCTGTCCCGTGTAACCCTGGCCGCCCTCATAGGGCGGGGGAGTGGCGCCGGTCCAGCCCTTGGGCAGGAAGCGGGTGCCCAGCAGCCCCAGGGCCGGCAGCAGCGCCAAGTTGGCCAGGAGGAAGGCCAGCAGCACGGGGCGCAGGCGGGCGCGGCGGCTCCCGGCCGCTTCCCCCTCCGGGCGCGGGAGGCTGCCGAAGAGCAGGCTGAAGGGGACGCCTACGAACTGCACCAGCAGCAGGACCAGGATCAGCTCCACGCTGCCCAAGCCCAGCTCCGCGCCGAAGATGGCTGCCACGGCGATGAAGGTGCCGATCCCGCCAGCGTAAACCAGGTAGGCCAGCAGGTACTTGAACAGCTCCCGGTAGCTTCGGCTGCTGCGCAGCGTCTCAGCCAGGCGCCGGATAGTGGCCCTCAGCAACCCCTGGCCTTTGGGAAGGGCGCTCAGGGTGCGCGGCTCCGGCACCACGGCCAGCACCGGAATGCTGAACAAGGCCCACCACAGGGCCACGCTGGCGAACGACAGGCGCGGCCCCCAGGTTCCGGGTAGCAGGCGGATCATCACCACGTTGGCGGCCAGCAGCAGCCCGCCGCCCAGGTAGCCCAGCGCGTAGCCGCGGGCGGAGACCGAGTCCTGGTCCGCGGGCCGGGCCACGTGCGGCAGCAGCGCATCGTAGAAGACCAGCGAGCTGCCGAAGCCCAGACGCCCGAACACGAACAGCAGCGAGGCCAGCAGCCAGTCCCCGTTTTTCACCAGGACCAGCAAGCCGGTGCCGACCGCCCCCAGCCCGGCGAACAACGCCAGGAAGAGCTTTTTCCCGCGGATGAGGTCGGACAACGTGCCCAGCACCGGGGCCAGCAGCGCCCCCAGGAGGATCGACAGGCTCAGGCCTGCGGACCAGTAGGCGGCGGCCACGCTGGGGCCGGGCAGGGTGGAGCCGGCTACCTGGCGGTAGTACACGGGCAAGGCCGCGGTCAGGATGGTGGTGGCGAAAGCCGAGCTGGCCCAGTCATACAGGGTCCAGGCCCGGATGCGCCGGCGGTAGGTCCTCTCCCGCTCACCCATTGCCTTCTCCCGCAGCCAGCAGTTCGCCGCGCGCCTGCCCGTCCGCGTCCGGCAGGGTCAGCCCCAGCAGCGTGGCCAGGGTGGGGCCCAGATCGAGGATGCTCATCTCCTCCAGCTCCGCGCCGTCCCGCACGCCCGCGCCGGCGGCCAGCAGCAGGGAGGTGTAGCCCTCCCGGTCCGGCCGGTAGCCGTGGCAGGCCCGACGCCCTGCCGGGGCGGGTTCGCTCACCTCGGGCCGCAGCAGGGGGGAGAAGTAGAAGCCCGGACGGGCTTCCAGCACGAAGTCGATGTCCCGGCCCAAGCCCAGCCGGCGCAGGGCGGCCCCGCGGTAGACCTCCTCGATGCCATGGCCCGGGTCGGAGCGCAACTCGTCCAGCCAGCGCTTCACCCGCCGGCGCAGGGAGCGGTCCTCCCGGTCGCGCAGGTACAGGTGGGCCGAGCCCTCGGCGGTGTTGGCCCAGGCCAGCCAGCCGCGGCAGCGGCCGCGCCCGTCCAGGGTGAGCAGCCCGGCGCGGGCCAGCGCGGTGTTCAGGTTCACGGCGGTGTGCACGTCCAGGAAGGCGTGATCGCCGAACACCACGAAGGCCGTGCGGGCCCTCACCTCGGGCCGCAGCAGGGGGGAGAAGTAGAAGCCCGGACGGGCTTCCAGCACGAAGTCGATGTCCCGGCCCAGGCCCAGCCGGCGCAGGGCGGCCCCGCGGTAGACCTCCTCGATGCCATGGCCCGGGTCGGAGCGCAACTCGTCCAGCCAGCGCTTCACCCGCCGGCGCAGGGAGCGGTCCTCCCGGTCGCGCAGGTACAGGTGGGCCGAGCCCTCGGCGGTGTTGGCCCAGGCCAGCCAGCCGCGGCAGCGGCCGCGCCCGTCCAGGGTGAGCAGCCCGGCGCGGGCCAGCGCGGTGTTCAGGTTCACGGCGGTGTGCACGTCCAGGAAGGCGTGATCGCCGAACACCACGAAGGCCGTGCGGGCCCAGCCGTCGGGCCGCAGTGCGGCCTCCAGGATGCGGCCCAGGCGGCGGTCCTGCTCCTCCAGGGTCCGCCGGACCGCAGGGCCCTGGAAGCCCTCCCGATGGCGCACGGCGTCCAGGTCCAGCAGATGGACCAGCAGCAGGTCGGCTTGCCCGGAGCGCGCCAGGTGCGCGGCGGCCGCTGCGGTGAAGTTGTCCAGGTGGTAGCGGTCCAGGCCGCGCAGCAGCGAGCCGTAGCGTCGCAGCATGTCCAGGAGGAACAGCGGGGTGCCGGCGCAAAGCGCGCGCCAGGCCAGGCTCATTTTCCAGCGCCCGGGCAGGATCTCCGGCAGCACCCAGCGCTGGCCGGAGCGGCCGGCGGAGGGCCAGAACAGCGAGGCGCTGGAAAGGCCGGCTTCCCTGGCCCGGTCGTACAGGGTGGGCAGGCGCAGCGCGTCCCGGTACCAGAACCACTCCGGCCGCTCGCGTCCGGGCTGGAAGCGGCTGTTGGCCAGGATGCCGTGCCGGGCGGGGTAGGCCCCGGTGAGCGCAGAGGCGTGCAGGGCGTAGGTCTGGGTGGGGTAGATGCCGCGCACCCTGCGGCAAAGGGCCCCCCGCCGCAGCAGGCTGCGGAAGGCGGGCAGGCCGCGCACCTGCTCCAGATCGGCGGTGGCCAAGCCGTCCAGGGAGACGACCACCAGCCGCCTGGCGCCTCTATTGCCCACCATCATTCTGCTCACCGCCCGATGCTCCTGGCGCGAATTGTAGGCCGGGTGCGCCAGTCCAGGCAAGGCTTGACCCGGCGGGGCGGGGGCGGTGGCTTGGGCCGATGAGCACCAAGGAACTGCTGGAGCGCTACTCCGGCGCTCCGGCCGCGTTGGAAGCCAGGCTGCGCGGCCTGGGCCGGGACGAGCTCACCTTCCGTCCCTTCCCCGATGCCTGGACCGTGCAGGGCGGACTCCGAGCTCAGCGCTTCCGTGCGCCTGCGCAAGATCCTGGCCGAGAGCGGGGTGGCGGTGGACGTGTACGACCAGGAGCAGTGGCAGGGCAATTGGGTCCTGCACCCGCAGCGGGGTAAGCTGGACCTCGCCCGCTGGCTGGAGATGTACGTCGAGCACTCCGAAACGCACCTGGGCTACATCGAGCGCAACCTGGGGCTGTGGAGGCAGCGGCGGGGCTAGGCCGGTCCGCAGCTTGAGTCCTACAGCTGGCTGACGCTTTCCCGGGAGACCAGCTTGCCGCTGATGGAAATCTTCATCGGGGGCATCTGCGGCTCCTGCTCGATCCTCTCCACCAGGATGCGGAAGGCCATCTCGCCCATCTTGATCTTGGAGACCGCGTAGCTGGTCAGGGGGGGCTCCATGACCGAGCCGGCGGGAAGGTCGTCGAAGCCGATCACCGAGACATCCTGGGGCACCCGCAGGCCGGCTTCCTTGAAGGCCCGCACGCAGCCGAAGGCGACGATGTCGTTGGAGAGGAAGAGGGCCCGCGGCAGCGCGGCCCCCGCGGCCAGGATGCGGCTCATGTCCTCGTAGGCCCCCTGGCAGGTGGAATCCACGGAGAACAGGTGCTCCCGGCGGCAGCTCAAGCCGAAGTGGGCCAGCGCGGCGTGGAAGCCCTCTTCCCGCAGCTGGAAGTTCTTCGTGGCCACCGAGCTGCGCACCATGCCGATCTCGCGGTGGCCCTTCTGCTGGAAGTGGGAGATGATGCTGTAGACCGCGTCGATGTTGTTCATGTCCACGAAATCCAATTCCAGGTAGTCGTAATAGGTGTCCAGGACGACGATCGGGAAGCTGGAGTGCTCGAACACCTGCAGATCCCCATGGTCCAGCTCGGTGCCCAACACCACGGCCCCCTTGAGCTCCGAATGCCGGAGGGTGTCCAGCAGCTCCGCCGCGGCGTGCAGATGGCAGGAGCTGATCTCCAGGTTGTAGCCGGTCCCGCGGGCGGCGTGGTCCAGGCCGTTGATGTAGTCGGCGATGAAGATGTCGTGGTCGCGGTTCAGGACGTGGCTGCTCTTGATGACCTTGACGAAACGCATGGTGCCCTTGATCGTGCGCAGCCGGCTCTGCGCAGCCCTCTGCCCGTAGCCCAGCTCCCTGGCGATCTTCAGGATGCTCTGGCGCTTTTTCGCGCCCACTCCCTGCTTGTTGTTCAAGGCCATGGAGACGGTGGCCGCGGAGACGTTGGCCTGCTTGGCGATTTCCTTGAGCGTGATAGCCATGAGCCTGAACCTCTGTCGGATTATAGCCGGCGGAAAGAGGATTGTCAATTTTCGAGAACTTAATTTTCAGTGAAAACAGATTAATATTTCAGTTGCCTGCCTGGGCTGGCTGCTGGATCGCTGCTAATTCTTTATATATAAATCAGATAGATTACGCATTATCGATCCGGAGATTTCCGCTCCGAAAAAACCATTGACAGCTACTTAAACAGCCCCTATAATTAAGCATTTGCTATCCAACGGGTAAAAGAATAGAATACCAATTCAAAGGAGGCGCGCTTCCAGGACCGGGCAGAGAAGGGGCATTGCGCGCAGAATCGCAATGCATGGGCTGGGTTTCAGTCAATCGCATAGGAGGAATAGGATGAAGCAAGCGAGAATCCTGCTGATGCTGCTAGTGATCGCGCTTTTTATTACCGGTTATGCCTTCGGCCAGGAAGTCCCGAAGGGCGTCAAGGTGGCCGGCTCGCCGGAGGTCATGCCGACCCAGGCGGAAATCATCAAGGCCATCCCGCCGTCGCTGAAGGCCCTGGGCAAGGGCAAGACCATCCGGATCATGTTCCAGGGCGGCGGCGACTCCGCTCCGCCGCTGGAGCTGAAGGAGCTGATCGAGAAGGAGACCGGGCTTAAGTTGACCATCGACGTCATCCCGCCCGAGAACCTGCATGAAAGGCAGCTGGCCTTCCTGCTGTCCGGCGCCGCCGAGTACGACCTGCTGGAGCTGTACCCGACCTGGATCGGCGAATACGCCGAGGCCGACTACATCGAGAACCTGGATGCCCTGTACGGGAAGTACGGCAAGGAGATCGACGTCTCCGACTTCATCGAGGGCGCCCAGGTGGGCTTCGACAAATACAAGGGTTCCTGGTACGCCGTGCCCTACGACGGGGACGTGAACATCTTCTACTATCGCAAGGACCTGTTCGCCGACGCCAAGAACAAGGCGGATTTCAGGGCCAAGTACAAGTACAACCTGGGGGCGCCGAATGACTGGGACCAGGTGCGGGACATGGCCGAGTTCTTCACCGGCCGCCAGCCCGGCCTGTACGGCTTCGGCACCCTGGCCCTGAAGACCTGGTGGGCCGTGGACTATTGGGCCAATGTGTACCGCAACCGCCTGGCCGCCGACGGGATCAAGTTCTCCAACGGGCTGGTCAACGACAACGGCGAGATCGAGCTCAACAAGGACGCCTTCATCAAGGCCAACGACTTCTACATGGGCCTGATGAAGTTCTCCCCGCCCGGCATCCTGTCCTGGGGCTACCCGGAAACCAAGGAAGGCATCGGCAACGGCGTGGTGGCCATGACCATGCAGTGGGCCACCTCCGTGTTCCGCGACCCGCGCCAGGCCAAGTACTGGGATCAGTGCGTGGCCACGGTCATGCCCGGCTTCAAGCGCAAGGACGGCAGCGTGAAGCCCGTCACCTCCTTCGCGGTGGGCAAGGCCCTGGTGGTCCCGACGGTCTCCAAGAACAAGGACGTGGCCTTCCTGTACGCCCAGTTCCTGGCCTCCAAGACCATGCAGATCTACGCCACCAACTCCGGCTCGGGCGTGGACCCCAACCGCACCTCGGTGTGGAAGGACCAGCGCGTGAAGGACGTCTGGGGCCCGCTGGTGGATCCCACGATGAAGGCCCTGCAGATCGGCATCGGAGACATCAAGGTCCCGCAGGCCTCCCAGCTCTACGAGTCCCTGTTGAACGAGCTGCACCAGACCTGGTCCGGGTCGCAGACCTCCGCGCAGGCCTACGACCGGGTCATGCGGGAGTGGAAGAAGATCATGGCGGACTGAGGATAGATAGTTCCTCCAGGGGGGCATGGCCTGCGCCATGCCCCCTTCATTCTGAAATCGAGGGAAGCTATGCGACGGACCGAGCTGCACCGCAATCCGGGCTACCTGCGCAAGCGCACGGCCCCCTACGCCTACATGGCCCCGACCATGATCTGGCTGCTGGTCTTCATCATCTACCCCCTGATCTTCGCCCTGGTCATGGCCTTCAAGAAGTTCAAGCTGCAGAAAGGCCTCACTTTCTGGAGGATGCCCTGGAACGGGGTGCAGAACTTCGTCGACGCCTTCAGCGATCCCTATTTCCTGCTGTCCATCGAGAAAACCGTGATCATCCTGCTGGTCACGGTGAGCATCGAGTTCCTCCTGGGCTTCTGCATCGCCTGGCTGCTGAACAAGAAGGAGATCAAGGCCGACTACCTGTGGATCGCCCTGATCCTGAGCCCCATGATGCTGCCGCTGATCGCCAGCGGCAACCTCTGGCGCATGCTGCTGGACCTGCGCTGGGGGGCGGTCAACGCGGTGGTCATGTTCCTGGGCTTCCAGCCCATCGACTTCCTGGGCACCACCCAGTGGTCGCTGCCGGCGGTGATGCTGGTGGAGATCTGGCAATGGACGCCCTTCGTGATCATCACCCTGCTGGCCGGGCTGCGCTCGGTGCCCGAGGAGCCCAAGGAGGCGGCCCTGGTGGACGGGGCCACCCGCTGGCAGAGCTTCATCCATGTCGTGGTCCCGCACATGCGCGGGCAGATCCTGATCGTTCTATTGATCCGCAGCATGGACGTCTTCAAGACCTTCGACATTGTGTACGCCCTCACCTTCGGGGGTCCCGGGCAGAGCACCACCGTGGCCACCTTCTACCTGTACCGG
>Ga0154738_1034_pt1 | contig 12804 bp, 13 predicted proteins | sample Rifle2008BG16ft_FD_105746 | JGI IMG/M metagenome (GOLD analysis project Ga0154738, IMG submission 105746) | Spirochaetes bacterium RBG_16_67_19 | reverse complement strand
CCGCGCGGAAGCCGATGCCCAGACCGCGACGGCCCTGCAGGAAGCCCGCGCCCAGGCGCAGGCGCTGCTGCAAACGGGCCTGGCGGAGGCCCGTGCCGAGGCCGAGCGTTCCAGCCGCGAGCTGGTCCGCCAGGCCGAGCAGGAGGCCGCGAGCTTCCTGGAAGGGCGGCAGGAGGTCCTGCGCGGCCTGGTGCAGCGGGTCGTGCAGCTGGCCGCGACCCTGCTGGACCTGAAGGGCTGAGGCCATTTGGGCGCGGTACAGAAATACGGCTTCATCAATGCCAAGCTGCGGGCGCGCATCAGCAAGATCCTGCCCGAAGCGCTCTCGGCGGAGATGTCCCGCGCCAAGTCGCTCAGCGAAGCGGTGGAGCTGCTGCGGAACACCGATTTCTCGGTCGTGGAAAGCGTCTTCGGCCAGACCGGTGATATAAAGAGCGCGGAGCTGGAGCTGGCGCGCAAGGAAGTCAGGCTGTACCTGGAGCTGGAGGCGCTGACCAAGGACGAGGTGCGCTCGATCGTTTCCGCCCTGGCCGAGCGTTTCGAGGTCGACAACCTCAAGCACGCCCTGCGCCTGTGGTTCGACAGCCATGTGCGCGGCCGGCGCATCGACGCCGGGGTGGGCTACCTGCTGCGGGACCGCGTGCACCGCGACCTGGCCCTGGACCGCATCGTCAACGCCGGCAGCCTGGAGGAGGCGGCGGAGGCCCTGACGGGCACGCCGTACGGCGAGCTGGTGGCCCGGCAGGCGGCCGAAGTCACCCGGCTGCAGAGCCTCTTCCCCTTGGAAATCGCCCTGGATCACCACTTCTACCGCCAGCTCCTGGCGGCGGTGGACGGGCTGGGAACCCGCGACCGGGAGATCGCCCGGCGGATGATCGGCGCGGAGATCGACCTGGCCAACATCAACTGGCTGATCCGCTTCAAGGGCTTCTACAAGCTGGACCCGGAGCGGGCGCTGGCCTGCGCCATTCCGGAGGGCATCTGGTTGAGCCCCCAGGCCGTGGCCGAAGCCTACGCCATGGACAACCCCAGCGCCGTTCTGAGCGAGCTGGTGCGCCGCCGCTACCCCGCGCTGGCGAGCCTGCTCACCCCCAGGGAAGCCACGGAGAGCTACGCCCGCCTGGTGCTGATCGAGCGCATCCTGGCGGAAATCCTGATGCTGGAGGTGCGCCACCTGATGGCAGGCTACCCCTTCACCATCGGCATCCTGCTGGCCTATTTCGTGCTCAAATCCGCCGAGATCCGCCGCATCAAGACCGTGCTCAACGCCAAGTTCTACAACTGGCCCGAAGAACGTATAATGGCGGCGCTGTGATCTTCCCTCAGGCCATGAAACAGCTGGTGGCCGTGGTGCTGGACCGCGACGCCGACCAGGTGACCCGCGCGCTGCTGGACCAGGGGGTGATGCATTTCGTGAGCGTCACCGAAATGGACCCCGGATTGAGCGAGCGCCTTTCCGCGGGCAGCCCCAGGGTGACCGAGGCCATGATCTCCGAGATCCGGCGGCGCATCGAGGGGTTGTTCAGCCTGGGAGGGCACGGACTTGCGGCCCAGGCGGACCTGCGCATCGAGGACCTGCGGGCCCTGGACCTGGCCGCAGCCAACCGCCAACTGGACGAGCTGGCCGCCAGCCTGGCCGGCATCCGGGAGCGGCAGCAGGCGCTGCAACAGGAGATCCTGAAGCTGGAGGACATCCGCCGGCAGCTGGGCATGTTCGGCGACCTGACCGCCGGCCTGCAGGCCCGGTCCCAGTTTTCGTTCCTCAGCATACAGAGCGGTACCGTGCGACGCGCCGAGCTGCAGGCCATGCTCGAGGAGCTGAAGAGCATTCCCTCGGTGCATCTGGAGGTGGGGCCCCAGGATGCGACGCTGGCCACCATGCTGCTGATCACCATGAAGCGCGACGACGGGGTGGTGAACAAGATCCTGGATCGCCACGGCTGGGCGGAAGTAGAGCTGTCCAGGGACGCCCTGGGCGGCAAGGAGGAGGTGCTGGCCGACCTGGACGGCAAGCTCGCCGGCTTCCGGGAGGAGCAGGAAAAGCTCAAGTCCGGCATCGAGGCCCTGATCCGGGAGAAGCGCCCGGAGCTGGAGCGCATGTGGGCCAACCTGCGCTTGAACGAGCTGTACTCCCGCATCCAGTCCTACTTCAGCCACACGGCCCGCACCATGATCTTCTCCGGATGGCTGCCGGCCCGCACCCAGGAGCCGCTGGACGCCGCGCTGCAGCGGGCCACGGAAGGCAGGTGCTACCTGGAATGGCACGATCCCAGCGAGATGTCCACCGCCCAGAAGGCCAAGGTCCCCGTGCAGTTGGGCGGCCCGCGCCTGCTGGCCCCCTTCAAGATGCTGGTCACCAACTACTCCATCCCCCAGTACGGAACGGTGGACCCGACCCCCTTCGTGTTCGTGGCCTACCTGGCCATGTTCGGGCTGATGTTCGGGGATGTGGGGCACGGGCTGGTGCTGTCCCTGATGGGTGTCCTGGGCCTGGCCACCTACAAGGGGGCGAGCCAGAACATCCGCAACCTCCTGAAGCTGGCCATCTGGTGCGGCGGCTCGGCCATGGTGGTGGGGGTGCTGTTCGGCTCCTATTTCGGTCTCAGCCTCCTGCCGCCCCTGTGGTTCAACTACCACGGCGCCGTGGCCGGGGAGCACACCGTGGGCGTGGTCAAGGACGTCTACGGGATCCTGCTGATCACCATCTGGTTCGGGATCGGGGTGATCGGCCTGGGCCTGGCCCTCAATTGGGTCAACCGTTTGCGCCGCGGCGACTGGTTCGGCCTGCTTTTCGACAAGGCCGGCCTGATCGGAGGCTGGATTTACGCGGCGGGCGTCTACATCGCCTTCTACTTCGCCGCCCGGTCCTACAAGCAGCTGCCTCCCGGAAATTTCCTGTTCCTGACCATCGGCCTGCCGGTGCTGCTGCTGGCCTGGAAGGCCCCCCTGGAGTTCTTCCTGCACCGCGAGCACAAGCGCTTCCAGGTTTCCACCCTGATCGACTGGGGCATGGAATGGGTCGTGGAGATCCTGGAGATCTTCTCCGGCTACCTGGCCAACACCCTCTCCTTCATGCGGGTGGCCGGGCTGGGCATCGCCCACGTCAGCCTGGTCATCGCCTTTTTCGCCATCGCCGGCATGCTGCGCGGACCGGCGGGCAACTTCAGCCCCTGGTCCTACCTGGTGCTGGTGGCCGGCAACGTCCTGATCATCGCCCTGGAGGGCCTGTCCGCGGGGATCCAATCCCTGAGGCTTAACTACTACGAGTTCTTCTCGAAATACTTCAGCGGTTCCGGAAAGGCCTACGAGCCGATCAGTCTCCGGAAGCTCAAATAGGAGGAAAGACAATGAGCAAGTCCAAGGAACAGATCCAGCTCCGCAAGAAGATCATGCTGAGTCTGGTGGTGACCTTCGCCCTGCTGGTCATCTTCGGCGTGGTCTCGACCACCAAAGCGGTGGCCCAGGAGCAGGCTCCGGCCCAGGCAATGACCCCGGAAAGGGCGGAGGTGTCCAAGTTCGGGCTGATCGCCGCCGCGATGGCCTTCGGCTTCGGCGCCATCGCCGCCGGCCTGGCCATCGGCAACGTCGGGGCGGCGGCCATGGGCGCCGTGGCCGAGAAGCCGGAGATCGCCGGGCAGGCCCTGATCTTCATCGCCCTGGGCGAAGGGCTGGTCATCTTCGGGTTCATCACCGCGCTGATGATCCTGGGAAAGGTATGAGGTACTTCGTCATCGGAGACGAGGACGCGGTGCTGGGTTTCGGGCTGGTGGGGGTGAGCGGGCAGGCCGCCTCGACCCCCGAGGAGGCCCAGCGGGCCTTCGGGCTGGCCCTGCAGGACAAGGAAGTGGGCATCGTCATCATCACGGAGCGGGCCGCGGAGCTGATCCGTCCCCAGGTGGACCGCTATATGTTCACCCAGAGCTTCCCCCTCATCGTGGAGGTGCCCGACCGCCTCGGGCCGGTGGCCGGCCGGGCGGACATCCGCGAGATGGTCAACCAGGCCATCGGGATCAAGCTATGAGCCAGGGCGGGCTGATCGAGGGCATCGCCCAGGACGCCCAGGCCGAGGCCCGGCGCCTGGTGGAGGAGGCCGAGAAGGCCGCCGCGGAGCGGCGCGCGGCCTCCGCGCGGCAGGCCGCCGAGATTCTGGAGGAAGCCCGGCGCAAGGCTGGCGAGCAGGCCGCCGGCCTGAAGCGCCAGGCGGCTTCGACCGCGAAAATGGAGACCAAGCGCATTGCCCTGCGGGTTCGCGAGCAGGCCGCGCGACAGGTGCTGGAGCAGGCCCGCGCGAAGCTGGAGGGGATGATCGCCTGGCCGGAATACCGGGAGGTCCTGCTGGGCTGGATCGTGGAGGCCGCCATCGGCCTGGGCCAGCCGGAGGCCGCGGTGAACGCCTCCGCCCCCGAGCTGCCGCTGCTGGACCAGGGGCTGCTGGCGGAGGCGGAACGGCGCGTGCAGGCCCTCGGCGGCCGCGCGGTGCGCCTGTCCAGGCTGGAGGGCGAGCCCCTGGCCGGCCAGGGGGTGGTGCTGGTGGGCCGCGGCGGGCGCCTGGCCTACAACAACCAGGTCTCCACGCGCCTGCTGCGGAGGCAGACGGAAATCAGAAAGATGATCTACGACGGCTTATGGACGAAAGAATCATAGGGCAGGTGCGGCGGGTCAACGGGCCCGTCATCGAGGCCACCGGCGTCACCGACGCCATGATGCTGGAGCTGGTGCGGGTGGGGGAGGTCCGTCTGGTGGGCGAGACCATCAAGCTTTCCGGCGACAGCGCCATCATCCAGGTGTACGAGGACACCACCGGCATCGCCCCGGGGGACAATATCTACGGTTCCGGCAGCCCCCTGTCCGTGGAGCTGGGGCCGGGCCTGATCGGCACCATCTACGACGGCATCCAGCGCCCGCTGGAAGAGATCCGCAACCTCTCGGGCAGCTTCATCGAGCGGGGGATCAGCCTGCCCTCATTGAATCGCGAGAAGAAGTGGCGCTTCCAGCCGGCCGCCCTGAAGAGCGGCCAGGAGGTCAGCCCGGGCATGGTGCTGGGAACGGTCCAGGAAACCCAGGGGGTGGAGCACCGTATCCTGGCGCCGCCTGAGGCCGCCGGCACCCTGAAGTCCCTGGCCGGCCCCGGCGATTACACCGTCACGGAGCCCATTGGGGCGGTGGCCGCCGCCGCGGGGGAAATCCCCTTGTTCCTGATGCACCGCTGGCCGATCCGCACGCCCCGGCCCATCCGGGAGCGGCTGCGGGTGAGCCACCCCCTGATCACCGGGCAGCGGGTCATCGACACCCTGTTCCCCGTGGCCCTGGGCGGCACGGTGGCCATCCCGGGGGGATTCGGCACGGGCAAGACCATGACCCAGCACGCCATCGCCAAATGGTGCGACGCCTCGATCATCGTCTATATCGGCTGCGGGGAGCGCGGCAACGAGATGACCGACGTGCTCACCGAGTTCCCCAAGCTGATCGATCCCCGCACGGGGCGCAGCCTGATGGAGCGCACCGTGCTCATTGCCAACACCTCCAACATGCCCGTGTCCGCCCGCGAGGCCTCGATCTACACCGGGGCGACCCTGGCGGAGTACTTCCGCGACCAGGGCTACCACGTGGCGGTGATGGCCGACTCCACCTCCCGCTGGGCCGAGGCCCTGCGCGAGCTTTCCGGGCGCATGGAGGAGATGCCGGCGGAGGAAGGCTTCCCGGCCTACCTGCCTACGCGCATCGCCGAGTTCTACGAGCGGGCCGGGCACGTGAGCGTCCTGTCCGGGCAGGAGGGGTCGGTCACCATCATCGGCGCGGTTTCCCCTCCGGGCGGCGACTTCTCCGAGCCGGTGACCCAGCACACCAAGCGCTTCGTGCGCTGCTTCTGGGCCCTGGACCGGCAGCTGGCCAACGCCCGGCATTACCCGGCCATCTCCTGGTTGGACAGCTACAGCGAGTACCTGGGGGAAGTGACCGCCTGGTGGGAGCGGGAGGTGGGCCCGGCCTGGACCAGGGATCGCGCGGAGATCATGGAGCTGCTGCAGCGGGAAGTGCGCCTGCAGCAGGTGGTGAAACTGGTCGGGCCCGACGCCTTGCCCGACAGCCAGCGCTTCGTGCTGGAAGTCTGCAACCTGTTCAAGAACGCCTTCCTGCAGCAGAGCGCCTTCGACGACATCGACCGCTTCTCCAGCGCCCAGAAGCAGATGAAGATGCTCTCCCTGATCCTGACCTTCTGGCGGCGCGGGGCGGAGGCCATCCGCAAGGGGGTCACCCTGGTGCGCCTGAAACGTCTGAAGATCCTGCAAGAGGTCATCAAGATGAAATTCAACCTGGCCAACGAGGACCTCGCCTCCTTCGACCGCCTCGCCGCGCGCCTGGAGCGCTCGCTGGGCCAGCTGGAGTCGGTCTATGACGAAGAGCAATAAGGCGCCGCCGGCGGGTTTCACCCGCGAGGAGGCCCGGCGCCGCCTGCTGGCCGGGCGCGAATACGTGGGAGTGGACCGCATCGACGGACCGCTGGTGTTCGTGAAGAACACCCACCCCGTGGGCTACCGGGAGCTGGTGGAAATCGTGGACCCGCGGGGCGCGACCCGCCTGGGCATCGTGCTGGACACCGCGGCGGACGTCGTGGTCGTGCAGGTGTTCGAGGGCACCTCGGGGCTGACCATGCCGGGCACCCACGTGCGTTTCCGGGGCGAGCCGCAGAGGATCGGGGTGAGCGAGCGCATGCTGGGCCGGGTGTTCAACGGCCTGGGGCAGCCCATCGACGGGGGCCCGGCCCCGGCCGGGGACCTGGAGGTGGACGTCAACGGCCGGCCGATCAACCCCACTTCGCGCGAGTACCCGCGGGACTTCATCCAGACCGGGATCTCGGTGATCGACGGCATGAACACCCTGATCCGCGGGCAGAAGCTGCCGATCTTCTCCGGCAACGGCCTGCCGCACAACGAGCTGGCCGCCCAGATCGCCCGCCAGGCCAAGATCCGCGGCACGGAAACCCAGTTCGCGGTGGTGTTCGCGGCCATGGGCGTGAAGCACGACGTGGCCCGCTTCTTCTCCAGCTCCTTCGAGGAGACCGGCGTGCTGGACAACGTGGCCCTGTTCCTGTCCCTGGCCGACGACCCCTCCATCGAGCGCCTGATCACCCCGCGCACGGCCCTGACCCTGGCCGAGCACCTGGCCTACAACCTGGACATGCACGTGCTGGTGATCATGACCGACATGTCCAACTACTGCGAGGCCCTGCGGGAAATCTCCACCATCCGCGGCGAGATCCCCTCCCGCAAGGGCTATCCCGGCTATCTGTACTCCGACCTGGCCGAGCTGTACGAGAGAAGCGGCATGCTGCAGGGCTACAAGGGCTCCATCACCCAGATGCCCATCCTGACCATGCCCAACGACGACATCTCCCACCCCATCCCCGACCTGACCGGCTACATCACCGAGGGGCAGATCGTCTTCGAGCGGGAGATGCACGGCCGCGGGCTGTACCCGCCGGTGGCCGGGCTGCCCTCCCTGTCGCGCCTGATGAAGGACGGCATCGGCGAGGGCATGACCCGGGAGGACCACCCGCACCTGGCCAGCCAGCTATTCGCCGCCTACAGCTACGTCAAGGACGTGAGGAACCTGGCTTCGGTCATCGGGGAAGAAGAGCTCACCCCCCTGGACCACCAGTACCTGGAGTTCGGGGAGGCTTTCGAGCGCAAGTTCGTCAGCCAGACCCAGAGCGAGGATCGCACCATCGAGCAGACCCTGGACCGGGGCTGGGAGGTGCTGACCATGCTGCCGGCCGAGGAGCTGCACCGGGTGACCGAGACCGAGATCGAGAAGTTCTACGGGAAGTAGAGCGCATGGCCAGCATCGCCCCCACCAAGACCAATCTCCTCAAGCTGCGCCAGGAGCTGTCCTTCGCCCGCCTGGGCCACGAGCTGCTGGACCAGAAGCGCAACATCCTGGTGCTGGAGCTGCTGGCCCTGGTGGACCAGACCGTGGACTTCCAGGAGCGGGTGGTGCGGGCCCTGGCCGAGGCCTACCGCACCCTGCAGGAAGCGGTCATGCACACCGGCAAGCTCAAGGTGGCCACCCTGGCCAGCGCGGTGAACATCGCCGCCGAGATCACCCTGAAGCAGCGCCGGGTCATGGGGGTGCGCCTGCCGGTGGTGGAGACCAGCTTCGTGGAGCACCCGCCCTACTACAGCCCCATGGGCACCAGCTTCTGGATCGACGGCTCGATCAATGAGTTCAAGCAGGCCCTGCAGCTGATGGGCCGCCTGGCCGAGCTGAAGATCTCGGTCATCCGCCTGGCCACGGAGGTGCGCAAGACCATCCGCAAGGTCAACGCCCTGGAGAAGATCGCCATCCCCGAGCTGCGCTCCAACGTCCTGTTCATCCAGAACCGGCTGGAGGAGAACGAACGGGACATGTTCGTGCTGATGAAGATGGTGAAGAACCGGCTCCTGGTCCGGAAAGGGGGAGATTGATGGAAGGCCCCATCCGTAGAATTTTGCTGTACATGGACGGCAGCGAAGGTTCCATCACCGCCGCCCAGTACGCCATCTGCCTGTCGCGCTATTACCGCGCCGAGCTCACCGCGTTGTACGTGGTGAACACCCGCGCGCTGGGCGATCTGTTGAAGGCGCGCATTTTCGTGAAGGCCGAGCAGGAGGAGTACCTGCGCGATCTGGAGGAGGACTCGCAGCGCTACCTCAACCACGTGCGCAGCCTGGCCCGCAAGAAGGGCCTGGTGGTGCAGACCGCCAGCGCCAGCGGCACGGTGCACCAGGAAATCAAGAACTGCGTGCTGGCCAACAAGATCGACCTGCTGGTCATGGGCGAGCTGTCCAGCGTGCGCAGCCGCAGGGACGAGCTGTACGACGAGGCCGACCGGGCGCTGCGCACCGTGCCCTGCTCGGTGCTGGTGGTCAAGGACGAGGAACGGGTGGCGGCCCTTTACGACGCGCTGGTGTAGAGGCGAAAGAGAGGTTTTCCCATGGCCCTAGTGGATCTGATCACTCCCGAGGTGGTGAAGGTGCCCCTCGCCGGAAAAACCAAGAACGAGGTGATCCGCGAGCTGGTCCAGGTGCTGCTGGACGCCGGACGGATCACCGAGCTGGAGTCGGTGTACGACGCCCTGCTCACCCGCGAGGCGCTGGGCTCCACGGGGCTGGAGCAGGGAGTGGCCGTGCCCCATGCCAAGACCCGGGCCGTGCGCCAGCTCACCGCGGCCATCGGCATCGCCCCCCAGGGCGTGGATTTCCAGTCCGCCGACGGGGAGCTCTCGAAGCTGTTCTTCCTCCTGCTGGCCCCCCCGGACCAGTCCGGGCCGCACATCCAGGCCCTGGCCGAGATCGCCCGCCTGGCCAAGAGCCCCACTTTCCTGCGCCTGCTGGCCGGGGCTTCCTCGGGCAGGGAAGTGGCGGAGCTGATCCGCGAGGGTTGAGGCGCTAATCCGCGGCGATGGGCCATCTGCTCGGTGTGGACCTGGGGACCACGGCCATCAAGGCGGCCCTGTTCGACGGCTCCGGCCGGCGGGTCGCCGCCAGCACCCGGGAGTACCCCCTGCTCACCCCCGCGCCCCAGGTGGTGGAACAGGAGGCGGAGGTCTACTGGCGGGCCTTCCGGGACGCCTTGGCGGCGGTCCTGGCCTCCGGCGGCGTGGCCCCCGGCCGCATCCGGGCGTTGGGCATCTCGGCCCAGGGGGAGACATTGCTCGCGGTGGACCGGCAGGGCCGGGCCCTGGCCCCGGCTATCGTCTGGATGGACAACCGCGCCCAGCGCGAGAGCGACGACCTGGCCGCCGCCCTGGGCAACCAGCTCGTGCACGAAGTCACCGGCCAGGTCGCCATGCTGCCCATGTGGCCGGCCTCCAAGGTCCTCTGGCTGCGGCGCAACCGGGCGGAGCTTTTCGGGCGGGTGCACAAGTTCCTGCTGATCGAAGACTGGCTCATCCACCGCCTGACCGGCCGCTTCGTGGCCGAGGGCTCCCTGCTCTGCTCCACGACCTGGTGGGAGCTGCGCACCAAGCGCTACTGGCCCCGGATGCTGCAGGAGTTGGGCATCGGGGAGGAGCAGCTGCCGGAGGTCGTGGAGCCCGGGCAGGCGATCGGCACGATCCGCCGGGAAGCGGCCGAGGAGCTGGGCCTGGCTCCCTCCACCATCGTGGCCACCGGGGCGCTGGACCAGGCCTGCGGCGCGCTGGGGGTCGGAAACGTGCGCCCGGGCATCTTTTCCGAGTGCACTGGCTCCAACGTGGCCGTGGTGGCCCTGGTGGAGCAGCCCCGGACCGATCCCCTGCGGCAGATGCCCTGCTTCTACTATGGCCTGCCGGACACCTACATGATGCACGCCTTCTCCATGACGGGGGGCATGGTCCTGCGCTGGTTCAGGGATGGTTTCTGCGCCGAGGCCATGAGGGAGGCTGCCGCTTCCGGGACCGATCCCTACGAGCTGCTCACGCGCGAGGCTTCTTCAATCCCGGCGGGCGCCGAAGGGCTGGTGCTGCTCCCGCACTTCCAGGGCGCCGGCCTGCCGGAAGCCAATCCCAGGGCCCGGGGGGTGCTTTACGGGCTGAGCCTGCACCATACCCGGGCGCACGTGCTGCGGGCCATCCTGGAGTCCGTGGCCCTGATCTGCCGCCGGATGATCGACGCGGTGCGGGACCTGGGCATCGAGGTGGGCGAGATCCGCTCCCTGGGGGGAGGGGCCAAGAGTCCCCTGTGGTGCCAGATCAAGGCGGACCTGACCGGGCTTCCCGTGACGACCACCAGGAACACGGAGGACGCCGCCTGCCTGGGGGCCGCGGTCCTGGCCGGGACGGCCGTCGGCGCCTGGCCGTCGGCCGCGGAGGCCTTGTCGCGGATCGTGGAGGTGGACCGCCGCTTCGAGCCGGACCCGCGGCAGCGCGAGCCCTACGAGCTGCTGTACGCCGACTACCGGCGCCTGTACGACTGCCTGCTGCCGGTGTTCAACGGCAGGTAGCCGCTTTCAGGCCCGGGGGCCTCACCCGCCGGTGACGATGGGCAGGACCTCGATCAGATCCCCGTCGACGATGGGGGTGGCCAGGCCCTCGCGGAAGGCGCAGTTCCTGCCGTTGATCAGGATTGCGCTGGCAATTCCCGGGGGCAGCGGCCGTCCTTCCGGGGCAATGCGCTGCAGCAGCTCCTGCAGCGGCAGGACGGAGGGCAGCTCCAGGGCGAGCTCCTCCCGGGCGGCCAAGGCCCGCGCGCTGCCGTACAGCTTGACCCGCACCATCCTCAGGTCTTGATGCCCAGCTTCTGCAGCGTGGCCTTGGTGGGCCGGCCCTCCTGGTCCCAGCCCCTGAGGCCGTAGTATTCGTCCAGAAGCCGCTGGAAGTCCTCGGCGGCGATGCTCCAGCCGGTGTCCTCCCGCTTTTCGGTCAGCCGCGGCGGCAGGCGGTCCTCTTTGCGGCTGAAGCCCTCGCGCACGTTGAACTGGCGAGTGAGGTTGTAGATCCGCTCGCCGCTCTCCAGCAGCCTCTCCACGCTCATTTCCTGGCCCAGCACGTTCAGTCCTTTCACCGACAGCTCCACGAATTTCGCCGGGTCGCCGGTGGTGTTGGCCGGGATGTTGTCGCAGCCGATCAGGGTCCACAGCCCCGCGTTGCGGTCCTGCAGGTCCTTGACCAGCCTGGCCTTGCCCTCCAGGGTATGCGGCGCGGAGGCCTCGGCCACGACCGTCCAGGCCCGCAGGTGGTCGCCGCCCCGGTCCGCCGTGGCGTAGGCCAGGGCCATGCCCACCGGCCCGCGCGAGTCGTAGCCCGGGATCTCCAGGCCCTTGACCTGCACGGCGAAGCGCTCCTGCCCCAGTTTTTTCGCGGCCGGAGCCAGGCCCTCGGCCAGCAGGTCGCCCAGGCCCTCCCGCCGGGCGATTTCGCCCAGCAGGCGCACCTGGCCCGCTCCGTCGCCCCAGGGGAGCTTGTAGTCGGTAAGGCCCTTCTCGGTGAGCTCCATGAGGAAGGCGGTGATGGCCCCGAAGGCGATGGTGTCGATGCCGGCCTCGTTGCACAGCCGGCCGATCTTCACCACGGTGCCGATGTCGTACTGCAGGCAGTTGGGGCCGTTCAGGGCCACGGTTTCGTATTCGATGCGCTCCAGCTCCGTGCCGGCGAACGGGCCGAGGGCGGCCTTGGTGCTCACCCCGCAGGCTACCGGGCAGAGGTAGCAGGTCTTCTTGCCGGTGGTGATCTCCTTGAAGGCGCTCTCGCCCACCTTCTTGTACTCGTCGTCGTAGCCCCGGCGGAAGTTGGACACCGGGGTGATCTTGGCGTCGGCGGTCACCTGCATGGCCGGCAGGTTGCCGCCCAGGCCCATGCCGGGGACCACCTCTTTCTTCAGATACTCCACGAACTCCCGGCGCAGCTCCGTCACCCCGGCGCGATGCTCCGCCGGGATGAACTGGTCAGGGGCGCCTTCCGCCTTCACCAGCACGGCCTTCAGGTTCTTCGAGCCCATCACGGCGCCCATGCCGCCGCGGCCGGCCACCCCCGCCCGCTGGCGCCGGGTGCAGTCATTGGCCACGATGGCGAACTTCACCAGCTTCTCGCCCGCCGGGCCGATGGTGGCCACCCGGTAGTCCTTGTACAGCTCGTCCACCTCGTAGGTGGTCTTTCCGGCCAGCTCGTGCGCGTCCTCCAGGGTAGCTTTGTCCCCGTCGATCCGCAGCAGGCTCAAGGCCTTGGCCCGGCCCTCGAAGATGATCCCCATCCAGCCGGCCTTGGCCAGCTCGGCGCCGAACCAGCCGCCGGCGTAGCTGTCCGAAAAGGTGCCGGTCTGCGGGGACTTGGCGGCGATGAGGTGCCGCGAG
>Ga0154738_1144_pt1 | contig 12985 bp, 14 predicted proteins | sample Rifle2008BG16ft_FD_105746 | JGI IMG/M metagenome (GOLD analysis project Ga0154738, IMG submission 105746) | Spirochaetes bacterium RBG_16_67_19 | reverse complement strand
CGCTCCATGGCCAGGTTGGCGGCGTTCAGGGTGGCCAGCAGGCGCTCCGAGCGCAGGCGGTTGGTGATGTCGGTGATGATGCCCATGATCGCCTTCTGGCCCCCGAAGTGCAGCAGGCCCGAGGTCAGGATGCACTCGATGCGGCGGCCGTCCTTGGTGCGCAGGGTGTACTCGTAGGGCGGGACCTCCTCGCCTCGCAGGTGTTTCTCGTACTCCCTCCGCACCATCTCCCGGTGCTCCGGGGCGATCAGGTCGCGGAAGTCGAAGTCCGGCGAGTAGAACTCCTCCCGGCTGTAACCCATGAGCTCCTCGCAGCGGCGGTTGGCGTAGACCACGCGCCCGCCGCGGTTGATGAAGATCATGTTGGGGGACTGCTCGGCCAGGTTGCGGAACTTCTCCTCCGACTCGCGCAGCACCCGTTCGGCCAGCCGGCGCTCGATGATTTCCGCCTGGGCGGCCTCGAACAGCCGGGCGTTCTCCACCGCCACGGCCACCTGGTCGGCGATGGTCAGCAGCAGCTGCTGCTCCTCCTCCCCGTAGGCCCGCGGGCTGTAGGCCTGCACGCTGATCACCCCGGTGACCCGCCCCCCGAGGCGCATGGGCACGCCCAGCCAGGAAGCGGGCAGCTTCATGCTGCCCCAGATGTCCGGAACCGGCAGGGAGGCGCGCTCCTGCGCGAAATCACGGATCAGCAGCGGGCGGCGGTTGCGCACCACCCAGGAGGAAAGCCCGCCGCCCAGCTCCTGTCGGTTGGGGGGCTCCAGCTTGCCCTCGTCCAACTGGAAGCGGAACTCCAGCTCACCGGAGTGCTCGTCGTACAGGGCGATGAAGAAAGCGTCGGCCCGGAACACCGGGGTCAGCTCCCGGTATACGGTGGCCAGCAGATCGTCCAGCCGCAGCGTGGCGCCGGCGGCGGAGGCCACGCGGTTGACCACGGCCAGCCGCTCGGCGCGCAGGCGGGTTTCGGCGTACAGCCGGGCATTCTCGATGGCGATGGCCAGTTGGTCGGCAATGGTCTGCAGCGTGAACAGGTCGATGGGAGCGAAGGCGTTGAGCTCCGCGCTCTGGGCGTCCAGCACCCCGATCACCCGGCCCTGCAGCTTGATCGGCACGGTCAGCTCCGAGCGGGTGGGCACCTCCTGGGCGAAGCGCAGGTAATACGGATCACGCTCCACGTCCGGGACCAGGCGCGGCTGCCCTGTGCCTGCAACCCAGCCGGTGATCCCTTGCCTGCCTATGGCCAGGCGCACGATGTTCTCCTGCTCGGGCCGCGCGGCCGAGGCCCGCATGACCACCTCCGGCCCGTCCACCAGGAGGATCGAGACGTTGAAATAGGAGAACTCGCGGCAGATCAGGGCGATGGCCTGGTGCAGCAGCTCATCCAGCTCGAGGATGGCGGTGGCTCGCTGCCCGATGCCGGCGATCAGCTCCAGCCGGCGCGCCCGCTCCCGCAGCTGCTCCGCCGACCTGCGCAGCGGGTTGAAGAGCTGGCTGCGCAGGGTGGCCCAGCCCAGCAGGAGCAGGGTCAGCAGGTTGGCGAAGGAAAGCACCGGGACCGGCGCCTGGATCAATGCCCCGGCCAGCGGTCCCACCAACAGCAGCAACAGGCTGCCGGCCATCAACGGGGCGAAGGGGCGGCGGCTCCGGGCGAGAACAACCACCAGCGCCCAGACCAGATACAGCAACGGCACCAGTCCTGCCAGATAGCCCAGGGGATGCAGGGTGAGCAGGGTGGTCCCGTTGACCGTCAGCCTGGGGCCGCTCACCAGGCGGTGGGAGAACAGCGGAACGGCCAGGCCCACCATGACCGCAACCCCGGCCAGGCTGCCCGGGTCGGCTGCCCGGGGGCGGGCCTGGACGTATCGCACCGCGAAGGCCAGCACCGCCGGGGCCAGCAGGCCGAAACACAGCACGTTCAGCTCCGCCCAGAAAACCGGGTTGCTGAATCCCAGCAGCAGGGAGAGCTTGAGGACCAGGGCCGTAGCCGCCCAGCCGGTCATCAGGGCGGAGAACCCGGCGAAGCTGACCCCCAAGAGGCCGCTGCCCGCGCCGAGGGTCGTGGTCAGGAGGCTGGCCCCCAGAAGCAGGCAGAAACCAAGGGCCGCGATGTCAAGCCAGAGCAACACCGGCATGGGGGCTCATCTTACACCAATCGGCCCGCTTCTCCAACGGTGAGCGGGTTACAGGGCGCGAAAAACCAGATCGGGCCGGTGCTCCGAACCCCGCCAGCTCCCGTCAGAGGTGGCGCCGGTCAGCACCAGGGCCGAACGGTACCCGAAGCCCCGCGCGCCGGCCACGTCGGAGGCCAGCGAGTCGCCGAGCATGAGCACGCGCCGCCGCTCCACGGGCCTGCCCAGCGCCGCCTCGAGGCGCCCGTGGTTGTGGTGGAAAATCGGCTCGTGCGGTTTGCCCAGGTACAGCGGTTCAAGCCTCCGCCCATAGGCGGCGCACACCGAGACGATCAGCCGGGCCACCCCCCCGGCGGCCACGTGCACGCGCCGGTCTTCGCCGGGGTAATACAGGTCGGAATTGGGCACGACCAGGGGGGCCTCGGGACGGGAGATCAGGAAATTGACCACCCCGTTGATGTTGGCCTCCCAGTCGTAGGCGTCCTCGCCGACCAGGGCCGCGCGGCAGTCGGGCAGCTCGGCCAGACGACTGGTGACCCGGATGCCGGCCAGCTCGGCGTAGCTGGGCTCGCCCAGGCGGCCCAGCACGAAGCAAAGCTCCCCAGCCAGGCCGGCCCGCTCCGCCGCCTCCACCAAGCCGTGGCCCGAGGAAGTGATGGCCCCGGCCTCCACGACCAGGCCGGCGCGGGCCAGCAACGCGGCCTTCTCCTCGACGGAGTGATTGGCGTCGTTGGTCAGTATCCGGTAGGGCAGCTCCAGCTTCCGCAGGCGATCCAGCAGCGCCGCGGCCCCGGCCCCTGCCCGGGACCCGAGCATCAGCACCCCGTCCACGTCGAACACCAGGGCGTCCAGACCCGGGCGATGATGCCCCAGCCAGTCGTGAAAGCTGGCCAGCACGCTCATGGGCTGAAAACACGTTCCATGGCCAGCAGGGCGCAGCCTAGCGCCGAAGCCTCCGTTCCCAGCCCGGACAGCTCCAGGCGCAGGTCCTCGGCGATGCCCATCATGGTGTAGCGGGAAAGCTGTTCCCGCAGGCCGTCCAGCAGCAGATCGCCGGCTGCGGCCAGCCCGCCGCCGATCACCACCAGCGCGGGATTGAGCAGGTTCACCGCATTGGCCAGGGCCACGCCGATGTAGCCCCCGGCCTCGCCCAGCAGGCCGGCGGCGAAGCCGTCACCCATGCTGGCGGCCACGGACACGTCCTGGGCCGTAACCGCCTCCGCGTTGCCGTGGGTCAGGCCGGCCAGCACGGCGGAATGGCCCTCCCGGATGCCTGCGGCCGCCGCGCGGGCAATGCCCTTGCCCGAGGCCACGGTCTCCAGGCAGCCCCGCTTGCCGCAGGAGCAGGGCGGCCCGTCCAGCTTGACCACGGTGTGCCCGATCTCTCCGGACTTGTACCCGCTTCCGGCGTACAGCTCTCCGCGAATGAACAAGGCCATGCCAATTCCGTAGCCCAGGTCCAGGAGCAGGAAGTCGCGCTCCTTTTTGCCCACCCCCAGCCACCGTTCCGCGCGCCCGCAGGCCCGCGAGCAGTCGTCCACCTCCACCGGCACTCCCAGTTCGTCTTCCAGGATTTCCCGCAGGCGCACGTCCTTCCAGCCCGGGATGTTCTCCGCGACCAGGGAGATGCCCTTCTGCGGATTCACGAAACCGGGTACCCCGATGCCCACGCCCTTCACGGGCGCTGCGGCCTTTCCGGAGGCGAGCAGGCTGCGGGCGATGGAGCGGAGCTGGGAAAGGATCAGGTCCGCCGGCAGGCCCGGGCGGATCTCGAAGTAGATGCGGTCCAGCACCGTCGCGTTCAGGTCGGCAAGGATGCCCAGGATGTGCGTGGCCCCCAGGTCGATGCCCAGGAAGCAGGAGTGCGAGCCGCGCACGGCCAGAAGCTCCTGGCGGCGGCCGGCCTGCGATTCCCGAAAGCCCGCGCCTTCCACCAGGGATTGGGCGGCCAGCTGTTCCACCAGCCCCGAGACAGTCTTCTTGTCCAGGCCCAGGGCCTGGGCGAGCTCGCCGCGAGAGGCCCGTCCGCGCTCCCGGATGAGACTCAGGCACTGACTTTGTTTCGTGCTTACGGAGCTCATAGAATTAACCGTGCCGCAGACATCAGGTGCTCGACCGATTGATTCTCCGCGTCCCGAAGGCAGTCGATCAGTTTCAGAATACCGGCTTCTGGCATATAGGCGCAACAATTCGCGAGAAATTTCTCGGCTACCTCGGCGTAGCTCAGAGGATGGCGCCGGTCCCCCGGCAGGGAACTGGAAACGGCAATGTGCCGCGCCCCATCCTTCAAACGGACTTCGATCCGGCAGCCTTCACCTTCGTCCCCTTTGCGTTCGAAACGGCGGTCCCATTTCAATGATACGCGCGCCGCGACGCGCTGCACTTCAGGATCCGCGGCCCATTCCAGAAGCTTCTCCGGCCTGTTCAGCTGTCCATACTTCATGAAAATCGCCAGGCATAAAGGTATGCTGTATTGCACCGCTTCGACCCCGGGCGCTTCCACGTGCAGCAGCTTCGTTGCCGAGCGGAAGGTGCGGACCTGGATCCCTTCCACCTGATCCATCCGAAAGCGGACCCGCGATCCGAGGCGGGCCAAAGCCTCGACCGGCCAATGGGTAAACCGGCAGGAGGCATGTAGCTTGACGTAGGTGCCACAGAGGGCCGAAAAATCGGCCGTAAAATATCTCAGGTATTCGCCTCTGCGAGGCAGTCTTTCCAGGACGGAGCTCTGGCCCGTATAGCCGCCACGCGCCAGTTGCAGCGCAAAATAGCCGCTCAAAGCGCCCCAGTTGATGTTTTCCTTCGTCATCCCGCCACTTTCCACTGCGCGGTCGTTGTTTCCTCCCGGCATGTATGCCTGCGCCACTCGCAGGGCTTCGGCGATCACGGGTTCCTCTTCCCCCAGGAGATTTGCCACGGCTCCGGCTACGGCCAGCGCGGCCAGACTCCCCGTTCCGTGATCGATGGGATAGTGCCTGGCTCCGTAGGGCAGCAAGGCCTCGCTGGCCACATACATCAGCTCATAGCCCACCGCGATCGCGGCCAGGGCCTGACGCAGCGGCAGACGGCCGGCTTCACAGACGGCGAGCACGGCCGGGATTACCGGAGAACCCGCGTGACCCCTGTTCAGATCCAGACCATCATCGATATCGGCTGCGGAGGCCGCCGTACAGTTGACGAATAATGCGCCGGGCACCGAGAACAGGGCTGGCTCGAACCAGAGTGAAGCCTGCTGGGCGGTGCAGCCCAACCCGGCCAGGGCCGTTTTCCGGGCGATCTGGGTGGCCCGGCACTGCCTGCCCAGCGCGGCGGCGGCGAAGGTATCCAGTAGGCAGATCCTGGCCTTCTCCAAGACTGCGGGCGGGAGGCTTTCGTACTGCGTGGTGCGAATGTAGCGTACGGCTGCCTGAAAAACCGATTCCATCCTCAATCACTCCTACGGCTTGATGAACCTCGCCGGCGCGAATTCCCGCATGATCCGCTCGCTTCGGCCTTCCGCGATCCGCCGGGATAAGAGCCGGCCGGTTTCGGGGGCCGAGCTGACCCCGTCCCCTCCGTGACCGCAGGCATAATACAACCCGGCGGTGATTGCGGAAGCGCCGATGATCGGCAGCCCATCCCCGCTGCGGGGCCGCAGCCCGGTGTAGATACGTATAACCTTCACTTCGCGCAGGCACGGCAGGAAGCGCAGGGCCCTGTCCAGAATCGCCCGGACGGTCGGCAGCGAAACGGAAGCCGAGGATTCCGTGCCTGCCTCGCTTTTGCCAATGAGCAGATTCCCGGCGGCCGTGGACTCGATAACCGTATTGACCGGCTCTCCCTCCTGGCTGTCCGAGGCGTCCGCCCAATCTCGAAGCTTTGCCGGGATCCGCAGGTGAGGGACCTTTTCCGTGACGACGATATGCCCCTTGTTGGGCGCAACGGGCACCTGCTCCCCGAGAAGGCTCGCAATCGGTCGCGCCTGCACCCCCGCGCAGTCGACCACCACAGGACTGCGATATGTCCCAGCCCCGGTGTAGACGCAGAACAGGCCCGACGGGGTCCGCTGGATTTTCCCGACCTTTTCATAGAAGGCAAAGCCGCCACCGTGGTCCTGGATTCTCCTCCTCAGCGCCCGCAGAAAGAGAAGAGGATTCAGGCTGCAGTCGTCACGGCAATAGACTGCTCCCGCCAGCTTCGCGGATACACCGGGCACCGCCTCGGCCAACTCTCCGGCGCTCAGATAGGCAAGGGACAGACCCCGGCCCTCCTGTCTGGCGATCAGCTGCCGGGCCTCTTCTGCCTGCGCCTCCGTCTCCAACAGCAGGTAGCTGCCGTTGCGCTCCAGCTCGAAGTCGCCCATCTCGCCGTTGCCCATCCGCTCGTACTCCAGCAAACTCCGGCGAGCCAATTCCGCCAGCAATCCCGGCTGCCTATTGCCGACGATGATGTTCCCGTTTCCAGCGCCGGAGGTCCCGGCGGTGATGTATCCCTGATCGATGTTGAGGGTCCTCAGGCCGGCTTTTACCAGATAGTAGGCGACGCACAAGCCGACGATTCCGGCTCCGACGACTATGGCGTCATGATGTCTTGGCATTGAGGATGTCAATTACCCCAATCGGACTCAATGGCGGCCGGGCGGTCAGAAAAGCTTTCGCCGCCGGCAGCGCTCCGCACTCTGCGCGGAGAATGCCTTCCAGAAGGCTCTCGCAAATGCATCCCTGGCAGAGGCCCATCCCGGCGCGGGTAAGCCTCTTGATGCTGTTCACATCCCTGGCTCCCTCCCGAATGGCCGCCAAAACCTCGGCCAGGGTCACGTCTTCGCAGCGGCAGACGACCAGTTTGTCGCTATCCATGGCGCCCGATCCCCCGCACCTGGGACGCGATCGACCCGGACACGCTGACCTCCAGCAGGCAGGTGTTGTTGAATCGCTCCGACCGCAATACCCGGATCAGTCTCGCCGGCCCGAGGGGGTTGCCCCGGTTGTCGACCGCCAGCAGATCCTGCCGCCAGGCGGCCGCTTCGTCCAGCTCGTATGGCAGGGTAATCCGGCACTGTCCATCCGGACCGGTATCACTCATCAGGAAAATGGCCTGCCCGGGACAATGAGCGACGCACAGGCCGCAATTCCGGCAGTTGCCCTCATTCACCACCTCGGGCCTGTTGGTGACGGCCTGCCTGATGAGGATCACCTCCCGATCGCAGACCACGGCGCAGACGTCACAGGCAATTCTTTCCGGGCAATCGATCAAGATCATTTTTCACCCGACCTCAGGGCCTGCAGACCTTTCTCGGCGTCGTTGATTTCCGCCGTCAGGGCGTCCGTTTGCCCAAAACCCAGCGCTCTCCTGGCGGCGAGTCCCGCCAGCCTGCCTTCCTCCATGGCGATGGAAGCCTCTTCGATGCCGCCCATGTCCCCGCAGACGAAAACGTCATTTGTTTTCAGGCGAAGAGAGAAATCCCGCAGCGGAACCGTCCCGCCCCGCGCCTCGTCGTAATCCAAAGTCTCCCCCAGATAGCGCAGCAATTCCACCTGAGGGCGCATCCCCGCCGCGATGCAGACCGTATCCACCGCCAGACCCAGGCGCTTCCTGCCCCGCCGCACCAGGGCCCGTTCCGCTCGTCCGTAGCCTTGCACCTCGAGCAGCTCCGAATCCAGGAAGATCGGGATGCCCAGCCGCTGCACGCGGTTTGCGTGGACCTGGAAGCCGCCAATGGCTCTAGCCTTTTCCACGATGCCCGCCACTTCCATTCCCGCCTGCGCAAGCTGGTAAGCCACGATCAGCCCGACGTTCCCCGAACCAAGGATCAACACCCGTTTCCCCGGCAATACCCCCCAGAGATTGACCATCGTCTGCAGCGCACCCGCATACAGAACTCCAGGCAGTGTCCAACCGGGAAAAAGCAGCGCTTTCTCCCTGGCGCCGCAGGCCAGGATCAGACCGCGGCATTTGACCGCCGCCGAGTAATCCGCGTGCTTCAGCCAGACGGTCGGACCGTGCTCGATCGCCCATACCGTGACGCCGCAAAAGGCTTCCAGCGGGGCGAAGCGGATTCGCTCCTGCAAGGCGGAGGCGATCTGGAATCCGCGCAGCCCAGAGTAATTATCCGACGAACCGAAGAACTTGTGCGTTTGCCGGATCAGTTGCCCGCCGATCCGGTCGCCGTCGTCGAACAAGGCAACCCTGGCCTGGCCATCAGCGGCCTGCAGCGCCGCGCAGGCCCCGGCAGGCCCTCCGCCCACGACCACCAGGTCGTATTCAGTCCTGGGAACCGAGGTCGCTCTCAACAACCATTCCCTCCACCACCGGTGTCTGGCAGGCGCGCACGTTCTCCTGCCCGTTCACCCGCATCAGGCACTCGCCGCACTTCCCCCGGAGGCAGAACGCACTGCGAGGTTCTCTCAGCCTGGGGGATAGCCTGAACACCAGGATGTCGTTTGCCAGCAGCCCAGCGGCGATGGATTCTCCTTCCAGGGCCGCTACGGGCTTCCCATTGAAGGAGAAGGTCACCTGCCTCCTGCCAATGCCCGAAAAATCCAGCACTGGGTGCCGAGCTATCCTCATGCCTGGGCGCTCATGATGCGTAGGGCTTGATGATTTGATCGAGGAACTTCTTTGTTCTAGGATGGCGGGGTGTCCGCAGGATTTCGGTCGGCGGTCCCTCTTCCAGTATGACGCCGCCGTCCATCATGATAACGCGGTCAGCCACGTCTCCGGCAAAACCCATTTCATGCGTGACGATCAGCATGGTCATTCCGTGTTCGTCCACGAGCTGCTTCATCACCTTGAGCACCCCGCCGATAAGCTCGGGGTCGAGCGCCGAAGTCGGCTCGTCGAAGAGCATGACGTTCGGGCTCATGGCCAAGGAGCGGGCGATGGCCACGCGCTGGCATTGGCCGCCGGAGAGTTGGGAAGGATAGGAATGCAGCTTATCCTGCAGCTCCACCTTGGCCAGCTGGGCACAGGCAATCGCCTCTGCTTCCTTGCGGCCGAGACGCTTGACCCAGAGCGGCCCCTCCATGACGTTTTGCAGGGCGGTCATGTGTGGGAACAGGTTGAAACTCTGGAACACGAACCCTATTCCCTGGCGTTGCCGGTTCGCCACCGACTCCCGCATTCGGGGTTCCATCCCCGCTTGCCCGAATCTCTCCCCGCCGATCCAGATCTCGCCACGCTCGGGAGTCTCCAGATGATTGACGCAGCGCAGCAAAGTGCTCTTCCCGCTGCCGCTCGGGCCGATGATGACTACTACCTCCCTCTCCTTGATCCGCAGGTCGATGCCCTTTAATACCTTCAATCTCCCGTAGCTCTTGTGTATTCCTTTCAGCTCTATCTTATATGTTTCCATTTCTTCTCCATCCAAGAGGCCAGCCGGGACATCGGGTATGAAACGGCAAAGTACAGCAGCGCGACGATTAAAAAGATCTCCACCCGGAAACTCCTGGCGACCAGGGACTGCCCCAACAGGGTCAACTCTCTCAGAGCGACCACCGATGCCAGTGAAGAGCTCAACAGCGTCATGATCAGGTAGTTGGTCAGATCCGGCAGGAGGATGATCAGCGCCTGGGGCAGGATGATCCGCCGGAGGGTCAGCAGCCTGGACATCCCGAGAGACTTGGCCGCCTCCCATTGGCCCCTGTGGATGGATTCCAGGACCCCCCGGTAGGCTTCGGACATATAGGCCGACAGGTTGATGCTCATCCCGACTACTGCAGCCGTGAGGGGACTGGTCCGGATATACATTCCGACGAAAAAATAAATTGCCAGTAGCTGGACCAGCATGGGGGTCCCGCGCAGAAAATCGATCACAAAGCCGGTGATATGGTAGAACAGACCCCGTTTCCTCAGCCGGAAAACGGCGAGCAGCAGACCGAGGACCGAGCCGATGGCAAAGGTGAATATCGTCAGGCGGATGGTCAGCAAAAGACCAGGCCCGAGAAACTTCAGGTCCTCACCAAGGGTGGCCAGGAATTTTTCCATGGGAGTTTCGGCCCTACCTCAAGCGCGGAGCCAGGGCCCAGGTCATCACCGCTTTCTGGTCATCGACGTTGATGGCGTAGTGCGGCTGCCCGGGGGGAATGAAAACAGCATCCCCCGCCCGGACCAGGAAATGCTGGTCCTTCTCGGGAAGGTGCATCACGATGGTGCCCTGCACAACGTAACAGACCTCATCGGATCCCGGATGCCCTGGATCCAGTATGGCCCGCTGACCCGGCAGCAGACTGCTGACACTAAAGATCAGCTTGTCGGAGTGCCAGAAGATCTCCGTGAACTCCTCCCCCTCGATGAGAATCTTTCCCTCACCTTTCTTCAGTACCTTGGCATCCATGTCATCCTCCCTGACCCAGACCGATACGGTCCAGCAGCTCCGCTAGCTTGCCTTCCTGGGGATCCGTCAAGGGCAAAGAAGGGGCTCGCGAAGAGGTCACACCCTTCCCGCGCCTCAGCTTGATGACCGACTTGATGACGCTGTTATAATTGTGAGTAGCCCCCTCATTCGCCAGGTAATACAGCGGTAGAGTCTGATAGTGAAGCAGGCGAGCCTGAGCGATGTCGCCCCTCTGGACAGCCTTCAACATTTCCACAAATCGGTCGGGAATCGCATTGGCCAGACCCATGATCAGTCCGGCGGCACCCATGAGCAATGCCTCCAGGGACAGGGCTTCCTCACCCATGAACACCTTGACCCTTTGGCCGGTAGACACCAGGATCTGCTGGAAATTATCGAAGACTCCCGAGCTTTCCTTTACATATCGAACGCCCACGGATTTCTCCAGGACCGCGATCATCTCCGCGGAAACATGCTGTCCGGTGCATAGCGGATTGTTGTAGACCACCAGGGGGATCTTGATCGCCCGGGCGACGCTCTGGAAATGGGCGAGGATTTCCGCCCTGCTCATCGGCAGATAGAAGGCCGGCGCAACCATCACGCCCGCCGCTCCGCGCTCCTGGGCGTGCAGGGAAACCCTGATGACCTCAGCAGTCGACAGGCAGGTCGCACCGACGATAACCGGCACCCTGCCCGCGGCCCGGGCTATGACGCTTTCGGCGACCTTCTGCCGCTCTTCCAGAGTAAGCAGGTGAAAGTCGCCCGTGCTTCCGTTGGGTATCAGACCATCAACCCCTGTGGCGATCAGATGGTCCACGTGTTCCTGTATCGCCGCATGGTCGATCGACTGATCGCCTTCTTTAAAGACGGTGATGGTCGGAACGAAAAGTCCCTGAAATTCGGTTTGTGCCACTATGCAGTCCTCTCTACGGTTGATAAGAAATCCGGGAAGGCGCTGAAATCCTGCGCCTTCCCGGATGCTGCGGGCTAACGAGGATTGATATTGCCCTCTTCGTCGTAATAATAGGTCATGTGCACGTACTTGTTGGCTTCTGGGGATATCCAGGGAAACACCAGCGGCGGATGCTGGAAAATCGGATCAGAAAGCCCCCACTTCCCCAGGATCTTGCTCAAGGTCCCGTCAATGCGCATATCCTCGAGGATCTGGTTGACCGCGTCAAGCAATTGAGTGTTGTCCTTGTGAATCGGGAAGGCGCCACCACCTCCGGAAACACCCTTCACCGCTACCTGCTTCAATTTTGTTTTTAGTTCAGGTTTCATGGTGCTCTCGTACCCGAAACCGATTGCACCCACGACCGCGGCGTCCGAGCCGCCATTCACCACGTCCATGATGGCCAGCAGCGGGAGCTTGAAATACTTGACCTTGACGCCCGCGGCCTCGTATTCAGGCGCTTGGGCCATTCCGGTCACGGTAGCGAGTGTCTTGCCCGCCAGATCGGCAGGCGAGCCGTAGTTGGTTTCCTTCGGCTGCTGTATGGCATCGCTTTCGTAGGAGTGGGGAATGGTGAAGTTCACCTTCTGGTAGCGTGCCGCCGTTGCCCACATGTACACCGCTTCGGAATCGACTTTCTTGGCCAGGACCGAGGGCACCAGGCTGTCCCAGGTAACCTGAACGGCCCTGATTTTCAGCCCCATCCGGCGCGCAATCTCCATCCAGACATCGCCGCCGATCCCCGTGAGCTCCGATTCGCTGACCCACATGCTTCCCGGAGGGTCCTCCGCAACTCCAAGAGTGATGAATCCGGCTCGAACCAGCGGCCCCTTATACGGCCCCTGAAAGCGTTTCCCGGGAGTGCCGGACTGAGCGCCGAGATCAAAAATGACCGCAAAAAGCATCAAAAGAATCAGGATCACTGCAAGTCTACTCTTCATTTGCCTCTCCTCCTTTTTCAACCTTCAGCTGCTTGTGTTGACTCCGCGCCGAAAATCCTCTGTCCTCTCGATTCGATGCACCTCCTTAGCCATTCATTCGAATAGGCCCATATTAAACGCCGTATCCCTCTATTTGTCAAGTTAAAAAGAATAGTTCTTTTATATTCGTACTTCATTGCTAAATTACTATTAATTACTTCATTTGGGTACAAAATGAGCCAAACAGGATTGACAAGAGGGGTCATAATCATGATAATCGAAACGATCCAGAGGAGGAGCCATGAGCGAACGACTGGCCATCGACGGCGGGAAGCCCGTCCTGACGCGGGCCGACTACAAGAACTGGCCCATCATCGGCAAGGACGAGCGCAGGCTCATCGGCAACGTGCTGGATTCCGGCATCCTGGCCGGCGGCACCGCGCCCCAGGTGCAGGCCCTGGAGCGGGAGTGGGCCGACTACGTCGGCGCGAAGCACTGCTTGACCACCTGCAGCGGCACGGCGGCCCTGCACATGGCCCTGGCCGCGATCGGCGTGGGGCCCGGCGACGAGGTGATCACCTCCGCCTTCACCTTTCTGGCCTCGGCCTCCTGCGCGCTGCACCAGAACGCCGTGCCGGTGTTCGTGGACATCGACCCGCGCACCTACACCCTG
>Ga0154738_1061_pt2 | contig 13178 bp, 15 predicted proteins | sample Rifle2008BG16ft_FD_105746 | JGI IMG/M metagenome (GOLD analysis project Ga0154738, IMG submission 105746) | Spirochaetes bacterium RBG_16_67_19 | reverse complement strand
CGGCGGCCATCACCGCGGCCGCGGGGGGCATCCCCCCCAGAACCGCGAGAAGCTGCTGATCAACGACCTGTCCCTCACGGGCATGCCCGAGCTGCGGGCCCTGGCCACCAAGCTGGGGGTCAATCACGAGAGCGTGGCCTCCCTGAAGAAGCAGGAGCTGATCTTTGCCATCCTCAAGGGGCACACCGACAGGAGCGGGCAGATCTACGCCCACGGCTGCCTGGAGATCCTGCCGGACGGCTACGGCTTCCTGCGCTCCCCCAACTACAGCTACCTGCCGGGCCCGGACGACATCTATATCTCTCCCTCCCAGATCCGCCTTTTCAACCTGAAGACCGGCGACACGGTGTCCGGGCAGATCCGCCCGCCCAAGGAAGGGGAGCGCTTCTTCGCCATGCTGCGCGTGGAGAGCGTCAACTTCGACGCCCCGGAAGCGGCCCAGACCCGCATCCCCTTCGACAACCTGACCCCCCTGTATCCCGACGAGATGATCAACCTGGAGACCCGGGGGGAGGAGATCTCCACCCGCATGATCAACCTGTTCTGCCCCATCGGCAAGGGGCAGCGCGGCTTGATCGTCTCCCCGCCGCGCACCGGCAAGACGATCCTCATGCAGAAGATCGCCAACGCCATCACCGCCAACCACCCGGAGATCTTCGTGATCGTGCTGCTGATCGACGAGCGCCCGGAGGAAGTGACGGACATGCAGCGGAACGTCAAGGGCGAAGTGGTGTCCTCCACCTTCGACGAGCAGGCCTCCCGGCACGTGCAGGTGGCCGAGATGGTGATCGAGAAGGCCAAGCGCCTGGTGGAGCACAAGCGCGACGTGATCATCCTGCTGGACTCCATCACCCGCCTGGCCCGGGCCTACAACCAGACCGTGCCCACCTCCGGCAAGATCCTCTCCGGCGGCGTGGATTCCAACGCCCTGCACAAGCCCAAGCGCTTTTTCGGCGCGGCGCGCAACATCGAGCAGGGCGGCAGCCTGACCATCATGGCCACGGCCCTGATCGAGACCGGCAGCCGCATGGACGAGGTGATCTTCGAGGAGTTCAAGGGCACCGGCAACATGGAGATCAACCTGGACCGCAAGCTCTCCGACCGGCGGCTGTTCCCGGCCATCAGCATCAAGAAGTCCGGCACCCGCAAGGAGGAGCTGCTGCTGGCCGAGGACGTGCTGAACAAGATGTGGGTCCTGCGCAAGGTGATCAACCCCATGGACGACGCGGAGATCATTGAGCTGCTCCTTGACAGGATGCGAAAGAGCAAGGATAATCAGACCTTCTTACGCTCCATGAATACCGGGGCGGCCGACGAGTGACAGAGGTAAAGCGATGAAAGACGGGATCCATCCGAAATACGAACCGACCACGATCACCTGCGCCTGCGGCAACGTGATCGAAACCCGTTCCACTGCCAGGGACATCAAGGTGGAAATCTGCTCCAACTGCCACCCCTTCTTCACCGGGAAGCAGAAGCTGGTGGACACCGCCGGCCGCGTGGAGCGGTTCAAAAAGAAGTACAACATAAAAGACTAGGCTTTCCCGACCTCCAGGTAGCGCCGCATGTTTTCCCAATGGCTGCCTCGCCAGTATACCCGGCCGCATTGGGGGCAGGCCCGGAAGCGCCGGTAGCGCAGGGCCACCTGCGGCGGCACCCGCTCCCGGGCCTGCCTCCGGCTCACGGCTTCCAAGGCCCGGTTGCAGACCAGGCACAGGCTGAAGGGCGAGAGGCGGCGGCTCAAATCGAAGCGGGCGATCACCTCGCTCAACTGGGCGGGGGGGTGCGGGGAGCGCAGGCAGTAGCCGTGGGTCACCTCCGAACGCATGAGCAGGCCCCGGTCGCGGGTGAGCAGGATCCTGCCTTCCTGGCGCGACAGGCGGCTCAAGGTGCGGTCCTCCCATTGATTGTCGTACAGGGAGTCGAAACCCGCCAGGCGCAGGAGGCGGGCCAGGCGCCCCAGGTGCACGTCCAGCACGAAGCGCACCTGGCGCAGCGGGCGGGGGCGAACCCTGGTGAAAGCGGAGAGGTCCAGGCTCTCGAACACGGGGTACACGCTGAGCCGGTCGCCGTCCGCCAGGTGGTGGGCGAAACCCACCGAGCGGCCGCCCACCAGCACCAGGTCGACCTCGGTATGGGGGATGCCCAGCGACTCCACCAGGCTTTTGACGGTCTGGCCGCGCTGCAGGGGCCAGGGGAAGGGGCGCTTGCGCCGCTCGGGGGGAAGGAAATCGTTCAGCTCCTCGTAGCAGCGGACCTCCACCTGCCGGTCGGTCACGAGCTAGAGGATACTACAGAAAGGGCTTAATGCTGCAGGGAATTGAGCTTGCCGATCATGAACTGGATACGGCTGGAGAGGGAGGCCAGCAGGCGCTTGGTCCACTGCGGGCTGGCGGCGAAGATGTCCTGGAAGTTCTCCTTGGAGAACACCAGGGCCTCCACGCTGCCCTTGCTGATCACGGTGGCCGAGCGCACCGACTTGTCGAAGAAGCTCATCTCCCCGATCAGCTCGCCCTTGCCCACGGTGTTCAGCACCTTGTATTTGGTGCCCTCCCGGCGGGTGATGTAGACCTCGCCCCCCAGGATCCAGAAGATCTGCTGGCCGATGTCCCCTTCCTTGATGATGATGGTCTTGTCCTGGTAGGTATGCCCGAACTTCCTGCGGATCTCGTCGTTGATCGCCCCCTCGGCCTGGAAGGCGATCTTCATGATTTCCGTGTAATCCCTGTCGCTCATGGCTCAGGCTCCCTTGCCCGCGCCGGAGGCGCCGGCCAGGCGCAGGCGGCCGGAGAACTCCGCGTTGAGCACCCGCAGGTACTGGGTGCACCCAGTGATGGTGTTGAAGGCCAGCTCCCAGGACACGCTGGAGGCCAGGTCGAAGCCCTCGCGGTCCCAGCGGTACAGGATCGTGCTCTCCAGGCAGCAGGCGCCGGTCAGGCGGGGGCTGGACAGCAGGGATTCCACCAGCCCGAAGACCGAATCCGGGTGCAGGTACACGGAAAGCCGCTCGGACAGGGGCAGGTCCAGGCGCACCAGCCCGGCGACGACGTAATAAATGGAAGAACCGCTCACCGCATCGCCGGGCTGGTACAGTATGGTGCCCGGCTCCGCGCGCAGTTGTTCCCCGTACTGCAATTCCTGCTCGGTCATACAATATTCTCATCGACAGGATGCGCTCGTTTTATTGAATTCTTTTGCTTTTTCCCATACTATAGCCGCGGAGTTTTGCATGGATGACCTTGCCCGCAGCCACAAGGAAGAGTACGGGGAACCTCCGCAGCTGATCGCCTCGGCTCCCGGCAGGGTCAACCTGATCGGCGAACACACGGACTACAATGAGGGCTTCGTGCTGCCCATCGCCATCGACTACTGCGTCCACGTCGCCGTCTCCCGCCGCAAGGACCAGCACCTGAAGTTCTACTCCCTGGACTTCAAGGACCGCAAGCGCACCAGCATCTCCAATCTCAGGTACAAGAAGGAGGACCGCTGGGCCAACTACCCCAAGGCCGTGATCAGCGCCCTGCTGGCCCGCGGCCACCAGGTCGGGGGCCTGAACCTCTCGGTGCTGGGCAACGTGCCGCAGAACGTGGGCCTGGCTTCCTCCGCCGCGCTGGAGGCGGCTACGGCCTTCGCCCTGCAGCGCTTCCTGGGCCTTGCCCTGGGCGGTACGGAGCTGGCCCGCCTGGTGCTGGAGGCGGAGAAGAGCTTCGTGGGGGGACACGGCACCCTGGTGGACCACCTGGTCTGCAGGTTGGCGAGGACCGGGGCGGCCATGCTCGTGGACACCCGCTCCATGGATTTCCGCTACGTCAGCCTGCCCCTGAAGGGGGCCCGTTTCCTGATCACCAATTCCAACGTGCCCCGCACCCTGGGGGACTCCGAGTACAACCAGCGCCGGGCCGAGTGCGACCGCTGCGTCAGCCTGCTGGCCGCCAAGCGCCCGGGACGATCCCTGCGGGACTATTCCCCCGCGGACCTGCGCGACAGCATGGGGCTGATCCCGGAAACCACGCGCAAGAAGTGCCTGCACGTGGTGGAGGAGAACCAGCGCGTGCTGGAGGCCGAAAGCGCCCTGAAAAAAGGGGACCTGGCGGCCTTCGGCAAGCTGATGAACCGCTCGCACGAGAGCCTGCGCGACCAGTACGAGGTTTCCTGCCCCGAGCTGGACTGGCTGGTGAAGAGGGCCTGGGAAACCGAGGGGGTCTATGGCTCGCGCATGGCCGGCGTGGGCTTCGGCGGCTGCACCGTGACCCTGGTGGAGGAGAGGGCCATCCCCGTCTACATTTCGCGCCTGGAGGCCTACGAGCGCATCTTCAGCTTCAAACCGCAGACCTTCGTCTGCGAGCCCACCGGCGGTGTGCGGATTTCCTATGAGAATTCTGCTCACAAACGATGACGGGGTGTCCAGCCCCGGGCTGCGGCTCCTGGGAGAGGCCCTGGCTGCGGAGCACGAGGTCTGGATCGTAGCCCCCGATTCCAACCGCAGCGGCAGCTCGCACTCCATCACCCTGGGCACGCCCAGCCGCTTCCGGCGGACGGGGGAAAGGGAGTTCACCTGCTGGGGCACCCCCGCGGACTGCGTGGTGGTGGCTCTCATGGGATTGGTGCCGGAGGCTCCGGACCTGGTGCTTTCCGGGATCAACCTGGGCCCCAACCTGGGCACGGACATCCTCTACTCCGGCACGGCCGCGGCCGCCCGGCAGGCGGCCTTCATGGGCCGGCCCGCTGTAGCCTGCTCGCTGGCGGCCTACGCCCCTCCGTACCGCCTGGACTTCGCGACCCGCTTTCTGGCCGGCAACCTGCAGGCCTTCGTGGACTTGTGGGCCGAGGACCACTTCCTGAACATCAACTTTCCCGACAGCGCGGCGCCCGCCGGCGCGGAGGTGACCTTCCCGGCCCGCCGCGTGTACAAGGACACCCTGGTGCGTTTCCAGGCCCCCAACGGGGACCTGTACTGCTTCCTGGGCGGACCGCAGCCGGAGGCCCGGGAGGAGCCGGGCACCGACTACCGGGCCATCCAACAGGGCGCGGTCTCCATCTCCCCGATCCTGATCCACCCCTCCAACCACGACATCGAGGACCGCTATCGCCAGGCCTCCTATTTCAATCCCGCGTAAAGATCCCCCCCCAATCGGCCGATATTCATAGTGTGGAGACGGCGATGAACGTAGAAAACATTACGATTAAGCCCACCGAGGCACGCCCCGCTCCCTCCACCCCCGAAGCGCCGATCATCCAGCTGGAGGAGATCCAGTCCATCATCTACCTGGGGGTGAAGGGCGAGGTCCTGCCCGTCGAGAGCCATCGCGTAGATACCTTCGCCTGATTCGTGTATAGTACCCGCATGATCAGGCTTCGGCTCGGCGGGGCCCTTGCGCTGTTGCTGCTATTGCTGGGCGCCCGGGCCGCGTCGGCCCAAAGCGTCGACATGGAGCAGGCCCGCGCGGACGACGATTTCCGCTGGGGCGTGCGCGCCTTTCACGACGCCAATTTCGGCGATGCCATCCTTTCGCTGGAAAAGTCCCTGAGCCGCAAGCCCGCCGCGGCGCTGCCGCGGGTGTGGCTGGGGGATGCGCTGTACAAGCACGGCTTCGAGGAGGAGGCGCTGGCCGAATGGCGGCAGGCGCTGCTGCGGGATCCGGGCGATTCCCTGCTGCGCAGCCGCATCCAGCTCACCGAGCTGCGCCGGGGAGTGGCCCGGGAGCTGGCCAGGCCCCCGCGCTACGTGGTGGCCGCGGAGTTCCCATCGGGCAAACTGAGCTCCCCGCCCCTGCGGCGGCCATCGGCGGTGCACGCCCGGAGCGACGGCGGCTTCTACGTGGTGGCCTTCGGCTCCGGCCAGATCGGGGAGCTGGACGTGAACAACCACGTGCGCCGGATCCTCAACGGCGGCCTGAAGGGCTACAACCGGCCGTTCGACTGCCTGGAGGTCGCCGACCCCCGCACGGGGGACCGCTTCCTGTGGATCACCGAGTACGGCGGGAACCGCCTGCTCAAGGCCAACCTGCGCGGGGAGCGCCTCGCGGAGTTCGGCACCGCGGGCCGGGGCCCGGGGGCCTTCCTGGGCCCCCAGTACCTGGCCGCCGACCCGGGCGGATACCTGTACGTGACCGACTGGGGCAACTCGCGGGTGGCCAAGTACGACCTGGACGGCAACTTCATCCTGTCCTTCAAAGGTGCCCTGGCCGGGCCCACGGGCATCGCCGCCCGGGACGGGGAGGTGTTCGTGGCCGACCGGGCTCGGGGGGCGGTCCTGCGCTTCGACTCCAGCGGCAACTTCCTGCGTGAATACGGCGGCCTCGCCGGCCCGGAGGGCATCGTCTTCCGTGATCCCGGCACGCTGCTGGTGGCGGACGGCAACCGCCTGCTCGCCTTCGACGTCGAGAGCGAGAACTGGGAAACCCTGGCGGACCTCTCGGGGGACGCCGGGCGGATCACCCACCTGTCCGTGAGCGCCAACGGGGACCTGTATGCCGTGGACTTCGACCGCAGCCGCGTCCTGGTGCTCTCGGAGATGGCGGACATGTACACCGGCCTGGTCGTGCAGGTGGAGCGGGTGTTGAGCGACTCCTTCCCGGAGGTGTTCGTGGACCTGACCGTCCGAGACCGCTGGGGCCACAGCCTGGTCGGCCTGACCCGCGACAACTTCCGTGTCACCGAGCGCTTCGCCGAGGTGAACGAGCCGGACCTGATGGGCGCCAACCCGCCCATGGCCATGGTCCTGGTCGTGGAGAAGTCCCTGGCCATGAAGGATAACGCCCGGGGCCTGGCGAGCGCCGTGGAGCGGCTGTTCGCCCTGGTGCCGGCCCGGGACCTGGGCCAGCTGGCCGTGCTGAGCGCGGGGGAGAAGCCCGCCCTGGAGGGAGCCTTCGGGGGCCCGCGACTGGCCGCGGTACGCGCCGCCACCCTGGAGAGCTGGAGCCCCCGCTGGCGCTTCGACCGGGCGGTGCGCCAGGCCGTGCCCCTGCTGGCCGGCCGTCACGCCCGCAGGGCCGTGGTGTTCCTGGGCAGCGGGCGCCTGGAGTCGGACGCTTTCGGCGAGTTCTCCCTGTCCCAGGTCGCCCGCTACCTGGCCAACAATGGGGTGGCCTTCTACGCCGTGCACTTTTCTCCCGAGCCAAGCCCGGAGCTGGACTTCCTGGCCGCCGAGACCGGCGGCGGGAGCCTCTTCTACTTCGCTCCCCGCGGCATCGAGCCCCTGGCGGAGGCCGAAGCCCGGCGCATCTATCCCCTGTACACGCTGCGCTACAAGAGCCGCGCGGACGCCGATTTCGGCCGCCGCTACCTGGACCTGCAGGTGGAGGCGACCCTGGCCCGCAGGAGCGGCCGGGCCCAGAGCGGCTACTTCGCGCCCCTGTCGGATTGAGGCCGGTATTGAGCGCGCGCTGGGAGGCGCTGTGCCGGCGTTGCGGCGCCTGCTGCCACGAGAAGAGCTACACCCGCGGCAGGATGATCGTGGACTACGGACGGCCCTGCCGCCACCTGGACCAGCAGACCCGCCTGTGCCGGGTGTACGACGTGCGCTTCCGGGCCTGCCCCGAATGCCGGCGCCTGACCATCTTCCACGCCTGGTTCTCCCGCTACCTGCCGGGCAATTGCGGATACGTGCGGGCCTTCAGAAAATGGCGAAGATCCGCCAGTCCCCCTCCTCCCGGCTGAAGTAGTACTCCTGGAAACGGGTCCAGAAGGGGATCCGGTCGGAAAGGTCCAGGCGCGCGCGTACGCTCAGGCGGTACTCGGCGCCCGCCCTCCGGTCGGCGAAGCGCTCCGAGGGCTCCACGCTGATGGTGCCGGTGTCCACGACCTGCTCCGCGCTCACCCCGCCGAAGTCGCCGGCCTCGAAGTAGCCCTCGAAAGTGGCGGCCATTTCCTCGCGGGTCAGGGTGGCGTTCAGGCGGAGGACGAGGATTTCACTGGCGAAGTAGCGGGAGGCCTCGGCGGGCTCCCTGGCCAGAAAATGGCGCAGGGAGGCCAGGAACGCCTCCCGGATGGACTTCAACTGGTTGCCAGGATCCGCGGCCGGAGGGGCCGGAGCCGGGGGGCTTTGCGGATTCCAGGCGGAGGGGGGCAGGGGCGAGCCCACTGCGAACAACAGCCATTGACCTTCCCGGGCGTGGAACAGGTACTGCTGCTGCTTCTCCCAGAAGGCCGCCTCTTCCGAGAAATCCGCTCGCGCGTTGACCAGCACCGCGTAGCAGGGGCCCCATTCGGGAGCTCCCGCTACCGGGCTCACCTGCAGGCTGTCCAGATCGAAGACCGCCGAGGGGGGGAGCCCTCCGGAGAGGTCGGCCCGGGCGAAGAAGCCCGCCAGATCGCCGGCGATGGCCTTTTGAGCGAGCTCGTCGGCGAAGGCGGCAAACCAGAGCGATCCGTCCATCAGCGACAGCAGGGTCGGGGTATCCTCGGCCAGAAACGCGGACACCAGGCGCAGGAAACGACTTTGCAGCAGCGCCTGCATCGCCTCGGGGGCCTCCTGGCCCGCCGCTGCGCCGGATTGCGGGCGCGCGGCCGCGGGCCCCGGCGGCGCGGCCTCGCCGGCGATGGCGGCCGGGTCCAGCCCCGGATCGAGGTGGAAGGCCAGGCCTTCGAACTCCAGGGCCTTGGCCCGCTCGCCCTGCAAGGCGTATTGCCTGCCCACCAGATAGTAAGCCTCGGCCAGCTCCCTGCGCTCCGCCGGCCCGAGCCGCTCGTAGAACTGGGCCCAGACCGCCGCGGCAGCCGACAACATGAGCAACGCCACCCGGAGCATGCGTCCCATCGCCTTCCTCCTGTGCCGGCCTCATTATAGCATGTATTTGACAGCCCTTGGAGGCGAGGGTATACTGATCCGAGGCAGGAGGTGGGCATGGAGGAGCGCAGGAGCGGCGACCGCAAGCGGGTAATGATCACCACGACGGTGCGCAAGCGCAAGGACAACGACGAGGTGGAGATCATGGAGTTCCGCAGCCGCGACCTGTGCATCGGGGGCATCTTCGTATCCACCGAGGACCTGAGCCTGTTCCAGCTGGGCGAAGAGCTGGAGATCCTGATCGACGACGACGGCCGCAAGTACTACAAGGGCAGGGCCCGGGTGGTGCGCTCCGCGCGCGTGCTCTCCAAGCAGGGGGAGCTGACCGACAGCGGCTTCGGCCTGATGTTCACCTCGCCGGACCCGGACTTCATCGAGATCGTGCAGAAGAAGCTCGGCTGAAGCTCCCTTTCAATACGCAGTAGCGTGCTAAAGGGCGGCAATAGCCGCAGGTTAGTAATTGAACGCGCTCTCCCCGATGAACTCCCGCAGTATCGAGTAGTCCGGCACCCAGCCGGGCGGGATGGGCGCGAAATTGGCGATGAAGGACAGCAGGCGCAGCGCCTCGTGGAACTTGGGGTGGTCGGGCTTGACCGTCTTGAGCAGCGGCTCGGCGTACACCTTGAGCACGCTCAACTCGTAGTCCAGCGCCGAGTTGAAGGCCGAGTCCGCGGTGTTCTGGAAAGGGAAGATGTTGCGGTCCTCCCCGTTGCGCACCGACTGCCACATGCTCAAGGTGCCCCCGGCCGGCCGGCCGCGGAACTGGTGATCGCGCACGATGCGGCGCAGCAGCCGGTTGTCCGTGGTGGAAATGCGGTTGTGGTCGTCCAGGTTCAGCTGGGTGAGCGCCGAAACGTAGGCCTTGTACTTGCTCCCGGCCGGTATGGCCGGGGTCAGCTCGTCGTTCAGGCAGTGGATGCCCTCCAATAGCACCACCCCGCGGCCGGGGAGCCGGAGACGCACTCCGGCGGGCCGGCGCTGCCCTGAGTGGAAGTCGAAGCGCGGGATCTCCACCTCCTCCCCGGCCTCCAGGGCCAGCAGCTGCCGGTTGAGCAGGCCCACGTCGATGGCCGCCAGGCTCTCGAAGTCGTAATTGCCCTCCTCGTCCCGGGGGGTGAGCTCCCGCGGCACGAAGTAGTCGTCCTGGGCCAGGAGCACGGGGTTTCTGCCCAGCACGCGCAGCTGCACGGCCAGCTTCTTGGAGAAGGTGGTCTTGCCCGAGGAGGAGGGCCCGGCGATCAGCACCACCTTCACCGTGTCCCGCCGCTCGTTGATGCGGTCGGCGATCAGGGCGATCTTCTTGTCATGCAGCGCCTCGGCCACCTGGATGAACTCCCGCACCCTGCGCTCGGCGATCAGGTCGTTCAGGTGCCCGACGCAGCTGACCCCCAGGATCTTGCCCCAGTCCTTGTACTCCCGGTAGATCGCGGCCAGCACCGGATTCTCCTCGAAGCTGGCCATGCGCTGCGGATGGTTCCAGGGCGGGTAGCGCAGCAGGAAACCGGGCGGATAGGCCGTGAGGTCGAATACCGAGAGCAGTCCCGTGTCGGGAACCAGGGGGGCATGGGCCAGGTCCATGAAGTCCCCGCAGAAATAGACGGGCACCTTGGGCTCGTTGCGGTTCTTCAGCAGCAGCACCGTGTCGGCCTGCCTGGCCTCCTGGAAGTAGCGGATGGCCTCCTCGTAGGCGATGACCTGCCGGCGGATGGGAAGCCGCCGGGAGGCGAGCTCGCGCAGGCGGGCGCCCAGGGCCGCCAGGTCCTCCGCGGCAACCTCCCCCTGCCCGTCGAAATAGTACAGGTAGCCGTGGCCCAGGGAATGGCCGAGGACCAGGCGGCGCCCCGGGAACGCCTCACGGGCGGCGATGGCCGCCAGGAAGCACAGGGAGCGGCGGTAGATGCCCGCCCCCTCCCGCGAGGCCAGCAGCACCGGAGACAGGCGGCAGTTGATGTCGATCGGGTAGCTCAGGCTGGAGAGGGCGTTGTTGGCCAGGACGGCCACGATCGGGGAGGGGGGAGCGGCGAACTCGCGATCCGACAGGATTTCCCCCGCCTGGGTGCCCGCTGGAAAGCGGCGGACGGCCCCGGAAGGGAAGGTGACCGTGATGTCCATCAGTAGAGGTTGTGAGCCTCTACCTCCTTCCAACTCAGGTTGCGGCGGATGGCAGGGGCCTGTTCGGTGCCCGCTTCCGAGGAGGCCACCGCGGCGAACTCCCGCAGGCGGTTGCCGTCCTTGTCGATCAGGATCTGCACGATGGGGGTCTTGGGCGAGCGCGGGTCGGTGCGGATCACCCGCCCCATGGCGGCATTGGACAGGAGCACCGTGGTGCCCAGGGGATAGACCGAAAGGCAGTAGATCAGGGCGCGGACCGCGGCCTCGTCGTAGAACACCCCGCGCCCCTTCAGCAGCTCCAGCAGGGCGGCGTGCCCCTCCCGATTGACCCGGAAGGGGCGCTTGGTGGTCATGGACTCATAGGAGTCGGCCACCGCCAGGATGCGCGAATACACGGTGATCTTTTCCCCGGCCAGGGCCCGCGGATATCCGGTCCCGTCCAGCCGCTCGTGGTGCTCGTAGGCCGTCAGGGCGATGGTGTCGGCGACGGAGAAGCCCTTCAGGATGCGATAGCTCAACATCGGGTGGGCCTTGATCATCTGCCATTCCCGGGGGCCCAGCTGCCTGGGGTTCAGGTAGAGGGCGTCGGGAATCTTGAGCATGCCGATGTCGTGCAGCAGGGCGCCGGTGCCCAGTTCGATCAGGCGGTGCGGCGGCAGCTTCAGGTAGTCTCCGATGGCCAGGGAGAGGATCGCGCAGTTGAGGCTATGCTGGTGAAGGTAGTTGTCGGAAATGTACACGAACTCCGGCAGCCGCAGGATGGAATCGCGGCTGGATTTCACCAGCTCGATCAGCCCCTTCACCCGCTCGGTGATGCCGGCCAGATCCAGGCGGTTGGCCTCGGCGAAGCGGGCGAAGCTCTCCACGGTGAAGCTGATCAGGCTGAAATACAGCTTGCGGGCCTGCTCCATCTGCTGTCTTTCCTGGACGTCCAGCTCCAGGGTGGACTTGGCCGCCACCGCCGGCCCGCTGTTGGCCGGCGCTTCCACCGGGTTCCCGTCGCAGTACACCGCCTCGTAGCCCCAGCGGGCCAGGCGCTCCCGCAGCTCCTGGGGGGTGTGCACGTCCGGGGAAAGCAGGATGTAGCCCTCATCCAGGTACACCGGGGCGTCGAAATACTGGTTCTCACGCAGTTCGGACAGGGGAAGGCGCTTCATGGCGGGTTTCCTCGCGGTTGACCCGGGCCCTGGTATCCCATAGACTCTGGGTCATCATTATAGGAGCTTGGCTTGAAATTTAAAACCCTGTACATCCTGTTCAATGCGGTGATTGTGGCGGCCTTCCTGATCATCTTCCTGCTGCCGCTGGCCCTCCTGGGCGTGGACTATTTCCGCCTGTTCGCCCAGAAGAACTGGATCGCCGGCGCCCTGTTCCTGGCCACCCTCATCATCATTAACGGCTACTTCGCCCTGAATTGGAAGCTGTTTCGCCTGCTGGAGCGCGAGGACTGGCCGGCGCTGATCCGCCATCTGGAGGACACCATCTACCGGCGCGGCCGCCTCGCCAAGTCCTCCTGCCGCCTGCTGCTGAACGCCTACCTGATCACGGGTAAGACCGAGCCCATCGCCGCCCTGGAGGCCCGTGTGCGCCGCGACCGGCCGGGGCTGCTGCCCGCCCTGGCGCTGCCCTTCGGCCTGCCGTACCTGCTGCGCGGGGACCCGCAGGCCGCGGCGGACTACTTCGGGCCGCTGGCCGCCCAAGAGGGGGTGGCGGACCGGGGCTGGATCCGCTGGAACCACGCCTTCAGCCTGATGCAGCTGAAGAGGCAGGAGGAGGCCGGCGAAGAGCTGCAGAAGCTGCTGCGGAGCGCTCCCGCTCCCGAGCTGCGCCTGCTGGCCCTCTACATGCTGGCGGCCAGCACCAGCGCGGAGCTGCGGGGCGAGGCCGAAAAGGGCCGCGCGGAGCTGGCCGGCCATTTCACCCCGGAGCAGTGGCGGCGGAAGCTGGAAGGCGGGGGAGGCAACCCGCAGGTCACCCTGCTGGCGCCCATCCTGCGCGAAGCCAGGGAGTGGCTGGCCAAAGGCTAGGATGCCGGAGAGCGGGGTCGAACCGCTACGGCCCTTGCGGGCCAGAGGATTTTAAGTCCTCTGTGTCTGCCAGTTCCACCACTCCGGCGGTGAGCAAAAGCCGCCGTGCAGTCTATCGCATCTAGACGGCCCTGGCCAGCACGCGGGTCAGGCGCCGGGCGAACTCCGCGGGGTTCTTCAGCTCCGCCCCTTCCTGGATCAGGGCCTGCTCCAGCAGCAGGTGGCTGGCGTCGTTCAACAGCTCCCCTTCC
>Ga0154738_1160_pt1 | contig 13306 bp, 12 predicted proteins | sample Rifle2008BG16ft_FD_105746 | JGI IMG/M metagenome (GOLD analysis project Ga0154738, IMG submission 105746) | Spirochaetes bacterium RBG_16_67_19 | reverse complement strand
TCAGGGCGCGCGCACCGTGGATGAAACTGCGCGAGGAGAAGAATCCGGCCAGCGCGTCGGCCAGGAATCGCTCCAGAGAGCCGAGCAGCGCCTCGCGGTCAGCTCCCCCCAGCTCCGCCAGGGGACGGTCCAGCAGGTCGCCGAGCAGGGACTGCACGTTGCTCTCCAGCCGCTCCCGGAAACCCGCGCTGGCCATCTGTCCCCGCACCGCTTCGGGAGTGATCAGCTCGCTGGAGACCATGCGGGCGATGCTCTCGGCCAGCTCGTAGCGCTGCCTGGGAATGACCCCGGGGGTGAAGGGCAGCCGCAGCCCGAACAGGCGTTTCTCGGCCAGCGGGCGAAAGAGCATGCGGATGGCTACGTCGTTGGTGACGTAGCCGATCACCGCCCCCAGCAGGGGCGGTGCGGCCCAGGGCAGTACCCGGTGATATGCGAACTCGGCGAACGCCCGCAGGTCCATGCGGCCCGGCGCGCTTCAGTCCAGCTCGGCGGCCAGGCTCTCGGCCCGGGCCTTGGAATCCACAATCTCCAGGAAGGCTCCGAAAACCCAGCCCCGCAGGCCCTCGTAGCTCACCTGGTACCAGTAGGAGCTGATCTGCTCCAGCTCCTCCTTGCGGTCCGTGTGCGACAGCACCTCCAGCACCGCCCCGCGGCGGATGTGGGCCAGCACGGCCGCCTTGGCCAGCGGCTCGTCGCGAACGCGCAGGAACGGCGAGGTGACCACCGCCCAGGTCGAACGGACCGAAAGCACCGGCGTGGGGGGCAGCTCGATGCGCTCGGCCACCTGCCGGCGCGCGCAGGAGCCGAGCGCCGTCAGCAGCAATAGCAGGCAGCCCAGGAAGAGGAGGCTTTTAGCCATCGGATAGTCCTTGGAAAGTAATAGCAAATGGCCTACATTTAGGCAATATGAGAGGCAGCGCCTGGCCGGCCATGCTGTTCCTCGCGGCCATAGGGGTGCTGAGCCCCGCTTCGGCGCGCGCGGATTGGGTCCGCGGACCCGCGCTGGCAGTCGGGGTGTCTGCGGGGGCCGGTGCGGCAAAAAGTCCCTACTGGCCCGCGAAGGCCCAGTCGTGGCTCTCGACCCGCCTGCTGGTAGAAGCCCCGCTGGCCGCCTTTCTCGGCCTGGGCTTTTCCCTGGGCTATCACTTGGTCGATGACTCCAACACGGCGGCGGGCTTCCTGTACCGGGGGTACAACGGGCTGGAGGCCGGCACCTGCCTGCTTCTCCGTTCGCGGCTGGCGCCGGACAGGCCGAGAGGAGGCATTGCAGTGGGCGGCTCGGCCAACTTCGACGTCTATAACCGGACCGAGCTGCTTTTCTTCTACCCCTCCCTGACCGCCGAGCCGTACCTGGAGCTTCCGAGCGAGGGTCCGCCCAGGCATACCTTCGGCCTCGGGCTGCCCTGCCGCCTGGACTTCCGCAGGGACATGGAGCTGTCGGCCTCCATTGGCCTGGGCGTGCGCTGGAGGTGGTACCCGAAATGGAAGCTGGAGGGAGCATGAGCGTCTTTGCGCGGCCGGCCGCCGCCGCGGTTGGCCTGCTCCTGGCCGGCCTGAGCGGATGCATTCTGGACGTGCCGTACGAAAAGTACGCCATCGTGTACGGGGTGGCCAACTACCAGGTTGGAGTCAACGACCTCAATTACACGGACGATGATGCCATCGCCATGGCGGCGCTTCTGACGGAGCAAGGCTATCAGGCGATCCTGCAGCTGGATTCCGACGCCAATAAGAACCAACTTGAGAATACCGACATTCCAGCGATTGCCGGCCAGGCTCGGGAGCAGGACCTGTTCGTCTTCTACTTTTCCGGCCATGGCGGACAGGCTTCTACGGGAGCGGAGAATCCCGGCAGCGACGTCTACAACGAGTATATCTACCTGTACGATTCGGATCCCGACAACCTGGCGCTGACCTTCAGCGACGACCAACTCGCGGCGGCCCTGGTCCCCATCGCGGCGCGCAAGAAGGTGATCATCATCGACGCCTGCAACTCCGGGGGCCTTATAGGAAACGCGCTGGAGGCCGATGGCGAGCCCGCAGCGCTGGCGGAGGGCTCCGAGGACATCTTTGCGCTGGCGGCCCGGGCAATCAGCCTCTATGCCAATTTCGACGGAAGCTCTGCTGACATCCCGCCCTGGGAAGCGCTGGTGCTCAGCGCGGCCGGGGAGAGGGAGCTATCGTGGGAAAGCTCCGACTACGGTCACGGGATTTTCACCTATTACCTGCTGGAAGCCGCGAGCAAAGGAGACCACAACGGTGACGGCTGGATTACGGTTTCAGAGGCCTATGGCTTTGTCCAGGAAAAACTGTACCGGAACTGGAGCCTGCCACGAGGGTTGTATTACGCTCATGCCCCCCACGTTTCTGGAGGGCCGGTAGACTACGTCCTCTTCGAGGCGCGCTGAGGGGCCCTGGAGCCGGGTGTCTTCGCAGCCTTCATTTCCTTCAGGCGCTGGATCTCGTCGCGCAGCACGGCGGCCCGCTCGAACTCCAGGTCCTTGGCCAGCTCCAGCATCTCCTCCTCGAGGCGCTTGATCAGGGCCTGGCGCTGCTGGGGCACCACCACGTTGTACTGCTGCTCGATCAGCTCCAGGTCGAAGCGGGCCAGCCCCTGCTTCTCCTCTTTGTGCCGCACCAGCAGGTCCTGGATCGACTTGGAAATCGAAATCGGGGTGATGCCGTGAACGCGGTTGTACTCCGCCTGGATGCGGCGGCGGCGCTCGGTCTCGTCGATGGCCGCTTTCATGGCGTCGGACACCCGGTCCGCGTACATGATGACCCTGCCGTTCAGGTGCCGGGCCGCCCGCCCGATGGTCTGGATCAGGGAGGTGGCCGAGCGCAGGAAGCCGATCTTGTCCGCGTCCAGGATGCCGATCAGGGACACCTCCGGCAGGTCCAGGCCTTCCCTCAACAGATTGATGCCGACCAGCACGTCGAAGGTCCCCAGGCGCAGGTCGCGCAGGATCTCCACCCGCTCGATAGTCTCCACTTCGGAGTGCAGGTAGCGCACCTTCAGGCCCAGCTCGGAGAGGTACTCGCTCAGGTCCTCGGCCATGCGCTTGGTCAGGGTGGTGACCAGGGTGCGCTCCCCCGCCTGGATGCGCTTGCGGATTTCGGCGTACAGGTCCTCGATCTGCCCCTCGGTGGGCCGGACCTCCAGCTCGGGGTCCAGCAAGCCGGTGGGCCGGATGATCTGCTCCACCAGCTGCTCGCTTTTCTCCTGCTCCTCCTGGCTGGGCGTGGCGGATACGAAGACCACCTGGTGGATGAGCCGCTCGAACTCGGCGAAGTACAGGGGGCGGTTGTCCAGCGCCGAGGGCAGGCGAAAGCCGTAGCGCACCAGGTTTAGCTTGCGGGCCCGGTCCCCCTCGTACATGCCGCGGACCTGGGGCACGGTGACATGGGACTCGTCGATGAACATCAGGAAGCGCTCCGGGAAGAAGTCCAGCAGCACCGCGGGCCTCTCCCCTTCCTCCCGTCCCGAGAGGTGGCGGGAATAGTTCTCGATTCCCGGGCAGTAGCCCATTTCCTGGAGCATCTCCAGGTCGTACTCGGTGCGCGATTTCAGGCGTTCGGCCTCCACCAGCTTGCCGTTGTCGAGGAGCTCTTTGTGCCGCAGGGCCAACTCCGCGCGAATGCGCTCCAGGGCATCGGGCAGGCGCTCCTCGGGGGTGACGAAGTGCTTGGCCGGATAGATCAAGAAAAAGTCCACTTCACCCAGCGTTTCGCCGGTGAGGGGATGGATCTTGCGGATGCGCTCGATCTGGTCCCCGAAGAACTCCACCCGCACCGCGTCCGTGGTGTAGGAGGGGTAGATCTCCAGCACGTCGCCGCGCACGCGGAAATGGGCCCGTTCCAGCACGGCGTCATTGCGCTCGTACAGCAGGCGCACCAGCCGCCGCCGGGCATCCTCCGGGTCCAGGCGCTGCCCGACGGTGAGCTCCAGACGCATTTCCCGGTAGTCGCGGGGGTTGCCGATGCCGTAGATGCAGGACACGGTGGCCACCACGATCACGTCGCGCCGCTCCAGCAGCGAGGCGGTGGCCGCCAGGCGCAGGCGGTCGATCTCCTGGTTGATCGAGGAGTCCTTTTCGATGTACAGGTCCTTGCCCGGAACGTAGGCCTCGGGCTGGTAGTAGTCGTAGTAGGAGACGAAATACTCCACCGCGTTTTCGGGGAAGAAATCCTTGAACTCGCGGTAGAGCTGAGCGGCCAGGGTCTTGTTGTGGGAAATGACCAGGGTGGGCAGCTGGGCCTGCTCGATGATCTTGGCCATGGTGAAGGTCTTGCCGGAGCCGGTGACCCCTTTCAGGGTCTGGGACTTGTACCCGGACCGCAGGCCCCGGGTCAGGGCCTCGATGGCCTGGGCCTGGTCGCCTGCCGGCTGGAAGCCCGCCACGACCTTGAACTGCTTCACCACTGCAGGTTCTGGGGCCGCTCGGAGAGCTTGATGGCCAGGGTTTGGGCCCTGCGGTTGCGGAGGATTTTGACCTCCACCGTCTCGCCGGGCTTGTTGTCCTCCAGGGCGCCCAGCAGGTCGTACAGCGAGCTGATGGGCATCCTGTCCACCTCGACGATGATGTCCCCGCCCAGGTAGAACAGGGAACGCCCGTAGCGCACCGGATCGCTGCCGCCCTTCAGGCCGGCCTTCTCGGCCGAAGAGCCGGGAGTGACCTCCGAGACCAGCACCCCTTCGGACACCGGAAGGTTGGCGTAGCTCACCAGGCGCGGAAACAGCTGCACGGGCTTGATGTCGATCCAGCCGCGCTGCACCTTGCCGAAGCGCAGCAGATCGGGAACCACCCGCCGGGCGGTCTCTATCGGCACGGCGAAGCCGATGCCCACCGAGCCGCCGGAAGGGGAATAGATCATGGTGTTCACCCCGATCATCTCGCCCTTGGAGTTCAGCAGGGGGCCTCCGGAGTTGCCGGGATTGATCGAGGCGTCCGTCTGGATCATCTCCCGGATCACGATCCCCGACTCGGTCTTCACCGGCCGGCCCAGCCCGGAGATGATGCCGGTGGTCAGGGTGCGGTCCAGTCCGAAGGGATTGCCGATGGCCAGCACCTTCTGCCCGACGCGCAGGCCCGAGGAGCTGCCGAAGGGGATGACGGACAGGCGCGTGCCCTTGGGATCGAACTGGATCACCGCCAGGTCGTTTTCCGGATCCACTCCGACGACCTTGCCCTTGTAGTCCACGCCGTCGGCCAGGGTCACGGACAGCTCCGAGGCGTCCTTGACCACGTGGTAGTTGGTGAGCACGTGACCCTTGGCGTCGATGATCGAGCCGGAGCCCGTGCCCTGCTGCGGCACCGGCTCCAGGAACCAGTTGTACTCGAAGCTTACCGAGGTGATGTTGACCACCGCCGGATTCAGGCGCTGGTACAGGTCGATGTTGTTGGCCTCATCCGGGGACACCGGGCCGCTGTACTGCACCAGTATCGGCGCGGGCGGCGGCGTCGGAACCTCGCCGGCCTGGTGGAACTGGTCCGCCTGCGGCAGTTTCAAAAACCCCGCTGCTCCGGCCAGAGCTAAAACCAGCGCCACCGCGGCTGCAGCGGCAATGGCCATCTGCCCACGACTATACAATTTCACGGAGAAAATATACAGAATTTGGGCCTGGATTCCAACAGTCCGCGAGGGCGCATTATCAGAAACACGGCATTCCCGACCGCTTGGGCCACTCGTCGTGGGTTCTCGCTATGGATGTAAGTTTTTGTATACATATTAATCCATAACCTCATGACCATGGGCGATATTCTGGCTACTTATGACACCCTGCTCTATGCCAAAATTGCAAAAAACAAAGGGCCCAGGCAGGACTTACCGAGCTGGGGCAAGGAACAAGCCGGCGGTGATGCAGTAGCGCCAAGGTCAGCCCTCCCCAGTCAGCACGGCGGGTAGGATCCTGGCCTACCTGAAGCGCCACGGCCGGCGCCCTAGTAGAGAAGCCCGGAGACTGGTGCAAGTGGACGGGGGCTCGGAGTCCATGGCGGAGTTAGAACAGGAATGCCAGAAGCGGGCCGTCCGGGTGTTGCTCCTACCCCCCCGCAGCCCGAAGCTCAACGGCCGCATGTGGAGGACCTGGCGGGAACTTGCGGATTGGGAGTCGATCTATGGATCGCGGCACTCCTTCGTGCTCCCATGAAATGCACAGGCTGCCGGACAGCGAACCGGCCCGCCGCGCGGCGGTGCCACTCGTCGGAATTTCGAATACCGTGGAAAACGTCACTCATGTTCGGGACCGGGCGCAAACTGAACGGGCGCCCATTTTCGCTAATGCCGATCGAATCAGCGAAATTGCCTTTCCAAAATCGAAAATAGCCAAAAAAGACGCTCACAGAAGGCCGTAGACGCGTTTTCTCGCCCTAGTTGGTATCCATATACCCCCCTGCCCGTTTCTGTGCTGTATAGATAATTCGATATGTAGCCCAGAGACCCGCGAACCCTCTCAGGAGTAGCTCCAGAAGATGTCCGCGTCCCCGTAGCGCCGGTGTTGGATGGCCTCCAGCAGGTGGTCCCGGCCGATCGCCTCCGCCCCGCCCAGGTCGGCGATGGTGCGGGCTACCTTCAGGATCGAGTGGTAGGCGCGCGAGGACAGGTCCAGCTGGCTCATGGCCTGGGCCAGCAGAGCGGCGCCGCCAGTGCCCGGGCAGCAGTAGCGCTCCACCAGGCCAGGAGGCAGGCGGCCGTTGCGGGAAAAGCCCAGGCCCTTATAGCGGCGGCGCTGCCGGCCCACCGCCTCCGCCACCAGCCCGGCCAACACAGCGCTGGACTCCCCGGCCCCGTCCGCCATCTGCTCCGCCGGGACCGGTTTGAGCGGCACGCGGATGTCCACCCGGTCCATAAGCGCCCCGCCGAGCTTCCGCCAGTAGGTGCGCACCTCCACCGGGGTGCAGGCGCACACAGCCTGGGCCCGCCCCAGGTTCCCGCAGGGGCAGGGGTTGGCGGTCAGGATGAGCTGAAAGGAGGCCGGATACTGCACGGTGAAGCCGGCCCGGGCGATGGTCACGCTGCCCTCCTCCAGGGGCTCGCGCAGGCTTTGCAGCAGGCTGGCCCGGAACTCCGCGGCCTCGTCCAGGAGCAGCACCCCCTCGTGGGCCAGGGACACCTCCCCGGGGCGGAGCGGCTTGCCGCCCCCGACCACCCCTTCACTGGAGGCCCCGTGGTGGGGCATGCGCAGCGGCGGCCGGCGGATCAATCCGCAGGCCGAAGGCAGAACCCCGGCCAGGGAGTGGATGCGCGTTACGGCCAGCGACTCCTCCCAGGAAAGCGGCGGCAGGATCGAGGGAAGGCGCCGGGCAGCCATGGTCTTGCCGCTGCCGGGAGGGCCGAACAGCAGGACGTGGTGGCGGCCGGCCGCGGCAATGGCCAGCGCCCGCTTCAGCACGGCGTGGCCGCGGATATCAGCGTAGTCCCCCACCGTTTCGGCTCCCGGAGCCGGGTCCGGCTCAACGGCCCCGGCGGCGCCCCCCCGCTCCTGCGGGCAGCACCCCGGATCGGAAACCGCGCGAGCCGCCTCCTTCAGGGAGCTGATTCCCAGCACCCGACCGCGGCCCAGGGCCCTGGCCTCCGGCAGGTTCTGATGCGGCACCAGAAACAGCCCCACACCGTGCTCCAGCCCCGTGCCTACGGCTGAAAGCACCCCCTGCACGGGCAGCACGTCGCCGGCCAGGTTCAGCTCTCCCAGCACCATCACCGGCGAGACGATCGGAACCTGCTCGGAGGCGGCCAGGATGCCCAGGGCGATGGGCAGGTCGTAGCTGGCCCCTTCCTTGCGTATGCCGGCCGGGGAAAGGTTGACCAGGATCCGGTCGGGAGGGAAGCGGAAGCCGCTGTTGCGGATGGCCACCCGCACCCTCTCCCGGGCTTCCTTGACCGCGCTGTCGGGAAGCCCGACGATGTCCACTCCCGGCAGGCCGGTGCGCAGGTCCACCTCCACGCGGATGGGCACCCCCTCCACGCCCAGGGGAACCTGGCTGATAAGAACCGCGAGCACTACGCCTCCTCACCCTGTTCAACGGAGGCGCGGGTCCCGGCGCTTTTTCTCAAGCCTTCAGGTTTTCTGCCGGGCGATGGCCTGACGAACCAGCCGGTCGCACTCCTCGTTCAGCGGGTGACCGGCATGGCCGCCCAGCCAGTGCCATTGCACCGGATGCGCGGAGGAAAGCTGCCGAAGCCGCTGCCAGAGGTCCTGGTTCTTGACCGGCTGTTTGTTGCTGGTGCGCCAGCCGTTGGCTTCCCAGGCCCGGATCCACCGGGTGATCCCCTTCTGCACGTACTCGGAATCCGTGTAGATCTCCAGGCTGGAGGAGGCCCATTCCGGGCGGCTGGCGACCTCCACCAGGGCGGCGATCACCGCGGAGAGCTCCATGCGGTTGTTGGTAGTGTCCGGCGCCGCTTCCGAGGCGCTCCAACGGTCCTGGCCGTGGAGAATGATGTAGGCCCAGGCCCCTGGCCCGGGATTGCCGGAACAGCCGCCGTCGGTGTAGATCTGGATGTCGCTCATTCCCGCAAGGTTACCTGTACGCGGGCACCGCAGTCCAGCGGCGGAAGGATGCGGATCGAGCCTCCATTGCGCTCCACCAGGGTCTTGCAGAAATACAGGCCCAGGCCGTCGTGCCCGGGCTTGGTGCTGCGGAAGGGACGGAAGGGCCGCCAGCCGGCCGGAAAGCCGGGGCCTTCGTCCTCCACGCACACGCTCACCTGCCCGCCATCCTGCTGCAGGCGCAGCAGGATGGGCCGGCCGGCACCGGCCTCCGCGGCGTTGTCCAGCAGGCAGCGCAGCACCTGGGCCAGCTCCTCCGGATGGCAGCGCACCCCCTCCGCGGCGCCGCCCTCCAGCCGTACCTCCGCGCCCGGGAAACGCCGGCACAGTTCCGCGCCGGCAGCCCGGCACAGCGCTTCCACCGAAACCCTCTGCACCCCGCTGCGGCTGCGCCCGGCCAGGGAGGTCAGCTTGCGCGCGAAGTCCCGCAGCTCCAACAGGCCGGAGCGCGCCCGGGGGTTCCCGGGCAGCTCGGCCGCCGCGCTCTCCACCGGACCCCCGATGCGGGCGGCGATCCCCTCCAGCAGCTGCCGCATTTCGGCCAGCTTGTCCATCTGGAAGCTGCGCCGCTGCCGGCGGTTCAGCTCGTCCAGCAGCAGGCGCAGCTCCCGGTTGCGGGTTTCTAGCGTTGCGGAGTAGCGCGCCCCGCCGGCGTAATGCCCGGGAAAGAAGAGCTTCTCCAGCACCGTGCACAGCAGCGAGCGCAGGGGCAGCAGCACCAGGAACAGCAAGGCGGTGACCAGGAAACCGGAGAGGCGCGGCGGCAGTCCGTAGGCCCGGCGGAAAAAGCCCTCCACGGGGACGTACAGCAGCAGGAAGAAGGCGAAGATCAACAGCACCAGCAGGAAGTACAGCAGGTAGCGCAGCAGGAAAAAGCGCAGGTTGAACATGCGGTGCCGCAGCAGGCCGACAAGGAACAACAGCGGGACGAAGGCCAGGAAGAAGTTGGCGAAGCCCCCCAGGCTGATCCGCAGACCCGGCGGCTCGCCGAGGATCAGCGGCAGCTGGTCCAGGAAGAAATAGGGAGGCACCCCGATCAGGAAGCCCGCCAGGATCCACTCGATGCGGCGCCGCTCCTCGGGCCGGGGGGAGCGCAGGTAGGAAGCGGCCAGCAGCCCTGCATAGGCCAGGAAAGCCGCTCCATCGGCCGCGTTCTGCCAGCGTCCCAGCTCGCGGTAGCGCAGGTACCACAGGTCCCCCAGCCCCTGCTGCCAGCGCCAGAAGTACAGCAGGCGGACCGCGATGAATCCCGCGCAGACCAGGAGCACCGCCGAAATCAGGGTCCTGCGCATCAGCCGGCTGCCCAGGGCTTGCGGGAAATACAGGGCGAAAAACACCATGAACCAGGAAGTCAGCTTGCCCAGGTGCACGAGCAGGTTGGAAGCCAGGCTCTCGTAGTAGAAGGGCTTCACCGCCGTGAACACCAGGTAGAAAAGGGCGGCCAGCGCGATCAGGTTGGAGGCCGGGTCCTCCGGAAGGCGCAGGATCAGGTAGAAGCACATGAAGCCCAGCGCGGCGCAGAACAGCAGGGCAAAGGCCCAGTCCGGGCGGGCCAGGGGCAGCACCGGCAGGATCTCCAGTGTCAGGCGCCGGCCGTCGTCGCGCTCGACCTCCACCGGCACGGGCCGGAAGTCGCGGACCTGGGCTTCCGCCTCGACCACCTCGCGGATGGTGCGCACCGGCTGGCCGGCCACCGCCAGGATCCGGTCGCGCTCGGGCAGCAGGCCCGCGGCCACGGCCGGAGAAAAGGGGGTTTTGGGCGCGAAGCGCAGCTGCCCCCCGCGCACCACCACCTCCGGGAAGTTCACCACCAGCCCGGTCCCGGGCTTGAACAGGTGGCGGGCGAAGTAGAAGGCCGAAGCGCCCGTGAGCAGAAGCGCGGGAACCAGCAGGAACGCCAGGCGGGCTGGCGGGCCGAGGCTCAGTCTCGGCGATGCCGCGGCATGCGCATTCGTAGGATCCTCCTGCCCTCGAAATGGCCGGCCTCCAGGAAGTATTCCTTGAGCGCCGGGTGACCGAAGCGCAGCACTTCGTCGGTCAGGCAGAACTGCCCGGGCTTGGCGAACTCCTGGCCGAGATGGAAAACCGAGTTCAGGCTGTCGGAAACCACGCTGCCCACGTTTGCTTGAGTGTAGGTCAGGTTGCCGATCATCATGGCCAGGCGATAAGACAGGAAGTTGGGGAACTGGGACTCCTCAACGTCGTACAGGTGGCGGAACAGCACCAGGCGGAACAGGCAGCCCAGCGCCGGACAGTCGGCGCCGCTGAAGGGGAAAAGCACGATGCCCCCGAAGCCGGTCCAGATCCACAGGCGGCCGTGGGCCGGCTTCACCGCGCTTTCCAGGAATGCGCGGAAGGAGGCCAGGGCGATGCCCAGGTTCTTCACCCCGTACTTCTTCTCCATCTCCTCCCTGCCGTCCAGCTCGATGAACAGCAGGCAGAAGGTATATTCCCGCTCGGGGGTCACCTCCGACCAGTCCGTGCCGGAGGGCAGAAGCCTGCCGCCCACCCCGCCCGGCAGGCCGACCGGAACCTCCGAACGCCGGGTACGCAGGAAGGACACGACGCGCAGGAGGCGCTTGGCGGTCACCCCCGCGAGCAGGGCCTCCCGGTCCACGTAGTCCGCGGCCCCCTCCTGGAACAGCCGGGCCACGTCGCGCTGCTGGCCGCGGCGGTCCACCAGGCCGTAGGAGAGCTGCGGCCTGGCCCGGATCAGCCGCAGGACGCTCGCCAGCCGCCAGGGGGGGTGAGTGGCCAGATCCAGGTAGCAGAGGGCGGGAACGCTCGGCACGGCGATCTCGCGCTGGAAGTCCTTCCAGCCCAGGGACCTGAGGCGAAAGGCCCCCCGGACCTTGAAGGCCAGCCTGAGCTTCGGATTGTCGCTGAACAGCAGCACCTCCACGCGCCTACTCCCAACCCAGGCTGTACTGGTACAGGGTATGCCGATCGGTGGCGGCCACCGGCCGGAAGAACCATTCCAGCTTGGTGCCCAGGTCCGAGTACACCCCCGGGGAGAGGATCAGGCTGTCCGGGGCGGCGTACTGTCCCTCCAGGGTTTCCAGGCGGCGCAGGGTGTCGCTGCGGATGTCCTTGTAGTTGGTCAGGAACTGGCAGGGGCCGGTGTGCACCGCCAGCCGCACGTGCAGGTCGCCGGCGAGCGAGCATTGCGTAAGATTGTACATGAACAGCTCCAGCAGCATCTCCATGCCGGCCAGCGCCGCCTGCACATTTTTGGCCCCGAACAGGAAGGCGCCGATGCCACCGTCGCCCTCCCAATGCCAGATCCTCCCGTCGCGCCTCTCCACGATGGCCGAAAGCAGCCTGCGCAGGTCGGCAAAGGCCCGGAGCACCTCGGCCTTGGGATACTTGCGGACCAGCTTAGAGTTGCCGGCGATGTCCATGCGCAGGAAGCTGAACTCGTAGGTGGAGCCCTCCTGCAGCACGCCCCAGCCCTTGGTCCGCGCCCCCTCCCCGCCTTCCACGAACTGGCCGTACTCCTGCTTGAAAACGAATCCCAGGCTTTCGATCTCGTCGATGAGCCTGGGCAGGAAGCGCATGGTCACGGAACGGCCCATCAGCCCGTCGCGCTCCACCTCGATGAGGGCCTCGGTGAAACGCCGCAGCTGCCCCAGGCGCACGACGTCCCGGGCGATCAGCTGGGCCGCGTCGCGCTGCGGGATGGGGATCTGGGGGGGGAAACCGGACTGGCGGTGCAGGTCGTAGTCGGGAATGACCCTCCCGGCTAGCTTCTCCATGAGCTCCACCGTCAGGGATTGGGCCATGGACTGGGCCAGGAAGTTCTGCAGACGCCCGCTGACCTTCATGGCTTCAGCTCCGGCACGTCCAGCTCGGGGGGCAAGCGGGCGGGCCTGCCGTCCGGCCCGATGCAGGCCCAGGTGACTTCAGCGTCGGCGACCAGCTCCTCGGCGCGATAGACGCGCTGGCCGAAGGTGCAGCGCACGCTGCCCTTGGCCAGGGGTTCGGTGAGTACGCGCAGGCCTTCCCCGCTGCGCACCGGGCGCTTGTAGTCGATCCTCACCCGGGTGACCACCAGGCCATAACCCCGGGCGCGCAGGTCATCGTAGCGGATACCGGCCCGTCGCATGAATTCGAGCCGGGCGTATTCCAGGTAGTTCAGGTATACAGCATTGTTCACGTGCCCGTAGCTGTCGCACTCGTAGGAACGGGCTTCCAGCGCGCACTCGTGCGTCATCCGGTTGAGGATTATAAGGCCTTCCCGCGCCCGGTTCAAGGTTACCGGGAGAACTTGACAGGCTCACCCTGGCCCGCTACATTACAACCGGTTTCCGTCCAGGCGGCGTAGCTCAGGTGGTAGAGCAAGCGGCTCATATCCGCTGTGTCAGGGGTTCAAGTCCCTTCGCCGCTATCGGCCAGGCAGATCAGGTAGTCGCAGACGTTGGTGTTGGTCGGCCCCGTGCGCAGCAGCCCGCCGATGCTTTGAAAGAATCCGTAGGAATCGTTTTCCCGTAAGTACTCCGCGGGCCGCAGCCACAGCCGCCGGCTTTCCTCCAGGAGGGCCTGGGAGGCGAAAGCCCCCGCCGCGTCCGTGGGTCCGTCGGTCCCATCCGAGGAGGCGGCCAGGAAGTGCAGACCCGCCGCGGCGGGCCCAGCCCGGCCCAATTCCTCCAGAAAGGCCAGGGCGCATTCCTGGTTCCTGCCCCCCCGACCCCGGCCGGTCACCCTCACCGTGGTCTCGCCCCCCGCCAGGATGCAGGCCGGCCGGCGCTGGTCCAG
>Ga0154738_1079_pt10 | contig 13491 bp, 13 predicted proteins | sample Rifle2008BG16ft_FD_105746 | JGI IMG/M metagenome (GOLD analysis project Ga0154738, IMG submission 105746) | Spirochaetes bacterium RBG_16_67_19 | reverse complement strand
GCCAGCCACGGGGCGCTGGACATCTCGGCCACCGTAACCGCGGTGCAGATCCACGGCTGGAAGCAGGTGCTTGGCATCCTGGCGGTGGCGGTCCTGGTCATCGGAGGCTGGGAGCTGGCCGTGCGCCTGACCAAGGTCCCGGAGTTCGTGTTCCCCACGCCCAGCGCCATCGCGGTGGCCATGGTGACCAACATGCCCACCGTCTACCCGCACTTCTTCATCACCCTGGCCGAGCTGGCGGCCGGCTACGTGATCGGGGCCGCCATCGGCCTGTTCATGGCCGCCGTGCTCACCCAGGTGCCCTTCATCGAAAAGGTGATCACCCCCTACATCCTGCTGCTGGTCACCACCCCGACCATCGCCCTGGTGCCGCTGCTGATGCTGCGCATGGGCTTCAACATCTGGCCGCGGATCATCGCGGTGGCCCTGTCCGTGGGCCCGATGGTCATGATCAACGCCACCACGGGATTCCGCAGAACCGACCTGGCCAAGATCGCCCTGGCCAAGTCCTACGGGGCCACGACCTTCCAGATTTTCCGCAAGATCCGCTTCCCCCTGGCCCTGCCCATGATCAACGTGGGGCTGCTGGTGGGCGGAATCTTCGGCCTGATCACCGCGGTGGCCTCCGACATGTTCGGGGGCAAGTTCGGTCTGGGCAACAGGATCTCGTACTACTCCTCCCTCGCCCGGATGGCCAGCTTCTTCGCCGTCATCCTGCTGGTGTCCCTGATCGGCATCTCCATCTGGATCATCATGGCCGCGGTCGGGAAGAAGTGGGCGAGCTGGCAGGAATAGCGGAAACAATCGAGGAGGAAGTCATGAAGAGCTACAGGGTCGGGATCGTCGGGTTTGGCTGGGTGGCGGGGGCCCACCTGAAGACCTTCTCCGAGCTGCCGAATTTCCAGCCGGTGGCCATCCTGTCGCGGCGCAAGCTGGACCCCGCGGCGCTGAAGGCCCAGTACGGCCTGGAGCTGAAGGTCTACAACGACTACGACAAGTTCCTGGCCGACCGGGACATCGACATCGTGGACATCTGCACGCCCCACCCCTTCCACGCCGAGCAGGCCATCAAGGCCGCGGAGGCCAAGAAGCACCTCATCATCGAGAAGCCCATGGCCATCGATTTCGAGGACTGCCGCAGGATGGTCAAGGCGGTGCGCCAGAACGGGGTGAAGACCTCCGTCTGCTTCGAGTGCCGGTTCATCTCCGTGACCAAGGCCACCAAGGCCCTGGTGGACCAGGGACAGATCGGGGAGATCTACTACTCCGAGTGCGACTACTTTCACGGGATCGGGCCGTGGTACGGGCAGTTCGCCTGGAACGTCAAGAAGGACTTCGGCGGAAGCTCGCTGCTCACCGCGGGGATCCATTCGCTGGACACCCTGCTGTACATCGCCGGCGGGCAGGCCGGTCCGGTGGAGGAGGTCTTCAGCTACCCCACCACCAATCCCCACGAGGTGTACAAACCCTACGAATACCCCACCACCTCGGTGACCCTGCTGAAGTTTGCCAACGGCCGCACCATCGGCAAATGCGCCTCAGTGACCGACGCGATGCAGCCCTACGTGTTCAACATGAACTTCGTGGGCTCCCACGGCGCGGTGAAAAACGAGCTTTTCTACAGCAAGAAGATCCCGGGCCTGCGGGGCTGGATGAAGATGGACGTGCAGCTGGTGGACTCCGGCGACGTGGCCCACCACCCCTACAAGGAGCAGTTCTCCGACTTCGCCGCCTGCCTGGAAACCGGAAGCGAAACCGCCTCGAACATCGAGAACGCCTTCGAGACGCACCGGGTCGTTTTCGCGGCGGACAAGTCCGCGGCGACGGGCAAGCCGGTCTCCTTGAGCGAGTTCCCCAAGCCCTAGACTTTGGCGTCCGCCAGCCAGCTCGGCTACAGGGAGTACCAGCGGAAGGGCTGGGGCACCAGGACCTCGCCAGCGAAGGCTTTGGAGGCCTCCTCGGTGACCGCGGCAGGGTACGCATACTTCCGCCAGCCGACGTGGCAAAGCAGGAGGCGGGACACCCCCGCGGCCGCGGCCGCCCTGCCTGCCGACAGCGCCGAGCTGTGCCCGGAGTGGGCCGGGTCCGCGGCCTGGGCCTGCGGGAAGGTGGCCTCGTGGATCAGGGTGCCGCAGCCGCGCGCGGCCGCGGCGACCGCCGGGCCGGGCGCGGTGTCAGAGCTGTACAGCAGGCAGCCCTGGCCGTCCCCAACCCAAACCATGCTGGTGGGCACGGAGTGATTTCCCGGCAGGAGCCGGATCTCCAGGTCCGGGGCCCGGAAGGATTCGTCCAGGACGACCGGAAACGCGCAGTCGGGCGGATCCAGTTCCAGCAATTCGTGCAGGCCGCGCACCCGGGTCCGGCAGGGCTCCGCGCACAGCACGGTGAGCGGCTGCCTGCGTCCCAGGCAGCTGGAGCTCTGCAGCAGCGAGGGGTAGCCGCCGAGGTGGTCGGCGTGATGGTGGGTGAGCACCAGGATCTCCAGGGAAAGCGGATCGCGGCCCGCCCGCAGCAGGGACTGCACGGCATTGCCCGAGGCGTCGACCAGAAGCAGGTGGGATCCGGCCTCGATCAAGAACGAAGTGTAGCCGTCCTCCGCGGTGGGCTCGGCGGAGGCGGTGCCCAGGAAGCAGACCCGCATAGCCGATCCCTCAGGCCGGCAGGACCGGCAGGTTGTCCGGGTCCAGGCGGATGCGGATCTGTTTTCCCTCGGCGACCGCCCTGGCCACCTCGCCCCGGGCCCGCAGGCTGCTGCCCCGCAGGTCCAGCTGGTAGTCGATCAGCTCCCCGACATAGGAGGCCCGAACCACCCGGGCCGGGAAGACGTTGGCCTCCTCCGGCGGTGGAGCGGCCCCCACGGCTCCCTCAACCGGCGCCTCCAGGAAGCGCACGTGCTCCGGACGCACGGCCACCGCCACCTCCTGGCCGTCGCGCAGGTTCCGGCCCCGGCCGCGCAGGCTCAAGCCGGCAGGCGTCCGCACCCAGATGGTTTCGCCCCGTGACTGCTCCACCTTGCCCTGCACGAAGCTGGTCGTGCCCATGAAGCCGGCCACGAAACGGTTGGCCGGCGAGGAGTACAGCTCCTCCGGCTTCCCGATCTGCACGACCTTTCCCTTGTCCAGCAGGGCGATGCGGTCGGAAATGACCATGGCCTCGGTCTGGTCGTGGGTCACGTAGATGCTGGTAATGCCGGCCTGCTTGTGGATCTGGGCGATTTCGAAGCGCATCTGCTCGCGCAATAGGGCGTCCAGGTTGGACAGCGGCTCATCCAGAAGCAGGATGTCCGGCTCCAGGACCAGCGCCCGGGCCAGGGCCACGCGCTGCTGCTGCCCGCCGGAAAGCTGGCGGGGGTAGCGGTGCTCGAAGCCTTCCAGCTGGACCATACTCAAGCCGCGCTGGACCTTGTCACGGATGCCGCCGGCCGGCAGCTTTTTCAACTGCAGGCCGAAGGCCAGGTTCTGGAACACGGTCATGTGCGGCCACAGGGCGTAGTTCTGGAATACCAGGCCGATGCCGCGGCGCTCGGGCGGGATGTCGGTGACCTCCCGCTGGCCGATGTAGATATGCCCGCTGTCCAGCCCCACGAAGCCCGACACGGCGCGCAGGGTCGTGGTCTTGCCGCAACCGGAGGGCCCCAGCAGGGTCAGCAATTCCCCCTCCCGGACCTCCAGGCTCAGGTCGTCCACGGCCCGGTTCCGCCCGTAGCTCTTGATCACGTTGCGCAGGGTAAGCTGGGGCATGCTTTCGCTCTCCCTCCTAGCCCATGCCGCCGACGTACTCGGCGCGCAGCATGCGCTGGATCAGGGTCATGAACAGGATGCTGGGGACCAGCAGGATGATGGCGATCACCGAGGCGAACTGCATGTTGTAGCCGCTGGAGGAGTACAGGGTCATGGGCAGGGTGTTGACGAAGGGCAGGCCGATGAAGAAGGTGCCCGTGAACTCGTCCAGCGAGGTGATGAACACAAAGACGGCGCTGGACAAGAGGCCGGGGGCGGCCAGCGGCAGGGTGATGCGGAAGAAGGCCCGGGCGCGGCTGGCCCCGACGCTGCGGGCAGCCTCTTCCAGATGCGAGGGAATGGCCCGGAAGGTGGCGCTGGTGATCCACACCCCGAACACCAGGCCGACCAGGATGTGGGTGAGCATCACCCCGGGCACGGTGCCCGCCAGGCGCAGGCGGGTGAACAGGCCCAGCAGGTTGACGAAGATGGGCTGCTGGGGGAAGGCGTTGGGCATGAGGAACAGGAACAGGATCGCCGGCCCGAAGGGGATGCGGTACTTGGCCAGGGCGTAGCCCGCCGGGATGGCCAGGAGCATGGTGATGGCCACCACGGTTACGGCGATCGAGAGGCTCAACAGGAAGGCCGGCACGATGCTCACCGCCCCGATGGCCAGGCTCTTCTCGAGGCCCAGGGCCTGCCTCCAATAGTCCAGCCCCACCTCCTGAGGCAGCGTGGCCGGCCAGTACCAGCGGATGGCCACCGACCACAAGAGCAGGCTCATCATCGGCCCGACGATGAGCAGGAACACCAGGACCAGCAGCACCAGCTCCGCGGACAGAATCAGGATGCGCTTGAGGCTCATCGAGGCCCGGCCCCCTCCTCGGTTACCCGGCGCACCGAGGAGCGTAAATAGTAGATGGCCGTGACCAGCACCAGCAGGTAGGAGAACACGCCCAGGGTGTTGGCCACGCCGAAGTCGCGGAAGTAGTTCACCCGGTGGGCGATGTCCACGGTGATGGTGGTGGGGATCTTGCCCCCGATGAGCATGTAGGGCAGGGTGAAGGTGCCGACGACCTGGGAGTAGACCAGCACCAGGGCCACCAGGATGCTGGAGCGGCTCATGGGCATGAGGATGCGGGTGATCACCGTGCCGGTGCGCGCCCCCGCGCTGCGGGCCGCCTCGATGTAGCTGTTGTCGATCATCTGGAAGCCCCCGTGGATGATCAGCACCGAAAAGGGAACCATCTTCCAGATGAAGCCGAAGGACAGCCCCCAAAAGTTGAAAAGCTGCAGAGGCTTCTCTATATTTACCAGCCCCACGCGGGCCAGCGCCAGGTTGAACAGTCCGTGGGGGGCCAGGAAGGTGTTCATCATCTGGGCCACGACCACGAAGGGGATGAAGATCGGCAGGCGGTACAGGCCTCCCATCAGGCGGGCGAGCGGCCCGTCGCGGAAGCGCAGGTACATGGCCAGCAGGATGGCCAGCACCGCGGTGAGCAACGTGCTGAAAGCCGTGACCGCGAAGGTGAAGCCCAGGTCCTTCAGGTACAGGTCCCAGGTCTTGGCGTAGTTGGCCAGGGTGAACCTGCCGGCGGCGTCCAGGAAGCTCTGCACGAAGGAGCGCACGAACGGGTAGCCGTACATCAGCAGCATGAAGCTCAAGGCGGGCAGAAGCAGGAAGAGCCAGGGAGGGAACCGCGGCGCGAGCCGCGGTCCCCTCCTGGCGGGCAGCTCAGGCATCCGTATCTACTTGATCCACTTCTCGTAGCCTTCCAGCATGGCGGTCATGTAGTCCGCAAGCGGGAAGGCCTGGCCCTTCTTGACCAGGTCGGCGGGGGTCACATCGCCGTAGATCTTGTCGTAGATCTCCTGCGGCACCGCGCCCTTGAGCTGCGCCCCGTCGATGCCCGGGTACCAGTTGAAGCGCTGCACGATCTCCTTGGCCTGGAACTCCGGGCTGGTCACGTACTCGACGAACTTCTTGGCCTCCTCGGGGTGGGCCGCCTTCTTGGGGATCACGAAGTACATGGGCTGTCCGGGCATGCCGGGCTCCGGCAGGATCATGCGGGTCTTGGGGTCGAGCTTTCCTTCGTTCATGAAGGTGAAGAACATGTCCACCCACACGGGGCCCATCCAGATTTCCCCGCGGTTCAGGGCGTCCAGGGTGCCCACGTTTCCTCCGGTGAAAGTCACGTGCTTGTTGAACTCGCCCAGGTCCTTGAAGGCCTGCTCCCAGGTGTCGAACTCGGCCTTTTCCACCGGGCCGGTGACCGCGTACTTCTGGTACTTGCCGGTCTTCCAGTACACCCAGCCGATGGCGAAGGACACGCCGGACATGCCGCCCTTGATGCCGTTGTAGCCGAACTTGCCGGGGTTGGCCTTGACCCAGTCCACCAGCTCGGCGTAACTCTTGGGCGGGTTCTTCACGTAGTCCGGGTTGTAGGCCAGCGCGGTCTGGCTGAGGAACATCGGGATGCCGTAGCCCTCGATGTCCACGCCCAGGGAGTTCTTGGCGAAGGGCGTGGTGACGTAGGCCCAGGTGGGCACTTCCTTGGCGTAGGGCATGAGCAGGTCCTTCTCCATGGCCCACTTCATGAAGATCTGGTGGACCATGGCCACGTCCACGTCCCAGGCTTGCTTGTTGGACCTGCTCTCCGCTTCCAGCTTTTCCAGGATGAGCTGGGAACCCGCGTTGCCCGGTCCGGTGTGCACGGTCATCACCTGGAGGTTCGGATATTTCTCGGCCAGGGCCGGGCCGATGACGTTCTGCCCCAGGGCGAGCATGTTCACGTCGCCGGCGGTCATGTACACGACCTTGACCGGAGCGGCCTTGCCTCCGGCTTCACCGCCGCCGCCGGCGAAGGCCAGCGTCGCCGCCAGCAGAAACACCGCAGCCAGCAGGAGCGTTCCCCTTGCTTTCATGGTAGCCTCCTTGGCTTGAGGAATCGGGCCGCCGGAAGCGGCCCCATGTCTGTAGTATAAGGCTGCCTGCGCACCACGAGCAACTCTGCAGGGAGGTGTCTATGAGCAAGGTTATGATCGTGGGCGGGTCGCCGGCGCGGCGACCTATCGCCGTGGACCGGGAGGCGAAGAGCGAGCAGGTGCGCGACCAAGCCGCCCCTGCTGGTCTTCGCGGCGGACGAGTCCGCCGCTACGGGGAAGCCGGTGCACCTGAGCGAGTTTCCTGAGCCTTAGACCTTGACGAACTTGCCGCTGCGCAGGCAGCGGGCGCAGATCTTCAGCGTGGTCTTGGTGCCGCCCACCAGGGTGCGCACCTTCAGCAGATTGGGCTTCCAGTCCCGCTTGGTCTTGTTGTTGGCGTGGGATACGTTGTTGCCGGTGGTGGTTTTCTTACCGCAAAGTTCACAGGTGCGCGACATAGGACTGAAATATAGCAGATTTAGGGCGGAGTGTAAAGCGGGTCCAGGCCTGAGTGTAACGACGGTTTCCTGTAGCACCTCCGTAGGCTTGCTAAGGCCCTAGGCTGTGCTAACCTGCAAATCGATGCCGACAACTTGGGCAATCATAGACAACAACGGGCGGGCTTGGCGAACCCGCTGCAGCCGTACCAGGGAGGAAGGAAATGAAACTAGGATATTCTTTTCCCAAGGAAATCCAGGCGGCCCGGCAGGAGCGGGTGCCCTTGGTGATCCCGGCTGGCACGGTGGAATACCATGGGCCGCATTGCGCTTACGGCTGCGACACCCTGATCGTCGAGGGCCTGCTGGAGCGGCTTTCCCGCACCCGACCCCTGGTGATAGCACCCTCCATCTGGTACGGGCCTTCCAGCTACGCGGTGGCGGGTCCGGAGAAGGGCTCGATCGACGTGGACTACGATCGCTTCGAAGGCCACGTGTACGACATCTTCAAAGCTCTAATCGACGGAGGATGGCGGAACATTTACGTGCTCATCCATCACCAGTATGAGGAGGAGAATCTCCTGCCTATGACCCTCTGCTTCAGGAAGGCGGCCATGAAGATCGTTTTCACCCATCTGGAGGCGACCATGGGCCGGGGCTGGTGGGGCGACAACAAGAACAAGGATTTCTACGACAATCTGGAACAGAACGACTCGCCCTGGAACTGGGTCAAAGTGCTGCCGGCCATGAGCAAGGAGGTGCAGCATGCCACGGGCTACGACCATGCGGGCAAATACGAGTCCTCGCTGCTGCGCGCTCTGTTCCCGGAAACGGTGGACCCGGCGCGCCTGGCCGGGGACGACTCCTGGTACATCCAGGGCGCCAGGGAATCCTCCGCAGAGCTGGGCGAGCGCATGGTGGAGCTGTGCCTGAAGGATCTGTCCGGAAAGATCCGCTGAAGCACTGCCGAGGAGGAGCGCCGTGACATCGCCGCGGTGATCTCCTCTGGTGAGGGAAGCGCGGCTTACACCTCGTGGATCTGTCCGATGGGCGAGGAGAGCAGCTCGCAGCGGTCCTTGCGGATCACGATCCCCGTCTCCCAGCGAATCCCGAACTCCTCGCCGGAAACGAAGGTGTCCACCTGGAAGGTCATGCCTTCCTGCAGCGGGTAATCGGAAGACGTCTCCATCCACGGGGCTTCCACTTCGATCAAGCCGGTGCCGTGGCAGGGGCCGTACACGTAGTTGGGGAAGTAGCCACGGCGTCGGAACAGCTCGACGTAGCCCTTGGCTACCTCCGCGGCGACTACCCCCGCGCGCAGCTGTCCGTAGGTCCAGCGGTGGGCTTCCAGCGCGAACTCCACCAGCTCCCGCTTGCGGCCGGCGAGCGGCCCCATGCTCACCGGCATGCCGATGCTGGGCGAGTAGCCGTCGATCTTGGCCGAGAGGTTGAGCTGCACCAGATCCCCGGCGCCGATCTCACGGTAGGTGGAACGGGAGATGGCGTGGCGTGTGGACTTCTCGCTGAACACGTACATCGGCAGGCCCTCGTACTCGGCGCCATGCTCGTAGATGGTCTTTTGGGCGATGCCCACCAGCTGGAGCTCGGTCAGGCCGGGTCGGATGGCCTTGATCACCTCGCGGGTGGCAATCTCGGTGATGCGGAAGCCTTCTCGCATGCAGGCCAGCTCGTTTTCCGACTTCACGCTGCGCAAGCCGACCATAATGTCGTCAGCGCGCTCGATGCTGGCCTCGGGGAAGCTGGATTTGAGGCCTTCCAACTGCACGAGGTTGGTGAGCAGCCAGCCGCCGATGCCGATCCGCGGCTTCTTGCCCTTCACGCCTAGAAAGGACAGCACCTCCGCGTAGTTGGAGACCTTGGCCTCCGGGTAGGCGGGGTCCGCCGACTCGCGGTACTCCAGCATCTGGAAGATGTCCGGGAGCTTGCTGCGATCCGCGGCGAACTTGGTGCTTTCGGGGCCGACCATGAGGGCAGCCTTGCCCGCGGGGGTGATGGCCACGCCCGCGGTTTCGAACAACGGCCAGAAGCCGGAGAAATACCGGACGTTGGCGTAGTCGGAGTCGTTGGAGTTCACGATCAGGACGTCCAGGCCCTTCTTCGTGGTCAGCTGCGCGGCTTTTTTCAGTCGCTGGGCGTATTCTTCGTCCGGAATTTTGATTCGGATCGCCATCGGTGTTCCTTCTTGATGTGATTGTAATCGTTATCGGCAGCGATTATACTCCGAATTGTCAATCAATGCCGAGCGCTTCGGGGTCGGCGCCTCCAACTTCGGCTTCTTCATCACCCTGCAGTTCATCGCCTTCTCCCTGGCCTCCTTCGTGGGAGGCTGGGTGAAGCAGCGGCTGCGCCTGACCAACTGGCATCTGGTGACCGCCGGGCTGATCATCATCGCCGCCGCCTTCTTCGCGGGCACCGTGCTCCTGCGCTCCGTCTGGTCGCTGGTGCTATGGGTCGTCCCCCTGGGACTGGCCGGCGTGGAGACCTTCTCCTCGATCGCGATTTCCGCGCTGAGCGGCCCGGGCTCCAGCAAGAACCTGTGCCTGTCCCAGGTCTTCTATTCGCTGGGCGCTTTCGCGGCGCCGCATGAGCCTATTCTTCGGGCTGGCCGGCGCCAGGCGCGGCGACTTCCGCCCGCACCCGCGGGAAGAGGGGCCGCGGGCCGGGGAGAGCGGGGGGAGCGGTCGGGTGTTCATCTTTCTGCTGCTGCTCATGCTGTTCTACATGACCCTGGAGAGCCTCTCGGCGGCCTGGCTTTCCTACATCTTCGAAGCCCGCTACGGGCTCAGCGCCCGGGAGGCGGCGCTGGCCCTGATGCTGTTCTGGGCCGGAATGCTCGTGGGCCGCTTCTACATCGTCTTCCTGCCGGTCCGCTGGACCCTGTGGCCTGCCCTGCTGGTTTCCTCCCTGGCGATCGTGGCCGCGGGCCTGCTGCTGGCGCTGGTCGAGCTGCAAACCGTGCGCTACGCCGGCGTGATTCTGCTGGGGGCCGCCGCCGGCCCCATGTGGCCGGTCATCGTCATGACCACCGGCGTCACCTGCGGCTCCGAGCGGCGCACCTCCGCGGTCATCGGGGTGGGGGCGCTCGGCTTCGCTGCGGGTCCGCTCCTGGGTTCGCTGCTGCTGAAGGCCGGCCTCGCGGCGCGTTTCTTCACGGCGCTGCTGGCGCTGGGCGCACTGGCGCTGGCCTTCTGTCTGCTGGCCGCGGCGGGCCGTTTCAGCTTCTGCGCCGGCGGACGATGTCCAGGTATACGGCGCCGATGACCACGATCCCCATGGCGACCTGCTGCCAGAACTGGGAGACGTTCATGAGATTCAGGCCGTTTTTGAGCACGCCCATGATGAGCGCGCCGATGATCGTCCCCAGGATCGTGCCTTCTCCGCCGGAAAGGGAGGCGCCGCCGATCACCGCCGCGGAAATCGCGTCCAGCTCGTAGGACAGGCCCGCAGCGGGCTGCGCCGAGTTCAAGCGGGCGGTGAGCACCACCCCCGCTGCCCCTGCCAGAAAACCGCAGATCGAGTAGGTGAATATCTTCACCCGCTCGACGCTGACCCCCGAAAGCTTGACGGCCACCTCGTTGCTGCCCAGTCCGTAGATGTGCCGCCCGATGACCAGCCTGCGCATCGCGAAGCTGGCCAGCAGGGCCAGGGCGAGCAGGTAGAGGATCGGGTAGGGCACGGCGCCGAACAGCGAGCCCTGGGAGATCAGCCGGAAGGAAGGGGCCACCAGGAAATACACGGGGCGGGCCTGGCTGATGACCAGGGTGAGCCCGCGGGCGATCATCATGATTCCGAGGGTGGCGATGAAGGGCGGCAGGGTGGCCTTGGCCACCAGGAAGCCGTTCAAGAATCCCATGACCGTGGCCACCAGTATTCCGAGGATGACCGACACCCACACGGGCAGCCCGGCGTTGGCGGCCTTGCCGATGATCATGCCGGCGAGGGCCAGGACCGCTCCCAGGGAGAGGTCGATACCGGCGGAGATGATGACGAAGGTGACGCCAATGGCCAGGATGCCGATTACCGAGGTCTGCAGGATGACCGTCATGAGGTTGTCGAAGCTCATGAAGAAGGGCGAGCCGATCGAGAAAAAGCCGATCATCAGGACCAGGCTCAGGAAGGCGGCCGCCTTCTGGATGGCCTGGGTGGAGGACTTCCATTTTCCACTGGAGGCTGCGGCTTCCTCCGGCGCGGCGGCCGAGGGCTCCACCGCCGCCGCCGCGGGGGCGACGGAAAGCGCGGCCTTGCCGGCGATGATCATGCGCAGGATCTCGTCGAGGGAGGTTTCCTCCTTGCGCCGCACCCCGACGAGCATGCCGGTCTTGAGCACGACAAACTTGTCGGCGACGTCGAAAACCTCATTGATGTTGTGCGAGATTATGATGACCGCGATGCCGTTCTGCCGCAGCTCGCGGATCAGCGCGTACACCTTCCGAGTCTCCTCCACGCCGAGGGCCGCGGTCGGCTCGTCCATGATCAGCAGCCTGGCGTTGAAGTAGATCGCCCGACTGATGGCCACCGCCTGGCGCTGGCCGCCGGAGAGGTTGAAGACCTTGCGCTTGATGTCGGGGACCTCGATGTTCAGTTTCCTGAGTATCCGGACGGTCTCCTCCGCCATCTTCGCATTGTTCAGGAAACGGATGGGACGGCCAAGCCCGCCTCTCACGATCTCCCGGCCGATGAAGATGTTCGGAGCCAGCTCCAGGTCATCCAGCAGGGCCAGGTCCTGGTAGATGGTCTCGATGTTGAAGCGTTTGGCGTCCGCCGGTGACTCGATGCGCACCTTGCGGCCTTCGACGAGGATCTGCCCCCCGTCGGCCTTGTAGGCCCCCGAGATGATCTTGATGAGCGTGCTCTTGCCCGCCCCGTTGTCCCCGACCAGGGCCAGGACCTCCCCCGGACGGATGTCCAGATCGATGTCCTTCAGGGCGCTGACGCCGCCGAAGTGCTTGCTGATGCCCCTCAGGGAGAGATAGGGGTGCCCGTATTCCGCCGTTTTTCGGCTCCTCCCCCGTGAAACTACTTCAAAGGATAGAGGATTTTCTGGATGTCGGCCTGTTTGAAGTTCTTCATGTCGACCCAGACCACGCCGGTGTCGATCCGCGGGGGGGCCTTCTTGATGTCGGCCAGGTGCTCGTAGAGGGTCTTTACCGCGAGGTACCCGATCTGGAAGGGGTTCTGCACGACGAAGCCGGTGATCACGTCTTTCTGGAGGTAGTCGATCTCCTGCTCTGAGGAGTCGAAGCCGATGACCTTCACCTTGCCGACTTTCCGGGCCTGTTCAACCGCGAGGGCCACCCCCACGGCGCCGCCCTCGTTGGTGGCGTAGATGGCCGCCAGGTCCGGGTGCGCCCTCATCATGTCCGTGGCCTTGTCCAGGGACTTCTGGTGGTCGCCGTCGCCGTAGACCGTTTCCAGCAGCTGGATGCCGGGGAACTCGGCCCTGATGACATCCACGAAACCGCCCACACGCTCGCGCGTGTCCATGGTGGCGGCCAGGTGGCCCACCACGCCGACCTTGCCCTTGCCGCCCAGCAGGCGGCCCGCGTTCTTCCCGGCCAGCTTGCCCGCCGCGTAGTTGTCCGTGGCGATGAAGCTGATGCGGTTGTCGGTCTTGTTGATGTCCGTGTCGAAAGTGGCGACCACGATGCCCTGCCGGGTGGCCTTCTCCACCAGTGGCACCAGGGCCTCGGAATCGCACGGCGCCAGCAGGATGCCGTCCACTTTCTTCGCCATGGAGTTCTCGAACATGCCGATCTGCACGTCGACCTCGGTTTCCACCGCGGGCCCGTAGAAGGGAACCACTATGCCCAGTTCCTTGGCCGCCTTTTCCGTGCCCATCCGCACCGTCTGCCAGTACTCGTGCTGGAAGCCCATGCAGATAACCTCGATCTTGATGTCCTTGGGGGCGGCGAACAAGGCCGCGCCAGACAGCAGGCAGATCACCACCAGCGCCAGAGTTCTCTTCATGCCATGCTCCTTTCTTGGGAATTCCTTCGTCGAATATAGCAGGGTCTATGCAGTTGTCAATAGAATCAAGGCAACTCCTTCACCGCATCGACGGCGTCCAGGTCCCGCAGCACATTGCCGAGGCAAAAGCGGAGGCGCTTGATACGGCCGCCATCCCGGTAGCCGCCCCCGAGGCCGGAAGCGGCCCGCTGGAGCTCCCGCATCGCGGCGCGGTAGCTGCCACGCCCGGCGCGGTTCAGGTGCACGGCCAGGTAGGAAGGGAACCCCGGGGCTGAGCCCAGGAGTGGTTCCAGGAACAGCTCCCCGGGGACGGCCCGCTCGGGATGCTCCTTCGACCACTCGAACAGCGGCTCGATGCCGTCGGTGTAGGGCGCGGGCAGGCTCCAGTTGCGCCGCGGCGACCAGGCCTCGAAGAAGGCCTG
>Ga0154738_1139_pt4 | contig 13748 bp, 10 predicted proteins | sample Rifle2008BG16ft_FD_105746 | JGI IMG/M metagenome (GOLD analysis project Ga0154738, IMG submission 105746) | Spirochaetes bacterium RBG_16_67_19 | reverse complement strand
CGCCTTCCTGCGCCGCTACTACGCCCTGATCCTGGCCATCCTTGCCGGGGCGGCGGCCACCCTGACGGGATTCCTATATTACCAGACGACGGAGAAGCAGCGCCTGGCCCGCGACTTCCAGACCATGGCCGGGGACCGCGCCCAGAGCCTGCGCGTGGAGCTGGCCAAGCACGAAACCGTGCTGCGCCTGCTCGGGGGCTTCTTCGAAGCCTCCGGCGAGACGATCCCGGGGGACTACGGCCCCTTCGCCGTGGAGTTCCGGGAGTTCTCCCACGGGGTGCTGTCCCGCGAACCGCACCTGCAGGCCGTGGCCATCATCCCCAGGCTGCCGGACTCCGAACGGCATCGCTTCGAGCAGGCGGCCGGGGCACTGGCCGGGTTCCGGCTCATGGAGGTGGGGGAAAAAGGGGAAATCCGGCCCGCGGCTCGCAGGAGCCAGTACTACCCGGTGCTGGTCGCCGAGCCGCAGGCGCACAACGCGACCATCCTCGGACTGGACCTGGCCACCGCCCCCGGCCTTTGGGAGGCCATGCGGCACGCCATGGAGACGGGGAAGATGACTGTTAGCGGCAGGGATCGCCTGCCCGATCCGCAGGCGGAGCTGTACACCGTGTGGCAATTCCTGCCTGTCTACCAGGACGAAGCCAAACGGGAGCTGAAGGGCTTCGCCGCGCTGGTGTTCCGGGTGGACTGGTTGATGGTGCGCGCCCTGGACGAGGCGCCCACCTTGGACATCGACCTGGAGCTGGCCGACTCCTCAGCGCCGGAGGATCGCCGTTTCGTCTACTACCACCGTGCGCCTTCCCGGAAACAGGCGGCCAGGTACCAGAACCGCACGGAGACCACCTGGAACACGACGCTGCAGGCCGGAGAGCGCACCTGGACCCTCTCGGCGTACGCCACCTATGGTTTCGTGGCCCGTCACCGCACCTGGCAGTCCTGGTTCCTGCTGTTCGCGGGCCTGGCCTTCAGCGCCTCCACGGGGATCTACTTCGCCCGCCGCATCCGCGAGGCCGGCCAAACCGAGCGTTTGGTGCAGGAGCGTACCCTGGCCCTCTCCCGCCAGATCGAAATGCAGAGGCGCCTGCAGCGGGAGCTGGAAAGCTCCCGCCTCACCCTGACCAGCCGGGTGGAGGAGCTGGACCAGCACAACCGGGAGATCCGCCTGCTCAACGAGGTGGGCGACGTGTTCCAGGCCTGCCTTTCCACCGAGGAGGCCTACCCGGTGGTGGCCCAATACGCGCCCAAGCTGCTGCCGGGCACCTCCGGTGCGCTGTACTTGCACGAGCCGGCGAGGGACCTGCTGACCATCGCCGCGGAGTGGGGGCCTTTGCCTCCGGAAACCGCCGCCTTCAAGTCCGAGGACTGCTGGGCCCTGCGCCTGGGCAAGGCGCACGCGGTGAACCCGGAGTCGGGCCAGCCGCCCTGCCGACACGCTCCCTCCGGCCCTGAGGCCGGGCTGCTGTGCGTACCCCTCTCGGCCATGGGCGAATCCCTGGGCCTGTTCCACGTCAGCGGCTGCCCGGATGCCGGCCAGGCCTTCGCCGTTTCCGTGGCCGAGCACATCGGCCTGGCCCTCTCCAACCTGAAGCTGCGCAGCACGCTGAAGGAGCTCTCCATCCACGACCCCCTGACCAACCTGCACAACCGCCGTTACATGGAGGAAGCCCTGGAGCTGGAGCTGCTACGGGCGGAGCGCAAGAAGTCCACAGTCGGGCTGATCATGCTGGACATCGACCACTTCAAGGAGTTCAATGACGGCTTCGGGCACGGGGCGGGCGACGAGCTGCTGCGCAGTCTGGGGGCGGCGATGCGGGGAGAGCTGCGCGCAGGGGACGTGGCCTGCCGCTATGGCGGGGAGGAGTTCCTGCTCATCCTGCCGGAAGCCACCCTGGAGGTCACCACCCGGCGCGCGGAGCAGCTGCGGCTGCACGTGAAGCAGATGAAGGTGGGCTACCTGGACAAGCCTCTGGGGCCGGTGACCATCTCCCTGGGGGTGGCGGTCTATCCCCGCCACGGCCGGCAGCCCGGCGAGCTGATCAAGTCCGCGGACGCCGCCCTGTACCGCGCCAAGGCGGAAGGACGCGACCGGGTGGCCGCTGCCGTGCCGCCGGCTGGCCTGGGGGACCCGGCCGCTCCCTCCGCCCCGGCCTCCAGCAGGTAGAGCCGCCGTGCCCTCAACGGTGCGCCTGCGGGAGGTGACCTCCGCCGATCTGCCCGTGCTCTACGACCATCAGGCGGACCCGGAGGCGGCCCGGATGGCCGCTTTCCCCTCTCGCGAGCGGGAGGCCTTCCTGGCCCACTGGGCCAGGATCCTGGCCGATCCGCAGGTCAACGCCAGGACGATCCAGTTCGAAGGCCGGGTGGCGGGCAACATCGTGAGCTTTGAGCGCTCCGGCAGGCGGCTGGTGGGCTACTGGATCGGCAGGGAGTATTGGGGCAGGGGCGTGGCCAGCCAGGCGTTGTCAGCGTTCCTGCGCCAGGAGCCGACGCGTCCCCTCCACGCCCACGTGGCCAGGCACAACATCGCCTCCAGGCGCGTGCTGGAGAAATGCGGCTTCGCGATTACGGCCGAGGATGCCGAGGAGTTCATACTCGAACTGCCGGCCACGGCGCCCGCACTCCCCACCCCGGCCCAGCAGGTCGTGGCCGCCATGGACAGGATCTACCGCGGCGGCCTGACCACCACCAGCGGCGGCAACGTTTCAATGAAGCTCGACGGGGCGATCTGGATCAGCCCCGGCTCGACGGACAAGGGCTCGCTGCGAGCCGACCAGGTGGTCCGGGTATCCCCCGCGGGGATCGCCGTGGGGGCGGGCCGCCCATCCCTGGAGCTGGTGTTCCATCAGGCCATCTACGAAGCCCGACCCGATGCCGGCGCGGTGATCCATGCCCACCCATCCGCGTTGGTCGCCTTCAGCATCGCCCACGGGGTCCCGGACACCCGGGTCCTCCCCAAGGTCCGCTCCATCTGCGGGCCCGTCGGCTTCGCGACCTATGCCCTGCCGGGCAGCGCAGCCCTGGCGCAAAACATCGCCCGGATCCTTGCCGGCGGGCACGACATGGCCATCATGGAGAACCACGCGGTGGTCTGCCTGGCCGCGAGCCTTCCCGAGGCTTGCCGGCGCCTGGAGACCCTGGAGCTTTGCGCCGGGGCGATCCTCAAGGCCGGCGCATTGGGAACGGTGCACGCCCTGACGGAGGAGCAGCTGGCCCTGGCCGCCGCTCCCGTCGCGGACCTGCCGGAGTCGCCGGCGGATTCACCGGCCGATTCGCCGCCGCCCGCGGCGGAGGAGGCGCGGCAGGAGCTGTGCAGGTTCATCCGCCGGGGCTGCCGGCAGCGGCTGTTTTCCTGCAACGCGGGCACGATTTCCCGCCGCCTCGACGAGCGGTCCTTAGGTCCTTAGGAACGAGCTTGCCGCGGGCGACCTGGTGGCGGTGCGTGACGGACAACGGGAGACCGGGAAAAGGCCCAGCCGCACGGCGCTCCCTTCTGCATCAGCCGCACCCGGCTGGATGCCCGCATCATGCCCGAAAGCTTCGTGCTGCTGCGGGAGGTCGAGCTGCTGCCTTTTGGGGTCCAGTACCGAGACCCGCCAGCCCTGGCTCGCAGCGTTTCCCCGCGGCGGCCGGTGGTCCTGATCGAGAACGAGGGCGTGCTGGTGACCGGGGCGAACCTGCTCCAGGCCTTCGACCGTCTGGAGGTGGCCGAGTTCACCGCCAGCTCGATCCTGCAGGCGCGCCTCCTCGGGGAGGTGGTCGACCTGCCGGAGCAGGCGCGCCGGGAAATCTCCGACGCCTATATCAGGGATTGAGCGGCGGGTCGCCCTGCGCCTGGTCCAGGACCTCGCGAACCTTCCGGGCCAAGGCGTCGAGGGTGAAAGGCTTGCCCAGGAACCTCGTTCCCTCCTTCAGCACCCCGCGATCGGCGATCACGTCCGCCGTATAGCCGGATATGTACAGGCAGCGCAGCCCGGGACGCATGGGCGCCAGCCGCTCGAACAGCTGCCGCCCATTCATCTGCGGCATCACCACATCCGTGATCACCAGGTGCAAAGGCCCGTCATGCTCAGCGACATTTCGTATCGCTTCCTGGGGGGAACTGGCCGTCAGCACGCGGTAGCCCAGGCTCTCCAGGCTCTCCCCGGCCAGCTTGCGGATCTCCGCCTCGTCCTCCATCACGAGAACGGTCTCCGTCCCTCCCCGGAGCGCCGCAGTCTCCGCCTCCTCTTCCGCCACCACCTCCGGCTCCGAAGCCCGCGGCAGGTACACCGTGAAGGTGCTGCCCTGGCCGGGCTGGCTGTGCACGTCGATGAATCCCCGGTTCTGCTTCACTATGCCGTAGACGGTGGCCAGACCCAGGCCGGTGCCTTTGCCCTGCCCCTTGGTCGTGAAAAACGGCTCGAACAAGTGCCCCATCGTCTCTTTGTCCATGCCCCGGCCGTCGTCGCTCACCGCCAGGCGCACGTACTGCCCAGGGGCGAATCCTGGGTGAGCGGCGCAATACTCCTGGTCGGAGATGAAGTTGCCGGTCTCCACCGTCAGCCTGCCCACTCCACCAATCGCGTCTCGGGCGTTCACTGCCAGGTTGGCCAGCAGCTGATCCACCTGGGTGGGATCGATCTTCACCTTCCACAGCTCGCGCCCCGACACCCAGGCGAGGTCGATGTCCTCCCCGATCAGCCGCTGGATCATCTTTCGAGTGGCCGAAACGACCTCGTTCAGATCCACCACCCTGGGACTCACCGTCTGCCGCCGGGCGAAAGCCAGCAGCTGCCCGACCAGATCCGCTGAGCGCTGCGCAGCCCGGCGCACCTCCCGCAGGTACTTCTCCAGCGTGCTTCCCGCCTCCGCCTTCTGCAGCGAAAGCTCCACGTAGCTGGAGATCACCTGCAGCATGTTATTGAAATCGTGCGCCACACCCCCGGCCAGCCGTCCCACCGTCTCCATTTTCTGCGACTGGCGCAGCTGCTCCTCCGTGCGCCTCCGCTCAGTGATATCGCGCGTATATTCGGCGGTGCCGATGATCTGGCCGCCGGCCCGTATCGGAGTGAGCGCCAGTTCGAAGTGGCGGGTGCGGCCCTCGACTTGCCAGGAGAACTCTTCATGGTGGTCCTCTCCTGATAAAACCTTCGCCAGGAGTCCGTCCCAACGGCTCTTTTCCGGTTCCGACAGGAAGTCCGTGGTTTGCAGGCCGGGCCTGGCTTCCGCACCGAACATGCTCCAGACGATGGAGGCGAAGGCCTCGTTGAAGGCGACGACCCGTCCTTCGCGGTCCCGCGAAACGACGATGTCGTCCGTGCTGGCGATCAGGGAGAACAGATTGGCCTCGGAAACCGCCAGGTCCTCCTCCGCTTTTCTGCTCTCGGTGATGTCGCGCGCCGTGGACAAAGCTCCCGTAACCTTGCCCGAGGAGTCGCGTAGAGCGCGACACCACCAGGCCAGGAGCCTCTTCTGCCCGTCCCGCCGCCTCTGCCAGCTCTCCAGGTAGATGGTCTGCTCGTCCCCCCCGAACAGGCGTTCCACCCGGCTGTAGGTGTCCTGCTGGCCCACGAAAAAATCGGCCGCCTCCCGGCCAATCACCTGCTCACCGAAAAATTCCAATCCCGCCGGGTTCGCCCAGCGGTACTTCCTGTCGCGGTCCACCTCCATCACGATGTCCGGGATCGCGCCCAGCAGAGCGAAGTTCCGCGCGGCCAGCGAGCGCGATTCCTCCTCCGCCCGCTTGCTTGCCGTGATATCCACCACCGTGGTGATGAAGTGAAGCGGGCGGCCTTGGGCGTCCCGGCGCATCGCCACGCTGACATCACACCAGATGATATCGCGGTTCTTGTGGAGGTAGCGCTTGTCGAAGCGGGCCGATTCCTTTTCGCCCCTCAACAGCGGGTCGAGGAGGCGCTGGAGTCCAGCCACGTCCTCCGCGGGGGTCAGCTCCTGCCATTTCCTGTTCCTCAGCTCCTCCTCCGTGTAGCCCAGCAGATCGCAGAAGGCCTTGTTGACGTTGATCTCCCCGGTCGGAAGCGTGATGGATTTCCCGACATTCGCGGACTCAAACACATGCTTGAACCTGTCCTCGCTCTCCCACCGCGCCGCTTCGGCCCCGGCCCTCCTGCCTTCCGCCTGCAGGAGAAGGCCGGTGAGCAGGGTGGCCAGGGGGAAGATCAGCATGACCGGCACCCAGATGCGGCCGATCACCGCCAAGCCGGTGGGCCAGGGCAGCAGCAGTTGGCAGGCCAGCATGAGCAGGTGGGCGGCGAGGCCCAGGCCGTACAGAGGAAGGATGCCCAGGTTCTCGGGCTTGCCTTCACAGGCGCGCCGGAATACCAGGCCGACAAGCGCCGGGACGACGATGGAGGCCAGGCCGGCCCAGACCCCGACCCCGCCCAGCAGGGCCCGGTAGGTTCCGGCCGCTACGATCGAGACGGCGGTGGTGATCGCCCCCCCGAACAGCCCGGCCAAGGCGAGGATGATGGATCGGCCGTCGTAGATGATCCCCGGCTGGTATTGGAAGGGCAGCGCCATGCCGATGACGGCCACCCCGCCGAACAGCAGCCCCGAAGCCAGGCGCGGCCAGATCTCGCCCTTCCGCCGTAGCCGGGCCAGCATGCTGTGCAGGCTGGTCAGAGCGACGAGCAGGGCGACATCCTTGATCAGTTGGACGTACATACCGGTTCCTCCGCGCTACCGCCGCGGGCCGGAGTCGTCGGTCATCTCCTCCATGGTGCCGGTGACCCAGAAGACCACCCGCTCGCAGATGTTGCCCACCCGGTCGGCCACGCGCTCCAGATTGTGGGCCACCCAGGTCAGGCGCAGGGCCTGGTCGATGTCGCGGGGGTCGACCAGCAGGCGGCCCATCAGCTGGCGGTAGACCTGCTCGTACAGCTCGTCCACCTGGTTGTCTTCCTCCGGGATGGCCGCCGCCAGCCGGGAGTCCGCCCGGTAGTAGGCCTGCAGCGAGCGGTGCAGCATGCTGCAGGCCAGCTCGGCCATGCGGGCCAGGTCCGCCGGGGGGGCGATGCGCGGCCCGGTCCCGATGCTCACGGTGATGGTGGCGATGCCCTTGGCGTAGTCGGCGATTCGCTCCAGCTCCGTAGCGATCTCGAACACCGCCGCCAGGGCGCGCAGGTCCCCGGCCACCGGCTGCTGGGTGGCGATGACCATGAGGGCCTCGTGCTCCAGGTCGAAGCGCATCAGGTTGATCCGGTGGTCGGCCTCGATCAGCGACTGGGCCTTCGGCAGGTCCTGGCGCTCCAGCGCGCTCACCGAGTCCCGCAGGGCCGTCTCGGCCAGCCCTCCCAGCTCCAGGACCATTCCGGCCAGCCGCTTCAGCTCCTGCTCAAACCTTTCTCGTGGCATCTTGCCTTCCTCCTAGCCGAAACGGCCCGTAATATAATCCTCGGTGCGCCGGTCCCGCGGGCGGGTGAACACCTGGGCGGTGGCGCCGTACTCGGCCAGGAGGCCGGCCTGGTCCTCTCCGATCCAGAAAAAGCCCGTGAAATCCGACACCCGCGCGGCCTGATGCATGTTGTGGGTCACGATCACGATCGTGTAGCGGGCGGCCAGCGTGCGCATCAGCTCCTCCACGCGCAGCGTGGAGATGGGGTCCAGGGCCGAGCAGGGCTCGTCCATCAGGATGACCTCCGGGGCCACGGCGATGGTCCGGGCGATGCACAGGCGCTGCTGCTGCCCCAGGGAAAGGGCCAGGGCGTCCTGGGCCAGGCCGTCCTTCACCTCATCCCATAGATCAGCCGCGCGCAGGCCGGACTCCACCAAGGAGGCCAGCAGGCGGCCGGAAGCCAGGCCCAGCACTCTCGGGCCGAAGGCCACGTTGTCGAAAACCGACTGCGGGAAGGGGTTGGGCCGCTGGAACACCATGCCCACCCGCTGGCGCAGGGCCACCACGTCGGTGCCTGGCGCCAGGATGTCCGCCCCGTCCAGCAGAATGCGGCCCCGGGCGCGCGCGCCGGAAATGGTGTCGTTCATGCGGTTGAGGCAGCGCAGGAAGGTGGACTTGCCGCAGCCCGAAGGGCCGATCAGGGCGGTGATCTTCTTCTCCGCGATGTCCATCGAGACGTCGCGCAGGGCGAGGCGCTCCCCGTAGCGAACGCCGAGCTCCCGCACCGTGAACTTCACTCCCGCCCCGTCGCCCGCCATCAGCCGAACCTTCCGGTGATGTAGTCCTCGGTGCGCTTCTGCAGCGGGGAGGTGAACACCTGCTGGCCGTCCCCCACCTCGAGCAGCTCCCCGCCCAGCAGGAAGGCCGCCCGGTCGGCGATGCGCGCGGCCTGCTGCACGCTGTGCGGTACGATCACGATCGTGCAGGACTCCTTCAGGGCCAGCAGGGACCCCTCGACCTTGGCCGTGGAAATCGGGTCCAGCCCGGAGGTCGGTTCGTCCAGGAGCAGCACCTCCGGTTCCAGCGACAGGCTGCGGGCGATGCACAGGCGCTGCTGCTGCCCGCCCGAAAGGCTGAAGGCCGAGGCCTCCAGGCGGTCCTTCACTTCCTCCCATAGGGCGGCCCGGCGCAGGCTGCGTTCGGTGAGCTCCTCCAGGCGGGCGCGGTCCCGCACCCCGGCCAGGCGCGGGCCGTAAACCACGTTGTAGCGGATGCTGCCCGGAAGCGGCAGGGGCAGGGCGAATACCATGCCCACCTGGCGGCGCAGCGCCGCGACGTCCACTCCGGCGGCGTAGATGTCCTGCCCGTCCAGCAGGACCTGTCCGCTGCGCGAGGTGCCCTCCACCAGGTCGTTCAAGCGGTTGATCAGCCGCAGGAGCGTGGTCTTGCCGCCCCCGGCCGGGCCGAACAGCACGGTAATGGCCTTCTCCGGCAGCTCCAGGCTGACCCGCGCGAGGGCCGGCTCCTGAGCCCCGGCATACGAGTAGGTGAGCTCCCGGACGCTCGCCTTGCTCACCTGGGTCTGGCCCACCTGGGTCGTGCCCACCTGGGTCGTGCTCACCCGGGCCTCGCTCACCAGGGCCTCCGGCGCCGGAAGTGGCGGCGGATCCAGGCGGCCGCGAAGTTGAGCAGCAGCACCAGGGCCAGCAGCACGAAGGCGGTGCCGTTCTGCACGCCGGCCGGCATGCCGGGGACCTGGGTGCTGATCACGTAGAGGTGATAGGGCAGCGCCATGGTCTGGTCCAGGGGCGAGCGCGGCAGCTGCGGCAGGTAGAAGGCGGCCACCGTGAACAGGATGGGCGCGGTCTCCCCAGCGGCCCGCAGCAGGCCCAGCAGCACGCCGGTGATGATGCCCGGCAGGGCCTGGGGCAGCACGACGGTGCGGACGCCCTGCCAGCGCGTCCCGCCCAGGCTGGCGGCTACCGTGCGAAACTCCGTGGGCACCGCGCGCAGGGCCTCTTCGGAGGTGGAGATGACCACCGGCAGGGTCATGATGGCCAGGGTCAAGGAGCCGGCCAGGATGGAGGTGCCGAAGCGCAGGAACAGCACGAACATGCCCAGGCCGAACAGGCCGTACACGATCGAGGGGATGCCGGCCAGGTTGACGATGGCCAGGCGGATGGCCCGGGTGAAGGCGGTGTCGCGCGCGTACTCCGCCAGGTAGACCGCCCCGCCCACGCCGACCGGCACGGCCACCAGGGCCGTGCCCAGGGTGAGCAGCAGGGTGCCCACGATCGCCGGCAGGATCCCACCCTCCTTCATGCCCGCCCGGGGCATGGCGGAGAGGAACTCCCAATCGACGGTGCCGATGCCGCGCGCCACGATCCCCACGACTACGACAAGGATCGGCGCGACCACGACCACGGCGGCCAGCCCCAGCAGGAGGAAACCAAGGCGCTGCACCCACAGGCGGCCGGCGCGTCGGCGGCGTTGGCCGTGTCGCGCGTCCTGCCCGCTCACCGCAGGCCCCCCTTGCGCCGGCGGCGGAGGATGGTCCGGGCGGCGGCCAGGTTGATCAGGAAGGTCAGCACGAACAGCAGGATGCCGATGCCGAACAGGGCGTGGTAGTGCACCCCGCCCCGGGCCACCTCCCCCATCTCGGCGGCGATCGTGGCGGTCATGGTGCGCACCGGCTTGAACAGGGCCGCCGCGTCCAGGGGCAGGCGGGCGGCGTTGCCCGTCACCATCATCACGGCCATGGTCTCGCCGATGGCCCGCCCCATGCCCAGCATCCCGGCGATGATCACCCCGGAACGGCCCGCCGGCACCACCACCCGCCAGGTGGTCTGCCAGCGGGTGGCGCCCATGGCCAGCCCCGCGTCACGGTAGCCGCGCGGCACGGCGTCCAACGCATCCTCGGCTACGCTGATGATCGTGGGCAGGCTCATGTAGGCCAGCACCAGCGCGCCGGTGAAGGCCGTCAGCCCGGTGGGCGCGCCCAGCCACTGCCGCACCAGGGGGGCCACCACGCTCATGCCGAAAAAGCCCAGGACCACCGAGGGGATTCCGGCCAGCACCTCGATCAGGGGCTTCAGGACCTCGCGGGCCCAGCGGGGGGCCACCTCCCGAATGAACACGGCCGAGGCCACCCCCAGGGGCAGAGCGATGAGCACGGCCAGCAGGGTGACCAGCAGGGAGCCTAGGATCAGGGGCAGGGCCCCGAAGCTGCCGAACGTCGGGTACCAGAGCCTGCCCAGCAGGGTGCTGGCCGGCAGTTCGAAGAACACCGGCAGCCCCTCGCGCAGCAGGAAGGCGAAGATCAGCAGCACGAAACCCACGGTGGAAAAACCCAGCACGCGGATCAGGGCCACAATGGCGAACTCCGACCAGCGCGTCCTGCCGGCCGGCGCGCCGCGTGCGCCTCCCCTGCCCTGCTTCACCTGGTCCCCCCCCCGCCGGGGCTCAGCGGCACGAAGCCCAGCTCCTGGATCAGCGCCTGCCCGTCACCCAGGATCCACGACAGGTACCCGGCGATCGCTCCCTGGGGCTCGCCAGCCGTGTACATGTACAACGGCCGGGCGATGGGATAAGAGCCATCCAGCACCGTGGCGGCTTCGGGGCGGACGTAGGGCCGGCCTTCCCCCGCGGCCACGGCCAGCACCTTCTGGTCCGCGGTGACGTAGCCCAGGCCGTCATAGCCGATGGCGTTGGGGTTCTGGCGCACCTCGGCGCTGATCCCCTCGGAGGAGGGCATGAGCAGGGTTTCCGGGGAAGGCAGGTCCTTGTTGTCCTTGCGACCCAGGCGGATCACCTGCTCGATGAAATACACATAGGTGCCGGAATTGGATTCCCGGGAGAGCAGCACGATGGGCCGGTCCTGGCCGCCCACTTCGCTCCAGCGGCGGATGCGGCCCGTATAGATGTCGGCGATCTGGGGGATGGTCAGGCGGTCCACCGGGTTGGCCGGATTGACCACCACCGCAATGGCGTCCAGGGCCACCGTGTGCTGCAGGGGCTCGAAGCCGGCGGCCCGGGCTGAGGAGATCTCCTCCCCGCTCATGGCCCGAGAGGCGTTGGCCAGCGGGATGGTGCGGTTGATCAGGGCGGCTATGCCGGTGCCCGACCCGCCCCCGGTCACGGAGATGCGTACCTGGGGGTGCGCGGCCGTGTAGGCTTCGGCCCAGGCCAGGGCCAGGTTCACCAGGGTGTCGGAGCCGATGTTCTTGACGGAGACCGCCCGGGTGGACGGCTCGGGGTCAGGCACAGCGGTCCGCTCCCCGGCGGGCTGCCCCGCGGCCGCCTGCATCCGCACTCCCCCTTCGGCGCGCCCCTCCCCCCCGGAACCGCAGGCGGCCAAGCCGATCAAGGCGGCTAGGCCGGCCAGGCCGGCTAGGCCGGGAAGCCGGATGGCATGGCGCAGGATGGTCCCCATGACGGTCGGTGAGCAATGTCCCGGAAAACCGCCGGCGTGTCAAGGAAAGCCCTGGGCTCCCGGAGCCCATATAGGTGCTGGTCGAAGCCGGCGCGGACGTGAACCTGCCTGATCGGAGCGGCCGCACACCGCTGCCCCTGGCCAGAGCCAGGGGCTACGAGACGATGTCGGCTTTGCTGCGGCAGGCCGGAGGCAGAGACGGGGCCTAGAAGCTGTACTCCAGCCCCGCCTGCATGGAAGCGTTCCAGCGCTCCTCCGCCGGGTCATTGGCGAAGCGGCGCCCCAGGGAACCCTCCAGCACCAGGAACAGCCGGTTGTTGGGGGTCCAGTCCGCCCGGGCCGTCAGGCCCAGGGAAAGGACGCGCAGCGTTTCACCGGTATCAACTGACGCCGCGGTGAGGGCGGCCCGGGTGAGGTACCATTCCTGGCGCAGGAAGCTTCCGAGCTGCAGGCCGACGGACCGGTGCGGGCTCCAGTCCGCCTCCGCCCGCAGCGCCGCGTACAGGCTGTTCTCGCTGCCCTCCTCCAGGCCCAAAGCAAGCGAAGGGTAGCGGTTGGCGGTGGACCAGCGCAGCCCCGTAGAGGCTTCCAGGCTCCAGTCCAGGAAGAAGCCGGCCAGCCCGTCCAACCCGATCCGCAGCCCGCCCAACACGTCCTGGCGGGGAACTCCGGTGGAAGCCCCCGCGCCGTTCAGCAGGAACCAGTCCGGCCAGTACTCCCAGCCGAAATCCAGTCCGGCCGAGAGGCCGAGACGCAGGGAGCGCTCCCACTCCGCGCCCAGGCTCAATCCCTGGTACAGGAAGTCCTCCACGTCATCCGGCTGGTAGAGGTAGGAGCCCCGGTAGGTGAGGATCCCCTGGAAGTCCCCTGGTCCCAGGCGCAGGCCGGCCTGCCAGCGCGGATGCAGGTGAGCCGGGTCCTCGCCGTCGCCCATGGCCGAGGCATCCAGACCTCCCCCCAGCTCCACCAGGCTCCGACCCAACGGCAGGCCGGCTTGCAGATCCAGCCTTTCGCTGTCGGCGGAGAGCAGGGGCAGGCCGAAGTAGGACAGCAGCCGCGCCGAGGCGGCCAGCTCCCAATAGCCCCCGGGAGGGGTGGGATTGCGCCAGCCGGCCGCCAGGCTCAAGGCGGCCAGCGGCAGGGCGTCTGCGCCGTCCTCCGGCGGCTCGAACCAGATGCCCCCGCCCTGAACTCCGAGCAGGAGCGTGGGCGGGTAGCCGTACGAGGCGGGACCGGGAAAGCCCCACAGGGAGAGCAGGAGGAGGATCCACCGGACGGGTTTCATTTCAGGCTCCCTTGCAGAGCTTCAGCGCAGGATCCTGCGCTTCAGCTCCTCGGTACTTGCCGCCTGCGGAATCTGCAGCAGCAGGCGGCGGGCGAGCTCCTCGGGGGCCAGGCGCTGCCGGCGGCCCTCCACCAGGATTTCCATCACGACCGGAAAGCCCTGGCTCTGCAGCCTGGAATCCAGCAGGGCCCGCAGCAGCTCCCGCGCACGGCCGCGCTCCAGACCCCATTCGACCAGGGACAGGTACAACGAAGTGGCCGGCCGAAAATCCGCCGGACGCCGCGCGCAGTCGCCGGCCAGGAGGCGCACCTCGTCCGCCGGCAGCACTCCGGACAACAGGTTGGCCGTCCGGGCCCAGGACGCCGGGTCGGCCAGCAGGCTGTCGCCTCCAGGGGTTTGCGCCAGCAGGTCTCTGGCTTCCAGCAGCAGACCGGCCTGGAGACGCAGCGCTTCCTGCAGCCGGGCGGAGGGCACCTTCTTGGCGATTCCTTCCTCCAGGCGGGGCAGGAGCAGCGAAACCGGAATGCCCTGGGACTCCGCTTCCCGGAACAGCCCCTCCAGCGCCCTTTGCTGCTCGGAAGCGAAGCGGCCTCTGGCCAGCGCGGCTTCCAGGCTCTGGGCCGGAAGCCAGGCGGCGGCCAGCAGGCCGCCAAAGAGCAGGGGGATCAACAGCAAACGCGGCGGCGAGGCTGCCC
>Ga0154738_1123_pt5 | contig 13873 bp, 12 predicted proteins | sample Rifle2008BG16ft_FD_105746 | JGI IMG/M metagenome (GOLD analysis project Ga0154738, IMG submission 105746) | Spirochaetes bacterium RBG_16_67_19 | reverse complement strand
AGAAAGCGCGGGTCTTCCTCGCTCATGATGAGAAAAAATCTACATTACCGGCGGCGATCTGGCAATGCCGCCGGAAGGCCGCTACAGCAGCCCTTGGCCCGCGGGACCAGGACCGCCATCCCGGCTGCCAGGAGACCCACATGCCCGTGAAGATTGCCGTGAACACCTGGCTGTTCGCCCTGCGTTTCACCGACCGGAGCCTGCCCATCCTGGACACCGCGCGCGAGCCGGGCTTCGAGGCCGTAGAGATCGCCCTTGCGGAGCCAGGCGACATCGATGGCCGCAAGATGAGGGCAGAGTTTTCCCGCCGCGGTCTGACCTGCTCCTCAGTGGCCGTGATCTGCGGGGAGGGCCGGGATCTGCGCGGCTCCAAGGAAGAGCAGCGCGCCGCGCTCGAGTACCTGATGGCCTGCATCGACGCTACCGGCGAGCTGGAGTGCGGCCTCATGAGCGGCCAGCTGTACTCCCGCGTGGGCCGCGCGGACGCCGAGCCCGGCGACCCCCGCCAGGAGCAGCTTCGCCTGGTGGCCGATCACCTGCGGGCCCTGGACCTTGACCGGATCCGCCCGGCTGGGCGTGCACCTGGACACCTTCCACATGAACGTCGAGGAGGCCAATCCCGTGCTGGCCGTGGTGCGGGCCGGGGCCAGGCTGTTGAACGTGCACGCAGCGGACAACCACCGCAGCGCCCCGGGCACCGGAGCCTTCGACTGGCAGGGGCTGCGCGACGCGCTGCTGTACATCGGCTACGAGGGCTACCTGACTATCGAGGCCTTCCACCCCGACGCCTCCGAGATCTCCTTCCCGGCGGCGGGGCGCCGGGGCCTGGCTTTCCTGCGCTCGCTGTTCGCGGAGTAGGCCCTAGACCTGCCAGTCCAGGACGAACTTGCCGTCCAGATCCGTGAACGAGCCGGTGGCGATCAGGATGATGTCGATGAGCGTCCAGATGCCCAAGCCGCCCAGGGTGAAGATCATGGCGATGCCCGTGCCCACCTTCCCGACGTAGAAGCGGTGGATACCGAGGCTGCCGATGAAAACGGCCAGCAGGATCGCCACCAGCCGGCTTTTCGGGCTGACCGCCTTGCCGTCCTCGTAGCCCGGGCGGACCCTCTTGAGCGGATGGCCGCAGTCCGGGCAGCTCACGGCCTGATCGGATACCTTCTTGCCGCAGTTGGAGCAGTACATTGATTCCCCTTTCTGACAACGACGCTTTCTTGTTCAACACCGCAGGAGCCAAAAAGTGATAGCGCCTTTGGCCGCCTTCCGCCGCCCGCGCCGCCCGCTGCCGCCCTTGACCGCCGCCCCGGGGCGGCTTAGGATGGGACCAGCGCCCGGAGGCCGTTCTCATTGAGACTTCGCAGCATCCGCTCGAAGCTGCTCCTTTCCTTTGTCGCGGTGATTCTGCTGCCCCTGCTCACCCTCGGGGTCCTGGGTCCCTACCTTTCGGCGCGCACCTTGGAAAACGAGGCCACCAGCCACACCTGGCAGCTCATCCGGCAGGTCACCCGCAACATCGAGTTCGCCGTGCGCAACACCGAGAGCCTCATCGCAGTGGTCGACGCCAGCCCGGACGTGCAGGCCTTCCTGGCCTTCGCAGGCTCCGCCCAGCCCTTCTCCGCCCAGGAGCGGGCCGCGGCGCTGCGGCTGCTGGGCTCCCTGTCCGACGCCCATCCGGAGATCGCGGGAATTCTGGTGGTCGGCGAAGACGCCCGGCCGCTGGGCAACCGCATCCAGCCCATCACCCGCGACCCGCTGACGGAGGAAAGCTGGTACAAACAGGCGGTGGCCAACCCGGGCACCGTGCAGCTGCTGTCCCGGCCCATCGGCAGGAACCTGCGCTCGAGCCAGGAGTACAGCGCCGACGAGGTGGTGGCCATCGTCAAGGCGGTGGTCGATCCCCGCTCGCAGGCGGTCCGCGGGGTGGTCCTGATCGACCTGCGCCTGGAGGTGATGAAACAGATCTTCGCCGACCTTACCGTCGGCCAGGGGGGGTTCCTCTTCATCCAGGAGCGGGGCGGGGCCATCGTGTACACGCCGGTGAACCCGGTCGTGTACCGCCTGCGCGACGAATGGCTGGAAACCCCACGGGCCATCAGCGTGCGGCGCATCCAGGGCGCGGACTACCAGATCGTCAGCCAGTGGTCCGAGTACACCCAGTGGAAGACGGTCGGAGTGTTCCCGCTCAACGAGATCATGGCCCAGGTGAGCTCCAGCCGCTACTACTCCCTGATCATCGCCGGGGTCACGGTGCTGGTGGCCCTGGTGGTCTCGATCTTCTTCACCAGCGGCATCGCCCGCCCGGTGATCGAGCTGCGCTCGCTCATGAAGGAGGCCGAGGAAGGCAATCTGGCCGTCCGCTTCGAAGGCCGGCAGGAGGACGAGATCGGCTACCTGGGCAAGAGCTTCAACACTATGATCGAGGAGGTCCAGAAGCTGCTGGACCTGGTCTACCACGAGCAGCAGAGCAAACGCGAAGCGGAGCTGAAAATCCTGCAGGAGCAGATCAAGCCCCATTTCCTGTACAACACCCTGGACACCATCCAATGGATGGCCCAGGAGCACGGCGCCCGGGACATCGTCCAGGTCGTGAGCGCCCTGACCAGCCTTTTCCGCATCGGGCTTTCCCGGGGCAAGGAGATGATCCGCCTGGCCGAGGAGCTGGAGCACGTGCGCAGCTATCTCATCATCCAGAAGGCCCGCTACGAGGACAAGTTCGATTTCTCGCTGGCCAGCGACGAGGAGGTGCAGTCCTGCCTGGTGCTGAAGCTCACCCTGCAGCCGCTGGTGGAGAACGCCATCTACCACGGCATCAAGGAAAGGCACGGGCACGGCTGGATCCGCGTGGAGGCGCGGCGGCAGGACGGGATGCTGCTCATGCGGGTCAGCGACGATGGGGTGGGGATGAGCCCGGCCAAGCTCCAGGAGGTGCAGGCCCTGCTGTCCGTATCCCACCCGCACGGCGACGGACTGGCCGGCTACGGGATCCACAACGTCCACGAGCGGATCCAGCTGTCCTTCGGCTCCCGCTTCGGGCTGCGCTTCGAAAGCTCTCAGGCCGGAACCACGGTGGAGATCCTGCATCCGCTGGTCAGCTCCGAGGAGTAAAGCGATGTGGAAAGTGCTGATCGCCGACGACGAGCCGAAGATCCGCAGGGGACTGCGCAACGCCATCGAGCGCGCCCGGACCGACATGAAGGTGGTGGCCGAGGCGGAGGACGGGGAGGCGGCCTTGGCCCTGGCGCGCCAGGAGCGGCCGGACATCCTGATGATCGACGTGCGCATGCCGTTCCTGAACGGGCTGGAGCTGATCGAGAAGATCAATGGGGAGAATCGCGACTGCATCATCATCGTGGTGTCGGGCCACGACGAGTTCGAGTACGCCCAGCGTGCGCTGCGCCTGAAGGTGTTCGAGTACGTGCTCAAGCCCGTGCCCCAGGAGGTGCTGGAGGGCGTGCTGGGGCGCGCCGCGGAGACGCTGGCCGGGAGCCGCCGGCGGCGCGAGTACCTGACCTGGGCCCAGGACCAGCTGGAGCGCAACCTGCCGCTCCTGCGCGAGCAGTTCCTGCGCGACTGGCTGCGGGGACGGCTTTCCCCGGTGGAGCTGGCCGAGCAGGCCCGTTTCCTGGACGTGCCAACCTCCGGAGCCGCCGTCCTGGCCGTGATCCACGTCGTGGACCGGGCCGTGGCCACGGCCCCCCCCGAGGAGCGCGAGCGGCGCCTGGCCCTGTACGCGGTTCGCTCCGCCGTGCAGGAGTGCTTCGCCCGCTTCGCCCCGCTGTGGGTGTTCGGGGACGAGCGCGACGACATCGTGGCCCTGTGCGCCTGCGGCGGGGGCAGGGACTGGGTGGAGGCGGCCGCGCGCATCGAGAGCCGCGTGGTGCCTTCCCTCTGCCAGGCCCTGATCGTGGTCCAGGCCGCGGTGACTGACGCCGCCCTGGGGGTGCCCGAAGCCTACGAGGCCCTGAGCGTGGAGGTGGCCGAACGGGGCAGCCACCGCGCCCTGGTGGTGACGGCCCAGCGCTACATCGACGCGCATTTCGCGGAGCCCAGCCTGGACCTGGAGGAGGTGGCCTCCACGGCGCGGATCAGCCCCGGCTACCTGAGCCGCCTGCTGAAACTGGAGACCGGCTTCTCCTTCGTGGACTATCTGGCGCGGGTGCGCATCAACAGGGCCGTGCAGATCATGAGCGACCCGGCGGTGAAGGTTTACGAGGTGGCCGAGGCGGTCGGCTACCAGAGCCAGCATTACTTCAGCCGGGCCTTCAAGCGCGTGTTCGGCAGGCCCCCGATGGAATACCGCAAGGGCGGCGCATGAGACCGCGCTTGCCGCTCCGCCTGCCGGCCCGCCTGCTGCCAGCCCTGCTGCCGGCGCTCCTGTCGCTGGCCCTGGGCGCCTGCCGGCCCGCGCCCGGGCCGCGGGCCTTCGACTACGTGATCGGGGTGTCCATGGCCAACCTGACCGAGCCATGGCGCATCAACATGCGCGACGAGATCATGGCCGAGACGGCGCACCACCCCGACCTGCGCATGGTGTTCACCGACGCGGCGGACTCCAGCGCCCGGCAGATCCAGGACGTGGGCACCCTGCTGGACTCCGGCATCGACTTGCTGATCATCTCGCCCAACCAGTCCGAGGCCCTCTCCCCGGTGGTGGCCGAAGCCTACCGGCGCATCCCGGTGATCCTGCTGGACCGCTCGGTGGTCGGTTTCGACTACACGCTGTTCATCGGCCCGGACAACCGGCTGATCGGCAAGCAGGCCGGGCAGTACGTGGCCTCGCTGCTCGGCGCCGGCGGCGGGAAGATCGTCGAGATCCTGGGGCGTTCCGGCTCCCCTCCGGTGCTGGACCGCAGCATCGGCTTCCAGGAGGCCATCGCCCAGCAGGGCAACATCACCATCGTGGACACCCTGGTCGCCGACTGGCTGCGGGACAAAGCCGAGGACGAGCTCACCTCGTGGCTGAAGAGGAACGGCCCGGTGGACGTCATCATGGCCCAGAACGACGCCATGGCCGACGGGGCGCGCCGGGCCGCCATGAAGCTGGGGATCCAGGGCCTGCGGGTGGTGGGCATCGACGGGCTGCCCGGCCCGGGCGGCGGCATCGAGCTGGTGAAGAGCGGGGCCCTGGCCGCTACCTTCACCTGCCCCACCGGCGGCAAGGAGGCCGTCATCAGCGCCCTGGACATCCTGCATCACGAGGAAGGCATCCCCAAGAAGATGATCCTCAGGACCTCCCTGGTGACCCGGCAGAGCATCGAAAGCGGGGCCCTGGCCACCTTCCCCCGACCACTCCTGCCCAGTCCCGATCACCGCATCGTGCTGGGCTTCGCCCAGGTCGGCAAGGAGAGCGACTGGCGTCTGGCCAACACCGAATCCATCAAGACCGCGGCCCGCGAGGCGGGGATCGAGCTTCTCTTCAGAGACGGCGAACAGAAGCAGGAAAACCAGATCAAGGCGATCCGGGAGTTCATAGCCAAAGAGGTTGACGTCATCGCCTTCTCCGCCAACGTGGAATCCGGCTGGGGGGAAGTCCTCCGCGAGGCCAAGGCAGCGAGAATCCCGGTGTTCATCATCGACCGTCCGGTGGATGAGAAGGACGAGTCGCTGTGGGTGAGCCTGATGGGCTCGGACTTCGTGGAGGAAGGCCGGCGCGCCGCGCGCTGGCTGATCGGCTACCTGAATACCGGAAAACCGGTCAACATCGTGGAACTGCAGGGCACCGTCGGCTCCGCGCCGGCCATCGACCGCAAGATCGGCTTCGAAGAAGTTCTATCACAGTACCCCAACTACCGCATCATCGTGTCCCAGAGCGGGGATTTCTTCCGCAGTGTCGGCCGGGAGGTCATGCGGCAGATCCTCCGGGACCTGGCCGCCAGCAACCAGCGCATGGACGTGCTGTTCGCCCACAACGACGACATGGCCATCGGGGCCATCGCGGCCATGGAAGCCACGGGGCTGAAGCCGGGCAAGGACGTGGTCATCGTCTCGGTGGACGGGATCCGCGACGCCTTCAAGGCCATGATCGCCGGCAAGCTGAACTGCTCGGTGGAGTGCAGCCCGCTTCTGGGCCCGCAGCTGATGAAAGCGGTCAAGGACTTCATGTCCGGCAAGGACCTACCCGTGCGCATCGTCACCTCGGAAGTGGTGTTCCCGGCCCAGGTGGCCCGCGCCGCGCTGCCCAGCCGCAAATATTGATCTAATAATGAAATAGCTCTCGCCTCCTGCCGCCCCTCGTCCCCCGCCGCACAGGCATGAAAAGTGCACAAAATAGCCGCCCCGTCTAAATACAGCCGAGGGCCCGCCGTGCTACAAGCAACAGCGGAAGGAGAAAGCCATGCGGAAAACGCTTCGAGGCATCCTGGTTGTGGTGGCTGTCACACTGCTGGCGGCGGTTGGCGCATACGCTCAGGCCAAGCCCGCCACCGTGACCTGCGTGGGCCTGTACTCCGAAACCGACGCCGGAACCATCAGCTACCGGGTCGGCCAGGGAGCCTGGGCGGCCATCAAGGTGGGCGATAAGGTTCCGGCCAACGCTGAAATCAGGGTCAACGTGGACAGGGACTGGGTGGAGCTCTCGCCGGCCGGCAACCCCAACGCGGTGTACCAAATCGCGGGCAGCGAGTCCGGGGAGGTGCTAAAAAAGGTGTCCGACCTGCTCAAGGAAAAGCCCAAGCTGGTCGTCTTTCCGAAGGGGACCAAGGACAAGCCCGACCCGAAGTTCAAGGACAAGCTGGTGGTCACCGAGTACCTGGGCCGGCAGATCTATATGACCAGTGACGGCAGCACCCGGGACATCAAGTACGGCGACGTCCTGGACATCACCGGGAAGGTCACCATCATCGCGATCAACAACACCATCACCCTGATGAACTCCAGCGGCGCGGTGACCACCGTGATCGGGCCGTTGAAGTTCGAGGTGGAGAAGGTGCTCAAGAACGAGAAGCTGTACAAGTTCCTGAACGTTCCCCGGTAGCCGGGGGAAAGGAGGTGGGCGCGTAGACGCGCAAGCGGATCATGTCTGTAATCGCCTATAAGGCGAAAAGTTTCAAGGAGGCATTCGATGAAGAAATGGGGAAAGATCTTCGCTCTGGTCGCGGCGGTGTTGCTGGTGCTGTCGGTCGCCGCCTTCGCCCAGCCCAAGCACTGGGTGGTCGGCTTCTCCCAGATCGGCTCGGAGAGGGAGTGGCGCACAGCCGATACCATCTCCGTCCAGAACGCATTCCTGGAAGACCCGACCTTCACCCTGATCTATTCCGATGCCCAGCAGCGGCAGGAGAACCAGATCAAGGCAATACGCTCGTTTATCGCCCGCAGGGTCAACGCCATCCTGTTCACGGCCCTGGTGGAAACCGGCTACGGCCCAGTGCTGCAAGAGGCCAAGCGGGCCGGGATCCCCGTGGTCATGATCGACCGGGACGTGGCCAAGGAAGACCGCGGCCTCAGGCTGACGATCATGGGCTCGGATTTCATCAAGGAAGGCGAGAAAGCCGGCGAATGGCTGGCTGACTACCTGAAGAAGAAGGGTCTGGACGACGGCAAGAAGGCGATCAACATCGTGGAGCTGCAGGGCACCACCGGCTCGGCCCCCGCCATCGAGCGGAAGACCGGTTTCGCCAACGTCTTGAAGAGCCATGCCAACTGGAAGATCACCCGCTCCCAGACCGGCAACTTCACCAGCTCGGAGGGCAAGCAGGTCATGGAAGCCTTCCTGAAGGCCGACAAGAACATCGATGTGCTGTACGCCCATAACGACCAGATGGCCCTGGGCGCCATCCAGGCCATCAAGGAAGCCGGCCTGAAGCCCGGCAAGGACATCATCATCGTCGGTGTGGACGCAGTGAAAGGCGCTTTCGAGGCCATGGTGGCCGGCGAGATGAACGCCTCCATCGAGTGCAGCCCCCTGCTGGGTCCCCAGGCCGTGCTGGCCATGCGCGACTTAAGAGACGGCAAGAAGCTCCCCGCGCGGATCTACACGATCGAAGGAATCTTCGACGAGACCAACGCCGCCGAGGCGCTGCCGACCCGCCAGTACTGACCTGCCGCTATGGCGGTCCTGCGTCACGGCTATTTGCCGTATTAATCCGCTACGACAGGCCGCCCCGGATTTCTCCCGGGGCGGCCTTGATTCCGGTTCCCAGGGAGCCTATCATGGCCGGCGAGGAGGCGTGGGGCATGTCGGAAAGCACTCCCATACTCGAGATGCGGAAGATCAACAAGCACTTTCCCGGCGTGAAGGCCCTGTCCGACGTGGATTTCCGCCTGTTCCCCGGCGAGGTGCACGCCATCATGGGGCAGAACGGGGCGGGCAAGTCCACCCTGGTCAAGGTGCTCACCGGCGTATACAAGCAGGACTCCGGCGAAATGCTGCTGGAAGACAGGCCGATCCGGCCGGATTCGCCCCTGGCCGCCCAGAAGCTGGGGATCAGCACGGTGTACCAGGAGATCAACCTCTGCCCGAACCTGTCGGTGGCCGAGAACATCTTCGTCGGCCGGCAGCCGCTGAGCCTCGGACGGATCGACTGGGGCCAGCTCAACCGCCGGGCGGTAGAAGCGCTGAAAAGGCTGAATGTCTCCGTGGACGTGACCCAGATGCTCTCCTCCTATTCCATCGCCATCCAGCAGATGGTGGCCATCGTCCGCGTGCTGGACGTCTCCTCCAGAATCCTGATCCTGGACGAGCCGACCTCCAGCCTGGACGAGGCGGAAGTGGAGCAGCTGTTCAAGGTCATCCGCAAGCTGCGCGACGACGGGCTGGCCATCCTGTTCATCACCCACTTCCTGGACCAGACCTACCGGATCTCGGATCGCATCACCATACTTAAAAACGGCGAGTTCGTCGGGGAGTACAGGACCGAAACACTGCCGAAGCTGGACCTGATCGCCAGGATGCTGGGCAAGGAGCTTTCCGAGTTCAGCTTCGCCATGGCCGGCGAAGATCGCAAGAAGGAGAGCCAGAAGGCCGGCCAGGACGCCAGGAGCCTGCTGGCGGTGAAGGACCTGGGCTTGCGGGGCGCAATCGCCCCCTTCAGCCTCAGCCTGGATGAAGGGGACGTGCTGGGGCTGGCCGGCCTGTTGGGCTCCGGCCGTACGGAAATGGCCCGCCTGATCTTCGGGATCGACAGCGCCAACCAGGGGGAGATCCTCGTCAAGGGCAGGAAAACCAACATCAAGGCCCCCCGCAGCGCCATGCTGGCCGGGATGGGCTTTTGCTCGGAGGACAGGAAGAGCGAGGGCATTTTCGCCGAGCTCACCGTGCGCGAGAACATCGTCCTGGCCCTGCAGGGCAGGAAGGGCACCTTCCGCTACATCCCGAAGAAGAAGCAGCTGGAGATCGCCGACGAGCTGATCAAATCCCTGGCCATCAAGACCCCCGGCGCGAACAACGAGGCGGGGCAGCTCTCCGGAGGAAACCAGCAGAAGCTGATGCTGGCCCGCTGGCTGGCCACCAACCCGATCATCCTCATCCTGGACGAGCCCACCCGCGGCATCGACGTGGGCGCCAAGCTGGAGATCATGGAGCTGATCCTGAACCTGAGCCGTCAGGGCATGGGGGTGATCTTCATCTCCTCGGAGTTCGAGGAGGTCATCCGCTGCAGCACCCGGGTGGCCGTGCTGAAGGACAAGGTCAAGATCGCCGAGTTGAGCGGCGAGCAGATGAGCGAGAGCAACATCATGCATACGATCGCGGGGGGCAGGTAGCCATGTTGGCCTGGAAGCGTTTGAGCCGCAGCAAGATCATCTGGCCGTTGATCACCCTGGGCATCCTGATGCTCTTCAATCTCTTTTTCACCCCCAACTTCTTCCGCATCGAGATGCTGGAAGGCCACCTGTTCGGCAACCTGATCGACATATTGAAAAACGGCGCTCCGATCATGATCCTGGCCATCGGCCTGACCCTGGTCATCGCCACGCACGGCATCGACATCTCGGTGGGCTCGGTGGTGGCCATCTCCGCCGGAGTCGTGGCCATGCTGATCGGGGGGGACCTGGCCGGCAACCCCAAGTACCCCATCGCCTTCGCCATGGGCGCGGCGCTGGTGGCCTGCATCGCGGCGGGCATGTGGAACGGCATGCTGGTCTCCTGGATCGGCATGCAGCCCATCATCGCCACCCTGATCCTGTTCGTGGCCGGCCGCGGCATCGCCATGGTGACCACCAACGCCATGGTGATCTGGCTGTACGCCAAGCCCTTCGCCCTGCTGGGCCAGGGCTACCTGTTCGGCCTGCCCTTCTCCCTGTACATCGTGGCCTTCCTGCTGCTGGCCACCTACCTGGTGACCCGCCGCACGGCGGTGGGCATGTTCATCGAGGCGGTGGGCATCAACCCCAAGGCGACCCGCTTCGCCGGCATCAACGCCCGGGGCATCCTGTTCTGGTGCTACGCCTTCAGCGGCCTCTGCGCCGGGGTGTCCGGCCTCGTCGTCTGCTCCACGGTGATGAGCGCGGACGGCAACAACGCGGGAAACCTCGCCGAGCTGGACGCCATCCTGGCGGTGGTGCTGGGCGGCACCTCCCTGAACGGCGGCAGGTTCTTCCTGCTGGGCAGCATGGTGGGAGCCCTGATCATCCAGACCCTGACCACCACCATCTACGCCTTCAACGTGGCGCCGGAGATCGCCCAGGTGGTCAAGGCCCTGGTAGTGTACGCGGTCAGCCTGCTGCAGTCGGAGACCTTCCGGGCCCGGGTGGCGGGGATGTTCGCCCGCAGGGAGGTGGCGGCATGAAAGCCAGAAACCTCCCCATCCTGGTCACCCTGGCCCTCTTCCTGATCATGTTCGGGGGAGGCTCGCTCGCCTTCATCGGCTTCTTTTCCGTGCAGAACTTCCTGAACCTGTTCATCGACAATTCCTACCTGCTGATCCTGGCCGTGGGAATGACCTTCGTCATCGTCTCCGGAGGCATCGACCTGTCGGTGGGCTCCGTCCTGGCTCTTTCCACGATGGTGTCCTCCAGCCTCCTGGCAAAATCTCACCTGAGTCCGGTCCTGGTGATCCCCATCGTGCTGGCCATGGGCACGGCCCTGGGCCTGTTCATGGGCTACCTGATCCAGACCTTCAACCTGCCCCCCTTCATCATCACCCTGGCCGGGCTGTACCTGGCGCGCGGCCTGTGCTACGTGGTGAGCATCGACACCATCGCCATCACCAACGAGTTCTGGAAGGGCGCGGCGCACGCCACGGTCAATCTGATCGGCAACAACTTCGTCTCCCCCAGCGTGTTCATCGCCGTGGCCGTGGTGCTGGCCGGGCTGTTCGTGATGCGCTACACCCGCTTCGGGCGCAACGTGTACGCCATCGGCGGCAACGAGCAGTCCGCGGTGCTGATGGGCCTTCCGGTGAATCACACCAAGATCGCCATCTACGCCCTGAGCGGCTTCTGCTCGGCGCTGGCCGGGATCGTGTTCACCTTCTACACCCTCTCCGGCTACGCCCTGCACGGCAAGGGCATGGAGCTGGACGCCATCGCCACGGTGGTGATCGGCGGCACCCTGCTCACCGGCGGGGTGGGCAATCTCCTGGGCACGGTGCTGGGGGGGCTGGTCTACGGGATCATCCAGGTGCTCATCGTGTTCCAGGGCACCCTCAACTCCTGGTGGACGCGGATCGTGATCGGCTTCCTGGTGTTCGTGTTCTGCCTGCTGCAGCGGATCTTCGAAACAGGCAAGAGCGCGGCCTTGGCCAGAGAGCGGGCCAAGCAGGCCCCCAAGGCCCAGGCATCCTCATGAGCGGCGGGAGACTCTGATGCCGGCGATCACCGGGCGTTTCTCCACCCGGCGGCCGTCCGATCCCGCCGAAAGCTGGGAGCTGGAATACAGCGAAAGCGAAGGCGGCGGCTACTACCGGGGGATCTATGACGTTTTTCCGCGCCTGCCCCGCCGGGAGCAGGAGGTTCCGCCGGGGGCGTTGGAAGCCCTCAACGCCAGCTGCGGCTTGGCGGGGCTGCACCAGCTCCTGCTTATCCCCATGGCCGTGCGGGCCACCGGACACGGGGAGCAGAAGGTGATTTCCCCGGCCAGCGTGCTGGGCCTGGGTACCCGGGCGGTCGGACTGTGGACGGAGAAACCACAGGCGGGGGTGAAGGTCCTGATCCCCCTGGAGAGGCTGTCGGCCATCGAGGACGTCACGATCCTGCTGTACGGCCGGCTCAGCTTCCTTTCCATCGCCGAAAGGCTGACCATCCGCTACAACACCCTGGCCCGCTCCAGCCTCAAGCCGGCCCTGTTCGAGCTGCGCCGGAAGCTGGCCGGCTCGCCCCTGCCCCTGCCGCACGAGGAGGCGCCGGCCGGGGAGCTGCCGCTCAAGTGGCGGCGCCTCCTGCGCAGCCCGCAGCTGCGCTTCCGCGAAGAGGCTCCCCTGACCTACCGCTTCACGATGACCCCGAAAAGCGGGCGCGACGATATTGAGCGGGGCCAGCTGCTGGTGGTCAGCCCGCACGAGCTGCTATTTCTGTGCGATCCGCCGGAGGCCTCCCACAACTACGGGGAGGATTCCTTCATCGTCCCCCGCCCCCGCATCACCCGCGTGCGGGCCCGGGAGAAATACCTGGAAGTGGCCTCCAACGGCGCGCGCCTGTCCCTGCGCATGGCCCCCGAGCTGCGGCAGGCCGCGGCCCGCTGGCTGTCCTAGGCGTCCGCTTCAGGCCGGTCGCCCGAAGAAAGGCGGAAGCCCAGCGAGCGATACAGGTTCCCCGCAGGCTGGTTGCTGGCCAGCACCCCCGCGAAGCCCGCCACGACCCGGTCCACCTCCGCCACCAGGATGCGCCCGGAGGACTCGGCGCAGCGCCGGAACAGGAAGGCGAGGTAGTCGTCGGCCATGGCTTCGCCGGCCGGCAGCGTCGATTCCAGCCGGCGCTCGGACTCCTGCAGCTCCACAACGCAGGCTCTGAGCTGCTGCCGGTCGCGGGCAGGGTCGTAGTCCCGGATCATCGGCTCACCTCCCTCGACAAAGATACTCAGTACCTCCGCGAATGGGGCCTGCCTTCCGCCGGTCTTCCCTCCCCGGCGCCTCCCCGCCTATGATGGGGCATGAGGATCCGTGCCCTGCTCCTGGCCGCTTCGGCGCTGCTGGCCTGCGGCTGCGCCACCCCCGCGGGCTACCTGGCCAAGCAGGGCAAATACCTCCTGCGCGACAGCATGGGAGCCCGGTCGGCCCGCTCCCTGCTGGCTTCGCCGCGGACCGACGCCCGTACGCGGGCCCTGCTGCTGCGGGCCGGGGATATCCGCCGCTACGCCTTCGAGCACATCGGGCTGAAGCGGAACGGCAACTTCGCCCGCTACAAGCAACTGGACCGTGACCACCTGGTGAGCGTGGTGTCCGCCTGCGCGGCGGACTCCTTCACCCCCTTCACCTGGCGCTACCCGCTCCTGGGCATGCTTCCCTACCGGGGCTTCTACGAGCGGGCCGACGCCGACCGGGAAGCGGCGCGCCTCGCCGGCGAGGGCTGGGATGTCGTGGTCCGTCCGGTGGACGCCTTCTCCACGCTGGGCTTCACGCGCGATCCGCTGTACTCCTTCATGATCGATTACACCGCCTACGAGCTGGCCTCCCTGATCCTCCACGAGCAGACCCACGCCACGCTCTTCGTGAAGGGGCAGACGCAGTTCAGCGAGGAGCTGGCCTCCTTCGTGGGGGAGCGGGGGGCCCTGGACTGGCTGGCCGGGAGCGTGGGCACAGGGTCCGGTGAATACCAGCAGGCGCTGGACCAGATCGCCGACGAGCGGGCTTTCGAGGAGCGGGTGCGCGGCCTGCGCGGCGCCCTGGAGGGCGTGTACGGCTCTCCGGTCAGCCGGGAGCGGAAGCTGCAGGACAAGGAACGGCTCCTCACCGCTTTCCAGAACGAGTTCGAGCGCGAAAAGCAGGACCGTTTCCGCACC
>Ga0154738_1036_pt3 | contig 13979 bp, 15 predicted proteins | sample Rifle2008BG16ft_FD_105746 | JGI IMG/M metagenome (GOLD analysis project Ga0154738, IMG submission 105746) | Spirochaetes bacterium RBG_16_67_19 | reverse complement strand
TGAGGCACTTCTTGAACAGGCCCGCGATGAGCGCCATCTCCGGCTCCTTCATGCCCACCCGGGTCATCTCCTGCACCCCCAGGCGGATGCCCGCGGGGTTGGCCACGTTCTCCAGCCCCTCATTGGGCAGGAGGTTCATGTTCAGGATGATGGCATTGTCCTTCAGGTGGCGGGCCACCTCGTCTCCGCCGCCGAACTCGCGCACATCCAGGGCCAGCTGGTGGCTCTCCGTGAAGCCGAACGCCGCCCCCTGCACGTTGAAACCCTGCTCGCTCAAGCGGCGCCCCAGCTCCTTCGCGTTGGCGATGGTCTGCCGGGCGTAGGCCGGGGCGAAATCCATCATCTCGTAGACCGAGACGGCCAAGGGCACCAGGGTATCCAGATGGTGGTTGGAGGAGGAGCCGGGGAAGGCCCCCTTGTCGATCTTGCGCCACTCCGCCTCCCCGGCATTGGACAGGATGATCCCGCGCTGGGAGCCGAAAAAGGTCTTGTGCACGCTGGCGGTCATCAGCAGGGCCCCCTCGCCCAAGGGATCCTGGAAGCAGCCCCCGGCGATCAGGCCCAGCACGTGCGCCGCGTCGTAGAGCACCACCGCGCCCCGCTGGCGGGCCAGCTCGCAGAGCTCCTTGACCGGCTCGGGGAACAGGAACAGGCTCTTGCCCAGGATCAGGACCTTGGGGGACAGAGCCTTGATCAGCTCGGCGGAGCGATCCAGGTCGATGTGGTAGCCGTCGGCGGTGAGGGGGAAGTCGATGATGTTGTGGGTGTACTTTCCCACCGAGCCCGCCCGGTGGTGGCTGATGTGCCCGCCGGCCGGGGTGGAGTTGACCATGACCACGTCCCCGGGGGAGATGTAACGGCTGAACACCGCGTCATTGGCCACCGTGCCGCTGATCGGCCGCACGTCCACCTGCCGGCAATGGAAGAGGCTCTTCAGCTGCTTCTTCAGCAGGCTCTCGATCTCGTCGATGATCTCCGTGCCCTGGTAGTAGCGTTCGCCGGGGTGCCCTTCGGCGTAGCGGTGGGCGAAATCCGAGCCCATGACTCCCCGCGCCCGGTCGCTCAGCAGGTTTTCGCTGGCGATCAGGTTCAGGGTCGAGCCGCGCCACTGGTTCTGCTTGCGCACCAGCTCTTCGATCTGGCCGACGTTGCGTTCGTACATGCCCCACAATAGCCATTCGCCCCCGAGAGCGTCAAGGCGAAGGGCTCAGGACGCCGAAGGCCGGGGGTCCCGGGGGTTTCAGGCCTGCGGCATCCGCCAGTCCAGACCGGCAAAGCGGCCGTAATCCCGGTCCGTGGATACCCACGTGCTGCCCGACTCAAGGGCCAGGGCCGCCAGGTAGGCGTCCGGTATCAGGTTCCCCTTGGCCCCCGCGGATTCGCACAGTCCCCGGAAAAGCTCCCAGTGCCGGGATCCCGGCTCCAGAAGCAGGCAACGGGGGCTGGAGCGCAGGCCTTCGAGGAATTCCCAGGCCGCGGGAAACGGGGATGGAGGATTGAAAATCCGCGGATGCGTTGCCACGCGCAGGAAGCTGCTGGCGATGAGGTCGGAGAACCCGAAGGCTTGGGGGCCGTTCACCGCCTTCTCCAGCTCTCGAAGACAGACGGCATGCCGTTCGGTCTCCTCCCGATGGGCATACAGCAGGACGTTGACGTCGAAGAGCAGCACGCTTCAGCCCAGCAGGTCCAGCAAGGAAGCGGAGTCGTCCAGGTCCACTCCCGGCAGGACCCCCTGGCCCCGGAAGGTCCGTAGCTGTACGGCCTGCGCTCCTGTGGTCCGGTTGCTGCGGGCCAGTTTCTCCCTGGCCGCTTCCTCGAGCAGCGAGTTCAGAGTGCGGTTCTGCTCAATTGCCATTTTTTTGAGCTGCTGCAGCAGCTCTTCGTTCAGACGGATGGTCGTCCGCATGCATCAAAATGTAGTCTGGCTGCATCAAGATGTCAAGCGACCGCCTCTTTCGTCCAGCTCGCGGATCTTGGCTTCGACCTTGGGGCCGGCCTCCTCGTAGATCTGCCGGATCAGCGGATCGCCGAACTCGTAGACCCGCTCGGCGAAGCTGGTGGAATCCAGGCGGTCGAACAGGCGGGCCCGGGCCTCGGCCAGGCTGCGGCCGTAGATATGGTAGGAGTCGGCCTGCCAGTTCAGGCGCCCCAGCTCGATCCTGCGCCCCGTGCGGAGGGCCAACGGGTCGGCGATCAGGGCCCGGTTGAACTGGAGGAAACCGAACATGTTCATGAAGCTGGCGCCCCAGGCGTCGTTGGAGCGGAAGCGCACGTTGCAGTTCAGCCACCCCACCCCTTGCTCATCGTACAGCAGGCGGTACCACAGGCTCTGCAGGCAGGGCGGGTCGTAGCAGTCGTAGTCCAGGTTGGGCATCCAGGTGATCATCTGCGCCTGCCGGGAGTAGGGCTGGGCAGCCAGTTTGTCCACCACCTGCCGGATCTGGTCCACCCGGTAGGCCCCGGCCGCCGCCGGGCGGCCGCCGGACAGCTCCCGCCACGCCCCCCAGGCGCTCAACCTGCCATGATAGGTGTATTCCCAGCGGGTGTCCTGCGGGTCGTTCATGTTCTTGACCCAGTGGTCCTTGGCCCCGGAGAGCTCCAGCACGTACTCCCGCAGGTCCTCGATCCCGCCCGGGAAAGCCTTGTGGATCATGGGCTCGGCCCAGGGCTCCAGCACCGTCAGGTTCAGCGTGGCGTCCAGGCTGGGCGGATCGCCGGGGCGGTCGTACTGGGTGGCCATGGGTACTCCCCCGCGGTACAAGGCCACCAGGGCCCGCTCGTAGGCCTCCGCCAGGCTGCGCCCTTCCACCGTGAGCACCGGGATGTTCCGCATGCTTGCGCCCCCTAATGCCGGAAGCTGCGCTGGCCGGTGAACACCATGGCCGCGCCGGCCTGGTTGCAGGCCTCGATCACCTCGTAGTCCCGCTCGGAGCCCCCGGGCTGCACCACGGCCGTGACCCCCTCGCGCAGGCCCACGTCCACCCCGTCGCGGAAGGGGAAGAAGGCATCGGAGACCATGCAGCTCCCGGCCAGCCCCCCGCGGGCTTCCCGCACCTGCTCGTCGATCGCGGCCCTTTGCCGGCCTTCCGGCAGCGCGCTGTACGGCTGCCGGTGTCTTTCCCAGCACAGGCGGTCGGCCAGCTTGCGGTAGGCCTTGTCGCGGGCGATCTCGGCCACCCCGACCCGGTCCTGCTCGCCGGTGCCGATCCCCACGGTGGCCCCGTCCTTGACGAAGAGCACGGAGTTGGAGGTGACCCCCGCCTCCACCAGCCAGCCGAACAGCAGATCCTCGGCCTCCGCCGCGGTGGGCTGGCGCTGGATGCGGTACTCGCGCCCCTGCCAGGTGGCCACGGCGGGCAGGAAGTCCCCGACCGTGCGGGTGATGGGGGCGTAGGACCATTGCACGACCAGGCCTCCATCAACCAGGCTGGTAAAGTCGGGGACCCGCAGGGAGGCGTAGTCCTGGAGGCGGGCCATGGCCCCAATGCGCATGACCCGCAGGTTTTTGCGGCGTCCCAGGATGTCCAGCACCCCCTCGGCGAACTCCGGGGCGGCCACCACCTCGCAGTACTGGGCGGCGATCAGCTCGGCGGTCTCGCGGTCCAGCTCGCGGTTCACGGCGATGGCCCCGCCGAAGGCGGCAATGCGGTCGGCCAGGTAGGCCTGGCGGTAGGACTCCGCCAGGCCGGCGGCCCTGGCCACGCCGCAGGGATTGTTGTGCTTCACGATCACCGTGCAGGGGCTGCCGGGCAGGTAGCGCAGGATGTTCAGGGCGCTGTCGACGTCGGTCAGGTTGGTCTTGCCCGGGTGCTTGCCGGACTGCAGCAGCTCCGCGTCCGACACCAGGGGGTGGCCCGGCTGGATGGTCCGCACCTCCCCCAGCGCCAGGCTGCCGGACTCCAGGCGGTACAGGGCCGCCTCCTGGTCCGGGTTGTCGCCGTAGCGCAGCCCCTGCCGCTGCCCCGCGATGTCCCAGGTGACCTTGCGGTAGCACAGGGTCTGGGCCTCGGGCCCCTGGCCGAAGCGGATCTCCAGGCTGTCCGGGAAGTGCTCGCGAAGGACCGTGCGGTAGGCGGCCTTGAAATCCATGGCGCTCACGCCTCCCCTCCCCCCGGCTTCAAGTTCGGGTAGCTGGCAGCCACCTGGGACCCGGTCAGGCCCCCCAGGTAGCCGGCGATGGCCCGGTCGTACTCGGCGGTGGCGGCGAACGCCTTCTGCGCCAGGCGGAAGCGGGTGCCCAGGCTCAGGGCGCCGCCGCCGGCCTCCAGCTCGGACAGGAGCGCCGGATAGTCCGCGGGATCCACCACCACGGCCACGCGCAGGAAGTTCTTGGCCGCGGCGCGCAGCAGGCAGGGCCCGCCGATGTCGATGTTGGCGCGGGCCTGCTCCGGGGTGACCCCGGCGCGGGCGATGGTCTCCTGGAACGGGTAGAGATTCACCACCACCAGGTCGATCGGCTCCGCCCCGGTGCGGGCGAGGTCCGCGGCATGCTCCGGATTGTAGGTCTCGGACAGCAGGGCCAGATAGATCTTGAAGTCCAGGGTCTTGACCAGCCCTCCCTGCATCTCCGGCTGGCCAGTGTAGTCGGACACCTGCCGGAGGTGGCGCGCGGCGCCAGGGCCCAGGATGGCTTGCAGGGCCACGAAGCTGCCCCCGGTGGACAGGATGCTTAAGGAAGGGTTGAGCCGCAGCAGGCCCGGGATCAGCAGGTCCAGCCCGCGCTTATTGAACACGCTGACCAGCGCCCGCCGGACGGGCACCCGGTCGTCGATGGTATCCACGAAGTTCATGACGCTGCCCCCCGGTTGAGGTAGCGCAGGCCGGTCAGCGCGTACACCCGCGCGGCTTCCAGCAGCTGGCCCACCTCCACGTACTCGTCGACCTGGTGCGGGATATGCCGCGGTCCCGGGCCGTTCACCAGGCAGGGGATGCCCTTCCAGGCAGAAAGGAAGGTCCCGTCCGTGGCCCCCGGCACCCCGCTGTACACCGGCTCGCGGCAGGCCACCTCCCGGAAGGCCCGGGCTGCCTCCTGCACGAGCGGCTCGTCTTTCCCGATCGAAACCACGGGCCGGTCCTCGATGAACTGGATCTCCGCCCGGAAGTCCGGGTCCTCGCCCGCCAGCTCGCCCAGGATCCGCCGCAGGGCCGCGCGCACTTGCTCATGATCCTGGGCGGGCACGGTGCGGATGTCCACGAAGCCCTCCGCCTCGCCGGGCAGCACGTTGAGCTGGGCCGGGGCCCCCGGCGGCGGGGCGCGCAGCACGGTGAAGGTCACCGAGGGCCAGCCCAGGAAGGGGTCCTCCCCGCAGCGCCGGATCTCCGCGGTTTCGTAGCGCTCGAAGGCCAGGATGATCCGGGCCAGGCGGGTGTTGGGGTTGACCCCCGATCGCGGCATGGCTCCGTGGGCCATGCGGCCGTGCACGCGCACCACCGCCCGGATGGCCCCCTTCATGCTGAGGCAGAGCTGGTTCTCCTCGGGCTCCGGCACCAGGCAGGCGTCCACCCCGTCGGCGTGGCCCCGGCGTATGAAGTCCTTGATGCCGATCATCATCCCTTCCTCGTCGCAGACGAAGCACAGCGCCAGGCGCCCGCGCCAGGACACTCCGGAGGAGTGAAGCGCCTTGGCCACCACCAGGTTCACGGCCAGGCCCGCTTTCATATCGCAGGCCCCCCGGCCGTAGATGCGCCCGTTTTGCAGAAGTCCGCCGAAGGGGTCGACGCTCCAGCGCCCGCGCTCCCCCTCGGAAACCACGTCCGTGTGCCCCTCCAGCAGCAGGCAGGGCCCGGGACGGCCAGAGTCCAGGGTGAAGAAGAGGTTCTCCCTGCCCGGCTCCACGGTTTCCACGGTAGGCTCGAGGCCCAGCTCCCGCCGGACCCAGGAGCGCAGGAACTCCACCACGGCGGCTTCGGTGTTGCCGGTTTCCGGGCGGATCACGGAATCGATGCGCACCAGCTGCCGGGTAAGCTCCACCAGCTCGTCTTGCTGCACGCGCGCCAGCAGTTTGGCTTCGTCCATGAAGCCCTATTGTTATTGCAAATGGGCGGAGGGGTCAAGGAGCAGCGCAGGACACGAAGTGTGATATGGTCAATAAAATAACTCGTATTGTGATTGCCTCTATCCGGGGAATTTTCGTATATTGGTGACTGAAATCGCGAAAGGAAATCATGAACGCAGTAGAGCTGATCGAGGCCCGCAAGAGCTACATGCTGGGCGAGACCCGGGTGGAGGCGCTGCGCGGCGTCTCCCTGCGCATCGAGAAAGGCGAGTTCCTGGCCATCGCCGGCCCGTCCGGGGCCGGCAAGAGCACCATCCTGAACCTGATCGGCTGCATCGACACGCCCACCGAGGGCCGGGTGCTGATCGACGGCACGGAGGTGGAGCACCTCTCGGACACGGAGCTGACCCGCTACCGCCGCCGGAAGCTGGGCTTCATCTTCCAGTCCTTCAACCTCATCCCCGTGCTCAACGTGTACGAGAACATCGAGTTCCCGCTGCTGCTGCAGAACCACCTCAGCCGCCAGGAGCGGGAAAAGACGGTGATGCACTTCATCGAGGAGGTCGGCCTGGCTGACCGGCTGAAGAACAAGCCCAACGAGCTTTCCGGAGGGCAGCGCCAGCGGGTGGCCATCGCCCGCGCCCTGGTGACCCGGCCGCTGATCGTGCTGGCCGACGAGCCCACGGCCAACCTGGACTCCGAGACCGGCCACCGCATCGTGGACCTGATGCGGGCCATCAACGAGCAGGAGAAGACGACCTTCATCTTCTCCACCCACGACGAGCACATCATGGAGCACGCCCGCAGGATCATCAGCCTCCGCGACGGCCTGGTCACCGGGGACAAGGCGAAGGGCTGAAATGGTAACCCTGAAGATCGCGCTGCGCTCGCTGCTGCGGCGGAAGAGCCGCGCCCTGACCATCGGGGTGCTGGTGGCCTTCGGCACCCTGCTGCTGGTGTTCGGGCAGACCTTCACCCGCTCGGCGGGCATCGCCTCCCGCGAGTCGATCATCGACAACTTCACCGGCGACCTGATCCTGTACTCGGAGCGCTCCAAGGAGAAGCCCTCCCCCTTCGCCTTCAACACCCCCCTGCCGGTCATCCCGGAGGTGGAGACCATCCGCGCCTTCCTGCAGGAACTTCCCCAGGTGGAGGCGGTCGTGCCCTTCGCCCAGAACTACGCCCTCCTCCAGGCGCAGAAGGACGGCCAGGCCGTGGAGCTGCCCTTCATCTTCTACGCCATCGAACCGGCCGGCTACCGCGACATCTTCCGCAACGTGGAAATGCGCCAGGGGGACTTTTTCGGCGTGGAGGGCGGAGCCCCGCGCCAGGGGATCCTGATCAGCGAGTACCAGAACCAGCAGTACCAGAAGAACTACGGGGTCACCCTGGCGGCGGGCCAGCAGGTCACGGTGCTTTCCCTCACCGAGGGCGGGTCGGTCAACGCCCTGCGCTCCGAGCTGGTCGGCTTGTTCGAGCCGCGGTATTTCAAGAACGTGTTCAACTACATCAACTTCGTGGACATGGAGAGCTACGCCAGCCTGTACAACTTCACCGGGGTGGCCGCCGATTCCCTGCCGGAGAGCCTGACCCGGGGGCTGGAGGCCAGCGCGGGGGACGAGGAGGCGATCTTCGACCTGGCCGAGGACGAGGATTTCGGCCGGCTGGACCTCTCCAGCCTGCGCTCCGAGACGCTCTCCGGCTACACCATGATCGCGGTCCGCCTGGCCGACCACGGCGCGGTGGACGAGGTGATCGCCCGGGTCACCGCGGCGGGCCTGGGCCTCAAGGCGGCGCGCTGGGACGAGGCCTCCGGCTTCTTCGCCCGGATCAGTTCCGGGCTGCAGGCCTTCATCATCCTGGCCACCGGCCTGATCTTCCTGATCGTGGCCTTCATCTTCATGAACACCCTGATCATCAACATCGTGGAGCGCACCTCGGAGATCGGCACCATGCGGGCCCTGGGCGGGGAGAAGCGCTTCATCCGCGGGCTGTTCCTGGCCGAGACCCTTCTATTGAACATTCCTTTCAGCCTGGCGGCCATGCTCTTGAGCCTGCTCGCCGTGCTGGCCACCGGGGCGGGAGGGCTGCCGCTGCCGGAAACCATTTCCCAGTACCTGATCGGCGGCGGCCCGCTGGCGCTGCGCCTGGCCGCGGCCCCCTTCCTGGAGGCCCTGGGCATCGTGATCGCCGTCTCGATCGTCGCGACCCTGTACCCCATCCGCGTGGCCACGGGCATTTCCCCGCTGGCCGCCATGGGCGAGAGGTAGGCCATATGTACCTGAACCTGGCGCTGAAGAACCTGTTCCGGCAGAAGAAGCGGACCTTCACCCTGGGGGTCAACTACGCGATCGTCACCTTCATCCTGGTGCTGCTGTTCTCCTTTTCGCAGGGGGCCCGGGTGAACATCACCTCCAACCTGGTGCGCGCCTCCGCGGGGCACATCACCGTGGCCGGGCAGTACGTGGTCGGCGGGCGCGTGTTCCAGGGGGTCCTGCGCTACCCGCGGATCGAGCAGGTGGCCCGCGAGACCCTGGGTGAAGACCTGACTGTCCTGCCGCGCTACATCGTGCGCTCCTCGATGTACAACAACGGCCTGTCCAAGCGGGTCACCTTTGTCGGCATCGATACGGAGCTGGAAACCGGCTTCCGCGACCAAGTCCGCTTCCTGGCGGGAAGCTGGCAGGAATACGTGGACCACCCCAACGCCGTGGTGCTGCCGGCGGAGGTGGCCCGGTACTTCGAACTGGGCTACGACGACGACGTGCTGGTCGCCACCCGCACCCGCTTCGGGGCTTTCAATACCGCAACCCTGCGGGTCAAGGGCATCTATCAGACCGGCAACTTCTTCATCCAGAACCAGGTCCTGGCCCACTTCGGCTTTCTGCAGAAGCTGGACCTGGCCGAGGCCGACGCCGCCTCCGCCCTGTACCTGTACCTGCCCAACACCACCGGACTGGGCGAGAAGCGTGAACGGCTGGCCCGGGCCCTCAACCTGGCCGGCTTCGAGGCCAAAAAGCCCAAGGACGAGAACTCGGCCCTGGCGGCGGTAACCGCCGCCTCGCCGCGCTACGAGCTGGACTCGCGCGGCGTGGACCGCGTGGAGCTGACCCTGGCCACGATCGGCGAGGTCCTGGGCATCCTGCGCAGCGTGCTGGCCGCGGTGAACGCCATCGGCGCCCTGATCGCCGCCATCATGCTGTTCATCATCGCCGTGTCGATCTTCATCAACATGCGCATGGCCATCAACGAGCGGCTGCGCGAGATCGGCACCATGCGGGCCATCGGGGTGGAGGCGCGGGGAGTGACCGGACTGTTCGTGCTGGAGAACGTGCTGATGGCTTTGCTCTTCACCCTGGGCGGGGCGGTCCTGGCCCTGCTGGCGGTGCTGGTGGTGCGCACGGCCGTGCCCCTGCCCCCGGCGGGGAACCTGGGGCTGTTCCTGAACCGCGGCCGCCTGGCCCTGGTTCCCCGGTTCGTGGACCTCCTGCTGATCCTGGCGGTGACCACCGGCTTCACGGCGCTGTTCTCCTTCTTCCCGGCCCGCCGCGGCGGCCGCATCCGCCCGGTGGAAGCGTTGACCCGGGTGTTCTGAAAGGAAAGGAAATGAAAAGATTCGCCCTGATTGGCGCCCTGTTGCTGGGCATCGCCGCCCTGACCGCCGCCCAGAAGCAGAACGACCCGCGCGCCGAGAGGATCGTGCAGGCTTATGAGGACAAGCTCAACCTGCGCGGCCTGGACCTCACCTCCACCTTCACCCTGGTGCAGAAGCAGGAGGGGCAGTCCGACCGCGTGCTGCGGATCAGGATCTACCGCCGCGACGCCGCGGACACCTTCACCCTGATCTTCCAGTACCCGGACAGCGAGAAGGGCAAGGGCTACTACCGCAGCGGGGAGGACCTGTACCTGTACCTGCCCTCCACCCGGGAGTTCGTCTACCGCAACCGCAAGGACGACGTGGGCTCCACCGACGTGCGCACGGACCTGTTCGGCCAGCCCAAGACCCTGGAGCAGTACTGGGCCACCTACCAGGGCACGGCCACCGTGTCCAAGTGGGAGTGCGACGTGGTGCGCCTGGAAGGCAAGTCCCTGGACGTGTCCTTCCCGGTGCAGAAGTGGTTCTTCCGCCAGAGCGACGGGCTGCCGGTCAAGGTCGAGAACTTCAGCCTGTCCGAGACCCTTCTGCGCACCTTCTATTATATCGATTACGCGCCGGTAGCCGGCGGCAAGTTCCTGTTCACCAAGCTGTTGGCGGTGAACCACCTGGAAAAGAACCAGAGGACGCTGCTGACCAACGAGAACATCGCCACCGCTGCCATCCCCAACTACACCTTCAGCAAGGCCTTCCTGGAGGAGCAGTCCCGGTGAGCGGGCGCCCCTGGCCGGCCGCGCTCCTGCTGGCGTTCGCGGGGTTGGCCCCGCTGCCCGCCCAGGACCTCGCCGAAGAGGATATTTTCAGCGCCGAGGCCTTCGATCAAAGCGTGGCCGACAGCCGGGCGCAGGAGCAGGCCGACAGGCTGGAATATTTAGTGGGCGGCACATTTCTATGGAGCAACACCGCCGTGGCCACCCAGGCCTTCGACGGCTACACCGCCGCGGGGGCTTTCGCGGCCAAGGCCTTCGTGCGCCTCAGCGTGCCCTCCTACGGCTCCCTGTACCTGGGCTACAACCTGCGCCACACCCTGTACCAGGGAGACGGGGGCACGTTGGACTCCACGCTGCCGGGGGCCGACCTGTTCCAGAACACCTACGACCTGTCCGAGTTTTACTTGAGCTTCGACCTGGGCAAGCGGGTGTTCTTCCGGGCGGGCAATCAGCTCCTGGCCTGGGGCCCCGCCTTCGTCTGGACCCCGGTGGACTTCGTGAATCTCCAGCGTCTGGACCCCCTGGCCAGCGTCGACTTGAGGAAGGGCAAGCCCGGCCTGCGCCTCCACGTGCCGATGCGCCAGAGCAATCTGTTCCTGTTCGCCGACTTCTCCCGCAGCGTGGACCTGGACGAGCCGGACGTGGACGACCTGGCCCGCACCGCTTTAGCGGCCCGCTGGGACCTGACCGCGCTGGGCTTCGAGCTGGGGCTTTCCGGCTACTTCGGCCGCGGCCTTCCTGCCAACTTCGGCCTGGACCTCTCCGGCCGCCTGCTGGGCTGCGACGTGTACGGCGAGGCCGCGCTGAATGTTGATTTCCCGGCCGAGGCCGTGGACTGGGCGGCCAGCGTGGGCCTCCAGCGCAGCTTCGGGGAGCTGAAGGACTGGAGCGTCCAGGCGGAGGCTTTTTACCAGAGCGACGTGCGGACCGATCCCCTCTATCAAGGAGAATGGTACGCCTACGCCGCATTGGGCAGGGAGAACTTTTTCGCCGACTTCCTGGACGCCACCCTGTCCGGCCTGGTGAACTTCTCCGACCTCTCCTACACCGTGCGCCTGGCAGCCGCCTTCGACCCGGTCGCCGTCCTGCCTTTCACCTTCACTTTGAGCTGGCTGGGCGGCGGGGCCGATAGGGAGTTCACCTGGTACACCGGTGGCAACGCCCTAAGCGCGTCGGTCGAGGTGCGCTTCGAGTTCTGAGGCCTGCGACGCCGCAATAGCGGTCGCCCGGCCCGGCGACGGCAATGCCGTTGCGCACTGCCCGACCTTGCGATAGGATGCTGGAACCGAGGAGGAGACGAAATGAACAGAGCCGGACTGATCTTCCTTTCGCTGCTGGTGGTTGCCGCTGTTTTCCCTGCGGCGCTGGCCGCGCAGAATGCCGCCTCGCTTCCCGGGATCCTGGGCGACGACCCCTATCCCCCGCGGGCTGCGTCAGCTGCCACAAAAACGATACGGGTGCCGCTGCGCTCAAGCTGAACCTGATGCTGGCTAGGATCCAGGGCCACCCCAAGGTGGACGCCATCGTGAAAACCGCGCCCAGGGACTGCGGCATGTGCCACAAGGAAGGGGCGAAAGCGGGCACTCTCGATTCCGTGGTGCACAAGGCCCACTTCGCCAAGAAGGCCGACAGCCTGTTCATAAAGCAGTTTCAGGGCGCTTGCCTGAACTGCCACCACATGGACCTTGCTTCCGGTCTGGTGTCCATCAAGAGCGGAGCGAAGAACTGGTAGCGCCGTCCTCAAAGCTCTGCTGCCCGCCCTATGAGGGGATCAGGTACTACAGGCTGAAGTAGCTCTACTGGAGGACCGCTTCCACTCCTTGCGGACCTGCTGCGCCGGGCCGAAGCACTCAATGCCGAGGAGGCGATCGGCCTGCTGGAAAAAACCCGGGCCCAGGGACAGAAGGCTCCGGCGATCCTGCTGAGCCTGGCGGACATCTACCAATATCGGCTCCAGGACCTCCCGCGGGCGATCTTCTATCTGCGGCAGTTCCTGGACGCCGAGGACAACCCGGAGGTGCGGGCACGCCTGACCGAGTTGGAAAGCCGGCCTGCCCCCTGAGCCCGCTCTGAGAGCCCGTCGAAGAAAAACGACGGCATTTTCAACATCAGGCGACAGCCAACCTGAATCGACTACGATCTGGACATGATCAAGGTCGTGATCTGCGACGATCACCCGGTGGTGCGCGAGGGGATGAAGGTCGCCTTCTCCCAGACCCCGGACATCCGCGCGGTCGCAGAGGCCTCAACCGGGGCTGAGCTGCTGGAGAACGCCGGCTCCACGTGCCTCAGCGCCGTAATATTGGACATCTCCCTTCCGGGGTCCAACGGCCTGCACGTGCTCAAGGACCTGGCCAGCCGCCGAATCACCGTTCCCGTGCTCATCTCCAGCATGCATCCGGAAGGGCCAGTACGCGCTGCGGGCGCTGCAAGGTGGCCTCCGGGGGAAAGTACATCAGCCCGGCCCAGGGCGAGCTGCTGGCCGAAGAGTTCGGGCGCGGGCGCGCGGCTTCAGCCCCTCCACCGTCGGCAGCCACCGCACCCGCCTGCTCGCCAAGCTGCACACCGGCGCCGACCTGGTCCGCTTCGCGGTGGAAAACCAGCTGCTGGAGTAAAGCCCTTCTACTTGTTGTGGTTGGGGGTCTCGGTCACCTTGCGGGCGCCGGCCTTCAGGGCCAGGTCGATCTGGATGCGCACGCGCTGCTCCTTGGCCGAATCCGGGTCGAAGGGGTCCAGCAATGAGGTGCCGTACATCGGGTCCACGTGGTTGAGCATGTAGGCCAGCAGGTCCAGCACGCATTGCTCGCAGGGGCAGAACTCGCGGTGCTCATGGAGGAACTGCTCCACGCGCTTGTACACCATCTCGGCGGTGCGGTTGCGCAGGTATTCCAGGTGGTAGCGGTCAGACAGGCTCATGGCTCTTGCTCCTTTGCGGCGGGACACAAAGCGACCAGGCGCGCGGCGAGCGCCCCGAGGGGCAGGACCTCGTCGGCGCCCCCATTCTCGATGACCGCCCGGTTCATCCCGAAGATGGCCGAGGAAGCCTCGTCCTGGGCAAGCACCTTTCCGCCCTGCCGCCGCAGCCGGGCGAAACCCTCGGCGCCGTCCCGGCCCATGCCGGTCATGATCACCCCCAGCCCCTGCGCCCCGAAGCAGGCCGCCACGGAGGTGGCCAGCACGTCCACCGAGGGGCGGTGCCCGTTCACCGGTTCCGAGGAATCCAGGCGGGCCACCACCCGGCGCTCGTCGCGGCGGGACACCGTCAGGTGACGCCCCCCGGGGGCCAGCAGGACCTCCCCGGCGGCCAGCGCGCGGCCTTCCTCCGCCTCCAGCACGCGCACGCGGCACAGGCCGTCCAGGCGGCGGGCGAAGGCGGCCATGAAGCCCGCCGGCATGTGCTGGGCCACCAGCATCGGCACCGGGAAGTCGGCCGGAAGTCCCTGCAGGACCTCCGCCAGGGCCGCCGGGCCGCCCGCAGAGGCGCCGATGGCCACGACCTGGAAGCGCCGCCGCCCGGCGCCGCGGGCCTCTGCTGTCGGTCCTGCCTCGCCTGCCCGCGCGCCAAAGGGATGCCCGGCGGTCAGGACTTGCGGCCGGATCTGGTGGGCTTCGTACACC
>Ga0154738_1115_pt2 | contig 14119 bp, 13 predicted proteins | sample Rifle2008BG16ft_FD_105746 | JGI IMG/M metagenome (GOLD analysis project Ga0154738, IMG submission 105746) | Spirochaetes bacterium RBG_16_67_19 | reverse complement strand
CAGCCGTCACTTGCCCTTTTATGGGCCCCATTGTAGGCTGTGCCCGCCATGTACCTCACCTTCGACGTGGGCACCACCTCGGTAAAGACGGCGCTGTTCGATCGGGAGGGCCGGCCGAGGGCCAAATCCATCCGGGGCTACGTCCTGGCCACGCCCCAGGCGGACTGGGTCGAGGCGGACCCCGAGGCTTACTGGGCGGCGGTGCTGTCGGGGTTTCGGGAAACCCTGCAGGCGGCGGGCGTGAACCCGCGGGAGGTCCGCAGCATCTGTGGCTCCAGCCAGGGGGAGACCATTGTGTTCCTGGATGCTCGGGAGCGGCCGGTGCGTCCGGCCATTGTCTGGCTGGACAACCGGGCCCGGGCCCAGGTGGAGGAGCTGAAAGCCCGGCTGGACCCCGAGGAGTTCTACCGGCACACGGGCTGCACCGACATCGAGCCGACCTGGAGCCTTTTGAAAGTGCTCTGGGTGAAGGCTCACGAGCCGGAGAGCTTCGCCCGGACCTCCAAAATCCTGCTGCTGGAGGACTACATCGTCTACCGGCTCACGGGGCGCTCCTGCTCCACGCCGACCCTCCTGCACTCCAGCGGCTTCCTGGACATCCAGACCCGCAGGTACTGGGACAAGACCGCCGGCTGGGCCGGCGTGACGGGCCTGCTGCCGGAAATCGTGGAGGTGGGCAGCGTGGCGGGCCGGCTCAAGCCGGAGCTGGCCGACGAGCTGGGCCTTTCCCGCGACACCGTCGTGGTCAAGGGGGCCATGGACCAGACCTTGAGCAGCATCGGGGCCGGCAACCTGGCCGCCGGCATCGTGACCGAAACCACCGGCACAGCCATGGCCATCGGAGTGACCGCCGACTCGGTGGAGCCGATCCTGGCCAACCACCTTCCCTTCCAGCCCCATGCCCTGAGCGGCAAGTTCCTGATCCTGCCCTACGCCCAGACCTCGGCGATCATCTACAAGTGGTTCCGCGACCAGTTCGCCCAGGAGGAAATGCGGCAGGCCGAGAACCCGGAACGGGCCTACGAGGCCCTCAACGCTCTGGCCGCCGGGGCGCCGGCCGGCTGCGACGGCCTGGTTCTGCTGCCGTTCTTCGCCGGGGCCTACACCCCGGAGAACGACATGTACGCCCGGGGGGTGTGGTACGGCCTGACCCTGAAGCACGGCAGGGCCCACTTCGCCCGGGGCATCCAGGAAGGGGTGGGCTTCATGCTGCGGCGCATCCTGGGCCTGATCCTGGAGGCGGGCATCCCCATCCGCGAGGTGCGCTCGATGGGCGGGGCGGCCCGCTCGGATCTATGGCTGCAGATCAAGGCCGACATCTGCGACCTGCCCATGGTGCGCATGCAGGAGGAGGAAACCACGGGGCTGGGCGGCGCGCTGCTGGCCGCCGTGGCCGTGGGCGATTTCCCGAACCTGGCGGAGGCCGCGCGCGGCATGGTGCGCCTGGGCAGGCGCTTCCAGCCCGAGGCGCGCCACCGGAAGGTCTACGACCGGCAGTACGCCCTGTACGGGCGGCTGTACCGGGCCCTGAAGCCGGTGTTCCGCGAATTCTCGAGTCAAGCAGGAGGAGCCTGAGCATGGAGAAGCTGAAGGCCGGGTACGTGAGCTTCGGCACCCAGTACTACAAGCCGGAAAATCTGAAAGCGATCAGCGCCCGGGCGGAGAACCAGCTGGAGGCGGCGGGTATCGAGCTTCATCGCACCGACCCGGTCAGCGGCGAGGGCCGGGAGCCGGAGCGGGCCATCGCCGAGCTGAAGGCCGGGGACTGGGACTTCCTGATCGCCAACATCGTGAACTGGATCGATGTGCGCGGGGTGATGCGGGTGCTGATGGCCTTCCGCGACCGGCCGATCCTGCTGTACTCCATGGGCGGCTTCAGCGAAGGGGACACCCTGATCTGCCCGGCCGCGGGCGCCGGGGTGACCGCCATCCGCTATCCCCTGGAGCGCATGCGCTTCCGCTTCAAGCACCTGTTCAACGCCCCGGACTCGCCCCTGGACGTGCAGGGCATCCTGTGCTTCGCTCGCGCCGCCCGCACCGAGCGCCTCTTACGCCGCGGCAGGGTGGGCATGATCGGCTTCAACGACATGGGCCTCTACACCACGGACTTCTCCACGGTGAAGCTGCGGGACAGGATCGGGCTGGAGGTGGAGAGCCTGGATATGCTGCAGCTGCTGCGCCGCATGGAGGCCCTGGAGGCCGGGGAAGTGAAGAAGGAGATCCAGCGCGTCACCTCCTCCTGGGAATACCCCCTGGGCAGGCCCCAGGAGGAGGTGCTGGAGCGGGTGTTCCGCATGTACCTGGCCACCGTGCAGGTCTGCCGGGAGAAGAACTTCAGCGGCTTCTCCTACAAGTGCGTGGACGGGGTGGACGCGGAGCTGGGCCTGACCCACGCGGTGCCCTCCGCACTGGTGGCCTCCGCCGGCATCCCCTACGTGGACGAGAACGACGTGGGCAACCTGGTGGCCGAGCTGATGCTGAAGTGGCTGACCGGCCAGGAGCCGATGTTCCTGGAGCACTACGACCACCATCCGGAGTGGATCCTGCTGGGCGAGGACGGTTACATCCCCGACGCCTTCATCGAGGGCCGGCCGCAGATCAAGAACGTCTCCACCGTGCTGCTGGGCGGCATCGCCCACTGCTCGCGCCTGAAGCTGGGGCGCCTGACCCTGGCCTGTCTGGCCGAGGACGACGAGGGCTACCGGATGCACATCGTGAGCGGGGAGGGCAGGAAGCCCCCGCAGTGGGTGGAGATGGGCGTGCCGCTGCCCTCCTGGCCGAGCGTGAAGTTCTACACCGACGTGCCGGTGCGGCGGATCCTGGACCACGTGCAGTCCCAGCATTTTGCCGCGGTGCCCGGGGACTGCGTGGAGGAGCTGAGGAATCTTTGCGCCCTGCTGGGCATCAAACCCATCCTGGACGTGCGGGATTGAGGGAGACGAAGGCCCGTGCCCGCGCCCGACCGCGAGGAGCCAGCGGAGCTGGAAGAGCTTCCGCCGGAGGCGGAGCAGGAATACGACGCCTTCTGGGAGCAGGCCTGCGTGCAGAACGTGCGCAGGGCGCTTCGCCTGAGCAAGGCCCCCGCCATGCTGCTGGACCTGTCGCTGCGCATCCGCTGGGTGAACGAAGCCTATCGTTCCAGCTTCGGGGAGGGGGCGGAAGGCAGGTCCCTGTTGGCCCACCTGGCCGGTAGCCTGACCCAGGAGCGCCGGGGTGAGCTGCTGCGGCTACAGCGACTGCCCGCCGGGAACCTGAGCTGGTACGCCCGGCTGGAGATCAAGGTACCCAGCCGGCTGCCGGTGATCAGCACCGTGCTTATTGTGCCGCTTTTCGGGGGCGGCCAGCCGCCTCTCGCGACGCCGCTGGAGCCGGCGGCGGAGGGGTCCCCCGCCGGCTTCCAGGCCCACTTCCACGACTTTTCCGACGAATACCGCCGCATGCTGCGGGGCACCTATGAAAGCCTTTTGCAAGCCGCCCGCCTGAAGGACAACGACACCGGCTACCACATCGAGCGGGTCAACCGCTACGGCAGCCTGTTGGCTCAGCAGCTGGCCGGTCTGCCGGCCTACCCGCAGGTGGACGCGGAGTTCCTCCAGAACATCGCCTTCCTGGCGGCAATGCACGATGTGGGCAAGATCGGCACGCCCGACGACATCCTGAACAAGGAAGGTCCGCTGGAGGATTGGCAGCGGGAGCTGATGAAGGCTCACACCATCAACGGGGCTTACATCCTGGCTTCCTACCCCGACCCGATGGCCCGGGACATCGCCCTGCGCCATCACGAGCGCTGGGACGGCAGCGGCTACCCGCATGGCCTGGCCGGCGAGCAGATCCCCCTGGCCGCCCGCATCGTGGCCGTGGCCGATGTCTATGACGCCTTGCGCATGCGCCGTCCTTACAAGGCGCCCTTTCCCCACGAACAGGCTGCCGAAAAGATCCTGCAGGGGGCGGGTTCCCACTTCGATCCCTCCCTGGCGGAGGTCTTCCGGCAGCACCAGGGCCGCTTCGCCGCGATCTACCAGGATCTGGCCGAGGGCCAGAGCGGCGGGTGAGCTGGGAACCGGGCCTGCGGCTGCGCGGGCCCTGCGCTTGACGGCCGTCTTCTTGTTCGTTTATGATCGATTGCAACAAAACCGAAGGCGACTGCAAGTGCCCCGCGAGCAGAGGTTCCAGCATATCCTCAGGACCCTATCCCGCCGGGACTTCGTGCCGGTGCGCGAGCTGGCCGAACGCCTGGAGGTGTCGCCCATGACCGTGCGGCGCGACCTCGCTGTGCTGGAGGAGCAGGGCTACCTCCTGCGCACGCACGGCGGGGCCATGAAGGGCCAGGCCGTCGAGAGCCTCTTCAGCTTCAACCGGCGTCTGCAACGGGCCGGCGAGCAGAAGCGGGCTATCGGCCGGGCGGCCGCCGGATTCGTGGAGGATGGGGAAATCCTGTTCGTGGACTGCGGGACCACGCCTTTCAGCCTGGCTGCCCACCTGCGGCGGCGCAAAGGGCTGCGGGTCATCACCACCTCGCTGCCCGTGGTCGCGGAGCTGCTGCACTCACCGGGCGTGCGGGTCAGCCTGATCGGGGGAGAGGTGGTGGGGGAGCGCCAGGCGGTGTACGGCGCCGCCGCCGAGCGGGCCATTCTGGAATACCATGCGGACAAGGCCTTCATCGGGGTGGATGGCCTGTCGCTGGCCGGGGGACTGAGCTCCTACGACGAGCAGGAGGCGGGGGTGACCCGGCGGATGGCGGAGAACGCCGGCAGGGTGTTTTTGCTTTGCGACTCCTCCAAGATCGAGCGCGACTCCTATGTCCGTTTCGCCCCATTGTCGTTGTTTCAGGTGCTGATAACCGACGGCGGCCTGCCGCGTGCGGTACGCGAGCGCTACCGCCGCCGGGGGATCCGGATCGTCACTTCGTAAACAAAGGAGGGCTACATGGCCAAGGATTGGTGGAAAGCAAGCGCCCGGGACATCCCCCGCATCGTGGTGGAGCCGCCCGGGCCCAAGTCCAGGACGATGCACGCCAGCGCCTGCCGCTACTTTCACGGTCTGTCCAGCCAGGTGAAGTTGTTCCCCGTGTGCTTCGAGCAGGGACACGGCATCACCCTGACCGACGTGGACGGCAACCGCTACCTGGACTTCTCCTCCGGGATCTACGTGACCTCCCTGGGGCACGCCCACCCCAAGATCTCCGAGGCCGTGGCCCACTGGGCGAAAAGACTGATGAACTGCCACGACTTCACCACCCCGGTGAAGGATGAGCTCTTGTCGAAGATGGCCGCCATCCTGCCGGGCAGGCTGCACGCCATCCAGTTCTACTCCGACGGCACCGCCGCGGTGGAGGCGGCCCTCCGCGCGGCGCGGGCCATTACGGGCAGACACGAGTTCCTGTCCTGCTTCCGCGACTTCCACGGCAAGACCATGGCCGCGGTGAGCTGCGCCCAGATGTCCCGCGGGGACGTGCTGGCCTACGGCCCGACGCGGGCCCCGGGGTTCTACATGGTCCCGCGCCCGGACCCCTACCGCCCGACCTTCGCCAAGCCCGACGGCACGATCGACACGGACGCCTACCTGCGCTTCTACGACGCGTTCATCCGGGAGGGCACGGCGGGCAACGTGGCCGCCTTCGTGCTGGAACCGGCCCAGGGCTGGGGCGGCTCCATCTTCCCGCCGGAGGATTTCTTCCCCAAGCTGCGGGCCTTCTGCGACCAGCGGAAGATCCTGCTGTACGCCGACGAGGTGCTCACCGGCATGGGCCGCACGGGGGAGTGGCTGTGCCTGAGCCACTGGAATGTGCTTCCCGACGTCGTCACCTTCGGCAAGTCCTTCGGCAACGGCTTCCCGGTCACCGCCATGGTGGTGAGCGAGGAGAACGCCGGGGCCCTGGAAAAGATCTCCGCCTCCTCCAGCTACGGCGGCAACCCCATGGCCTGCGCCGCGGCCCTGGCCTCTTTGGAAGTCATTGAAGAAGAGGAGCTGCTGGAGAACGTGCGCCGGGTGGGCGGGTATTTCGCGAAGCGCCTGCAAGCCATGAAGCAGGCCCACCCGATCGTGGGCGACGTGAAAGGCAAGGGCTTCCTGCTGGGCATCGAGCTGGTCAAGGACAAGGCCGGCAAGGAGCCCTTCGAGGAGGCGGGCCAGCTGGTCTACCAGAAGGCCTTCCGCAAGGGCCTGGCCTGGATCCCCGCCGGGCACATCCTGCGCATGTCCCCGCCCCTGATCATGGATGAAAAGTACGCCGGGCTGGGCCTGGACCTGATCGAGGAGTCCATCGCCGAAGTGGAGAAACAGTTTGGCTACCGGTAGGAGGCCTGGGCGGGGATGGACCCGCGCCCCTTTATCATTTATGATAAAGGGGTGAGCAGCCTCTCGTCGCGAATCAGGAGGCGCCGCCGGCAGCTGGGGCTGAGCCTGTCCCAACTGGCCCGCATCGTGCGGACTTCCCCGGCAACGATCGCGCGCTACGAGTCCGGATGGCACCGTTTCCAGCTCTACACCCTGGAAAAGCTGGCGTCCGCGCTGGGATGCCGCTTGAAGGTCGAGCTGCAGGCCGTGAGGCCGGCAAGCCCCGCGGTCTCCTGGCGCTCGGCGAGGAGACGCCTGGGCCGGCTGTTCTGGGACACGCCTCTGGGGGAGGCCGACCTTCGACGGCACCCGCGCTGGGTGATCCGGCGCGTGCTGGAGTTCGGCGATCTGGCGGATGTTCAGCTCCTGGTAAGGCTTGTGGGCAGGTCCGGGATCCTTCGGGAGGCGTGCTCGATCCGCTTCGGATCGCGCAAAACTCATTCTTTCTGGGAGTCTATGATCGGACTGGAGGGGTTGGTTTGTTCCGGCGCGTGCTGCCGCAGGGAAGCCGAAGTCTGCTGGCGGACATAGAGCGAGACACTCCCGCGTCGCTGCGGGGCTGGACTCTGGCCGGCGGGACTGGATTGGCACTGCGTCTGGGTCATCGACTCTCCGACGACTTCGACTTCTTTAAGCAGGCGCGCTTTTCCCGGCAGGGCCTCTTCACCTCGCTGAGCAAGCTGGGCGGATGCGAGGTGCTGCAGGAAGAGGCAGGGACCCTGACGGTTCTGCTGCGCGGAATCAAGCTCTCCTTCTTCCAGATTCCGGATCCCTTCCTGTTCGCGGCCGAGACCTTCAGCTTCTTCCGGCTGGCAGACGCCAGGGACATCGCGCTGATGAAGCTCGTGGCGGTCCTGAACCGGGGCAGTCGCAAGGATTTCGTGGACCTTTATTGCCTGTTGCGCAGGGGTGGCAGCCTGGCGGAGCATCTCGGCCTTCTGCCGAAGAAGTACGGATCGGGCCGGGTGAACCTCTACCAGGTGCTGCAGAGCCTGACCTGGTTCGAAGAGGCCGAGGCGGAGCCGTCGCCGCGGATGCTGGAGCCATTCGACTGGAAGGAATGCAAGGCTTTCTTCCGTCGCGAGGCCCGCGGCCTGGTGCTGCCCGAAGGCGGTCCGCCTTCGGGCCGAGGACCGGCAGAGCGTGACTGATGCGCAGCCGCCCCCGGATGGGCTATAGTCGCGGCGGAGGCTGGAAGAATGGGCGAGAAACTGCTCGTTTTCGGGGGAGGCGGTTTCGTGGGCGGAAACCTGGCCACGGTGGCCCTGCATCACGGTTGGGAGGTGCACGTCGCCGAGAGGGTCCGGTTCCCCGGGGGCCTGCCCGGCGCGCGCTGGCACCTGCTGGATGTCCGGGAGGAGGCGGCGGTGCGCGGCTTGCTGACCGATCTCGCGCCGCGGGCCGTGGTGGACCTGGCCGCCGTGGCCGACATCGACCGGGTCGAGAAGGAGCGGGAGCAGGCCCGGGCGGTGAACGTGGAGGCGGCGCGCACGATCGCCGCCGCCAGCGCCGCCGCCGGCGCCTACTGCCTGTATTTCTCCAGCGACGCGGTGTTCGCCGGAACCGCCGCCGGCTACGCGGAGGAGGACCCGCCCGCTCCGGTGAACTTCTACGGCCGCACCAAGGTCGAGGGGGAGCAGGCCGTGCGGCAGGCGGACCCGCGGGCCGGGATCGTGCGCCTCTCGCTGGTCCTGGGTTTCCCCGTGACCGAGGGCAACTCCTTCTTCGCGGCGCTGGAGGCCAAACTGAAGGCCGGGCAGGAGGTCGCCGCTCCGGCCGACGAGATCCGCACTCCGGTGGACGTGCTCACCCTCTCGGAGTGCGTACTGGAGCTGCTCGGCCTGCGCTACGCCGGGGTCCTGCACATCGGCAGCACGGACAGCATCGACCGGGCCTCCCTCACGCGCCGGGCCGCCGAGCTGCTGGGATATCCCGGCGCCCGCATCCTTGCCCAGGCGGGCGGCGCTCCCGCCTCCGGCCGGGCTGCCCGTCACAAGAACGGCATCATCCGCGTGGACAAGGCCCGTGCCCTGCTGAAGACGCCTCTCCTGAGCGCCGAGGCGTCCATCCGGCGGGCCATCCAGGAAAGGTTGCAGCAAGATTGCGGTAGGTAGGAAGGCAGGAAAATGGAAAAACCAAAGATCAAGTTCGAGCTGGAAATCTCGCACGGCAGCATCTACGGGCCCGAGGAGGAAGCCGCCCTGCTGGAGGTCCTGCGGGCCGGCGCCCCGTCGTGCGGCAAGAAGGTGAAGCAGTTCGAGCAGGCCTTCGCCGCCTACTGCGGGGTACGCTACGCGCTGTCCTGCACCTCGGCCACCACGGGCCTGACCCTGGCGGGGATCGCCGCGGAGGTGGGAGCGGGCAGCGAGGTGATCACCACGCCCATCAGCTGGATCGCCACGGCCAGCGCCTTCTCGGTCCTGGGGGCCAGACTGGTGTTCTGCGACGTGGACCCGCGCACCCTGAACCTGGACCCGGACAGGCTGGAGGCGCTGATCAGCCCGCGCACCAAGGCCATCGTGCCCGTGCACCTGGCTGGGCAATGCGCGGCGATGGACCGCATCATGGCGATCGCCCGGAAGCACGGGGTGGCGGTGATCGAGGATTGCGCCCACACGCCGGGGGCGGAGTACCTGGGGCGCAAGGCAGGGGCCCTGGGCGACCTGGGGGTGTTCAGCTTCCACCAGCAGAAGAACATGTGCACCCTGGGGGAGGGCGGCCTGGTGACCACCGACAGCCGGGAGCTGTTCGAGAGGGTGCTGTCCTACCGCTCCCTGTGCTGCCGCACCTACGGCGGCAGCGACAAGTATCTGCCCATCGACGAGGCGAAATACCCGATGGGCAAGGAATATTGGCGCCTGCAGTTCGACGACATCGGCTACAACTTCCGGATGATCGACGCCCAGGCGGCGGTGGGCAGCGAACAGCTGAAGAAGCTGGACGGCTTCAACACTCGGCGCATCCGGCTGGCCGCGCGCCTGACCGAGAGGCTGCGGGGCGCGCCCGGGATCCTGCTGCCTTGGGTGGACCCGAAGGGCAAGCACGTGTTCCACTTCTACGTCCTGCAGCTCGCCGACGAACACCCGCGGAAGAAAGCGGACTTCATGTGGGAGCTGTACGTGCACAAGGGCATCAAGGCCTGGAACCACTACATGCCCATCCATCTAGCCGAGCCCTACCGGGCACAGGGCCACAAGGAAGGGGAGTGTCCCGTGGCGGAGAAGGCCCACGAGCGCTTCCTGTCCCTGCCGATCCACCCCCGGCTCACCGAGGAGGCCATCGACTACATGGCCGACTGCGTGAGAGAGCTGGGCCGATGAACCCTGGTGCGGAGCGAAAGAAGGGGATCCTCGAGAAGTTCCGCTCCCTGTACGGCGGGGAACCGGCCGGCTGGGTGCGCGCCCCGGGGCGGGCGGAGCTGCTGGGCACCGACACCGACGACAACCTGGGCTACGTGATGACCATGGCCATCCACCTGGACACCTGGATCGCCTGGCGGGTGTCGGCCTCCGGCCGGGTGGCTCTGCACTCGATGAACGTCGGGGAGTCCCTGGACTACCGGCTGGGCGAGGAGCCCGCCACGCCCGCGGCCAGCTGGGACCGCTACGTGAGCGGGGTTTCCCGGGTGCTGGGCCTGCAGGGCCACGCCCTGCGGGGCGTGGAGGCCGTGGCCCACTCCACCGTGCCCATCGGCGGGGGCCTGAGCTCCTCGGCCTCGCTGCTGGTCTCGGTCTGCCATATGCACCAGGCGGCCGGCGGCTTCCGCCTGGACCCCAAGCAGACCGCGCTGGCCTGCCAGCAGGCCGAGAACCAGGACGCGGGGGTGAACTGCGGCATCCTGGACCACTACTCCGCCTGCTTTGGCCTGGCGGGGACCGCGCTGCTCCTGGACTGCCGCAGTCTGACCCACGTGGAGGTGCGCATCCCGGCGGACATCCGCGTGGTGATCTGCGACACCAACTATCCGCGCACCTTGGCCGGGTCGGAGTACGCCAAACGGAGGCAGGAATGCGAGGAGGGCACCCGCCTGTTGCAGGCTCAGGACCCCTCCATCCGCACGCTGCGCGACGTGAACACGCCGCTCTTCGAGCGCCTGCAGGAGGCGCTGCCAGAAACCCTGCGCAAGCGCTGCCAGTTCATTTTCGAGGAGAACCAGCGGGTGGTGGCCTTTATGGCCGCGCTGGTGCGAGACGACCGGGCGGCCATGCGCCGGCTGTGCGAGGGCTCCTTCTTCGGGGAGCGGGACCTGTACGAGAAGACCGTGCCGGCCATGGAGCGGATGTACGAAGCCATGATGGGCGGTCCCGGCGTGGTCGCCGCCCGGCAGTCCGGGGGTGGGTTCGGCGGCTGCATGCTGGCCTACGTGCAGGCGGCGCGCGTGGAAGAGTTTTCCCGGCACGTGGGCCGGCAATACCGGGAAGCCACCGGGATCGAGGCCGCCATCCACGTGACCGAACCCTCGGCCGGCGCGGGGCCGCTGGAATGGTGAGGCCCTGATGGCCGCTGTTGAAGGAGGAACGATATGCTGATCGATTTCCACTACCATCTGGCGGATACGGATTCCGCTCTCCACGAACTTCTGGCGGACATGGACCAGTCCGCGGTCGACCGGACATTGCTCATGGGCGGCCCGACCGACGCCTGGTGGGAGTACAAGAAGTGCGGCTTCGCGCCCAATGAGCGGGTGGCCAAGGCAGTCAAGGCCCACTCCGACCGCCTGCTGGGCAACGTGTACCTGGACCCGCGCGAGGCCGGCGCCATGGATACGCTGCGGCGATACCTGGACCAGGGCTTCCGGGCGGTGAAGCTGTTTCCACCGGCCGGTTTCCAGCCCAACACGGAAGCCTACTATCCATTATATGAAGAGATCGAGCGGCGCGGCGTGCCGATCCTCGCGCATACGGGACAGACCAACATCCAGATCGTGAGCAAGGACCCCAAGGTGCGCAGGGCCACCGACTCGCGCTTCGCCCACCCCATGAACTTCGACCAGCTGGCGCGCTTGTTCCCGGGCATCAACTGGGTGTTCGCCCACAGCGGCTACCCGCACTTCCTGGAGGCCTGGAGCGTGGCCCACGCCAACACCAATGTCTACCTGGACATCTCGGGCTCCGGGCCCTGGACCGACGGGATCGCCCTGGTTTTCAACGCCATCGGCGGGCATAACTGCATACCGATCGATTTCGCCCGCGTGCTATGGGGCAGCGACAACTGCCTGCCGCAGGCCGAGCACATCGCCCGCATGGGCGCGCTCATGCGCCAGACGGGAGCCGGCGGGGAGCAGCGCAAGCTCATCTTCGGGGAGACCGCGCGCAAGCTGCTGAAACTGGGGTAGGACTGGGGACGGGGCCGCAAGTCGAGGCCCCCGCGGCCGAGCACATGATCCGGGGGATCACCCGAGCTTGCTGCTCTCCCGCACGATCAGGGTGGGCTTGAGCCTCTTGTGCACGGCACAGGGTCGGTTGTTCTGGATACTTTCGATCAGCGACTGAGTGGCCAGTTCGATGATGCGGTCGTAGGGCTGGTCGATAGATGTGAGCGAAATCCGGGAAATACTGCCGATTTCCAGGTTGTCGATGCCCATGATCGCAAAGTCCTTTCCGGCCCGGCGGCCGGTCTGCTCGGCGGCGTCGATCACCCCGAGAGCGCACAGATCGTTCACGCAGAAGATGCCGTCGAAGGGCTGCCCGCTGGCCAGCAGCCGGGCGAACCCTGCGCTGCCTCCTTCGATCGTCCAGTCGGCGTTGATGACCGCCGAGTTGCGGAGCTCCAGGCCTTTGCTCCGCAATCCCTTGCGGAACCCCTTCAGCAGCAGCTGGAAGGAACTGAATCCGCTCATGGCGCTGCTGGCGTTGAAGAAGACCGGATGCCGGCAACCGGCCTCCAGGAGGTGCTCGGCGGCCATGCCCCCTGCGCTGGCCAGGGCGTTGGTAACGTACGAACCCTTGTATCGCGGCGGACAGGTGTCCACTGCGATCAGGGGCAACAGGCTCTGGCGGATCAGGTTCAGGCTCTCCGCGGTGTTTTCGCAGAAGCACATCAGGATTCCCGCGACCCGGTTCTCGATCATGTTCGACACGATGCGGACTTCCTTCTGCGCCTCCCAGCGGCTTTCGGCGAACAGGATCTCGTAGCCCAGGCCGTGGGCTATCCTTTCGGCGCTGCGAATCATCCGCGCGTAAAAGGGGTTGGTGATTTCGATCACCACGAAGCCTATGGTGTGGGAGCTGCCGCGGCGGAGGTTACGCGCCGAGCGGTTCGGGAAGTAGTTCAGGCGGCGGGCGATCGCCAGGATCCTCTCCCGTGTGACGGCGCTCACCCGTGAGTTGTGCTGGAACGACAGGGAAACGGCAGTATCCGATACGCCGGCTTCTCGGGCTATGTCCCGGATGGTGGGTTTCCTGTGCATATTTAACTTGACAGCCCCCCAGGGGCATGATAGCCTGCATTGCAGTTGGACGTCAAACCGTGAGATGCGGTTTTTTTTCTCCCGGAATAGTTCGACGTCGAACCTGGAGGAAGCATGGATCCCCTGTCCGGTGGCTCGAAGCTCTGGTTCGTCGCCGATGGCTGGCTGCCGCGCAAGTCCAAGACGGCCGAATCCGGGTACGAAGGACACGAAGCGATCATGATCCTCAACTGCCAGGACCGCCCTGCCCAGGTCCTCATGGATGTGTACTTCGAAGACCGCGAGCCCATCGAGGGCATCAAGCTCGCCGTGCCCGCCCGCCGAATCAAGTGCTTCCGGATGGATCATCCGGGGGAGATCGGCGGGGTGGAAATCAGTCGTCTCGAACAGTACGCCCTGAGATTCCGCAGCGACGTCGAGGTGATCGTCCAGTACGGCCGGATGGACGTGACCCAGGACAACCTGGCCTACATCGGGATGATGGGTCACGCCGGATAGCCCTGCCGTGCGCTACAAGAAGAACCTGGAGCAGGTGATCGATCGCAACCGCAGGTTCTGGAACAGAGAAGCGACGGACGAGATCCTGGCCAAGATCGACCTTGACGAGGCCGGGACCATGAGGATGTGGGAGCGGGCGCTGGCTCCCGGGGTCTGCCCGGATTACCACAGGATGTTCGATGTGTTTCTGCGCGACTTCCAGCGGCGCGAGTTCCTGCGGGATGACGCTATGCCCACGGCGCGGCCCAACATCGGAGACTACGGCTTCGGAGCCTACGTCGGGGCGGAGGTGGTTTTCGGGGAGGGCGGGGCCTACGGCAAGCCCTTCCTGACCGGCCTCCAGGATGTGAAAACCCTCCGCTTCGATCCGGGTAACCCGTGGGTCAAGCTTCTAGAGGAGTCGACCCGTCACTTCGCGCAAGCTGCCGAAGGCCAATGCGCGACGTCGATCGTCGAGACCAGCGACGGCCTCAATTTCGCCGAAAGCGTGTTCGGCTCGGGCATTTTCCTGGAGATATACGATCACCCCCGGGAGCTGCTGGAGCTCTTCGACTTCGCCTATGAAGTCAACGTCCGGCTGATCGAGCTGCAGCGCAAGTACATCCGGAAGTTCGACGGCGGGTATTTCGACCTGCACGAGGAGTGGCTGCCGGGCGATTGCGTGTGGCTGTCCATCGACGCCTGGGGCCAGTGCAGTCCGCAGGATTTTCGTCGGCTGGGCAAAGCGCACCTCCAGAAAATAGTCGACCACTTCGGAGCGGGCTGGCTGCACATGCACAACAGCCACCTGCACCTGCTCGAAGAGGCAGTGACCGTCAAAGGCCTTGTCGGCATCGGCATTCTCGACGACCCCAAGCAGGTGCCCTGCTTCGAGCG
>Ga0154738_1028_pt1 | contig 14119 bp, 12 predicted proteins | sample Rifle2008BG16ft_FD_105746 | JGI IMG/M metagenome (GOLD analysis project Ga0154738, IMG submission 105746) | Spirochaetes bacterium RBG_16_67_19 | reverse complement strand
CTGCTGGATTGAAATTCTTCCGGTGCGTTCAATCTTGACTTTGATAGTCGTATTATAGCATCTTCCCCGTTACACGGGAGGTATGATCTTGAAATCACCAATTCTTCTCTTTGCGCTTCTCGCCGCGACCACGGTATTTGGCCAGGACATCATGGAGCCGGGCAGGACTTACGTCACCTATCCCGGACCCGGCGGGGTCACCCTGCAGGGCTACCTGGCTCTGCCCCCGGGCAGCGGCGCCCACCCTGCAGTGCTGATGATCCACGAGTGGTGGGGCCTGAACCGCGACATCACCCTGCTGGCCGACGCCCTGGCCAAGGAAGGCTACCTGGTGCTGGCCCCGGACGGTTTCCGCGGCAGCGTGGCCACCACCCCGGAGCAGGCCATGAAGCAGGTTACCGGCACACCGCGCGAGCAGATCGCCGCGGACCTGGACGCGGCCCTGGAGTTCCTGCGCTCCCACCCCCTGGCCGATCCGGCCCGGGTGGCCACGGTGGGCTTCTGCTTCGGCGGGACCCAGTCCATGTTCCAGTCCACCCGGCAGGCCAACCTGGCTGCCACGGTCATCTTCTACGGGGGCGGCCCGATCCAGGAAGCCTCCGGCCTGGGCAGCATGGGCCGCTCCGGCCCGGTGCTGGGCATCTACGGGGAGCAGGACTCGAGCATCCCGGTGGCCCAGGTGCGGGCTTTCGAAAACGCGCTGAAGTCCCGGGGCATCAGCTCCACCATCACCCTCTACCCGGGCGTGGGGCACGCCTTCGTGAAGAGCAATACCTACCGCAACGGCGCCGCGGCCGAACAGGCCTGGAGGCAGATGGTGGCCTTCCTGGCCGGCGCCCTGAAGGGGTAGCGCGGAAGACCCCCCGGGAGGCGCCCGTCGGCCGGGCGCGGGCGTCGTCCTTGACCGCAGAGCGCCTGGGGTGCCATGAAAACCATGCTGCCCATCGCCATGTCCGACATCCACGTGCACCTGGAGTCCCGGCACGTGGAGGCGCTCTTCGGCCAGGGTCACTCCTTGAGCAAGTGGCGGGACCTGACCATCGCCGGCCCTGGGCAACGCCCTGGTGCTGGGACTGGAAGCCCCGCTGCGAGAGTCCGGCCGCCTGGACGGCACGCCTGGAGTCACGCTGGTCGGGAGCGCGGGGCAGGTGGAGCTGGAAAGCGGACTGATCGCCGCCGCCCGGCACATCCACATGCACCCGCGCGACGGTGGCCGACGGACAGCGCGTGCGGGTGCGCGTCCCCGGCGAGCGGGGCCTGATCTTCGAGCAGGGGGTGAGCGAGCAGTACGCCCTGCTTGCGCCTCAGGCAGCGGTGGAGGTTCCCACGCCTCCTTTTGCCTGCACGCCGCGCACCTCCGCGATCCGACGTCGAGCGGTGAAGCTCTTGATGACCTCGTCGGCGCCCACTCCAACCAGGATGACCAGCCCGACCACCGCGAACTCGAGCGTCGTGGCAATGCCCAGGATGTTAATGGCGTTATATAGAACCCGCACGATTGCCGTTCCGATGATCACCCCCAGAATGTTGCCTTCCCCGCCCTTGAGGCTCACGCCCCCTACCACGCAGCCCGCGATGGCGTACAGCTCGTACATATTGCCCGCCGTGGAAGGCTGCACGGTATTCAAATCCAGGGAAAAAAGAATCCCCGCCAGGCCAGCACAGGTGCTGGAGATCATGTAGGCTACGATGGTCATGCGGTTGGTGTTGATGCCGCTGAAACGAGCCGCCTGCTCGTTTCGCCCCAAGGCCAGGATGTAGCGGCCGTATACCATGCGGTTCAAGAACACCGCCAGGATGATCCCCACCAGGACGAGGATGATGAAGGGCATGGGCAGGGACCAGGTGGCGATGAACTTGGGCGCGTGCCCCGCGGGCCAGAAGGCCAGAGGGACCTTCCCGTGGGCCAGGAACTTCAAACCCAGAAACGCATTGCCATAGCCTTGGGTCACATCCTGCATGAGGAAGCGGGCCATCCCCCGATATATGAACAGCCCGCAGAGAGTGACGACAAAGGGCTGCATCCGGATCTTCGTCACCAGCAAACCGTGCAGGAAGCCCATCAGGACCGACAGCGCGAGACAGATCGGCAGGGCCAGGGCAATCGGCATCTCCCGCATCCGAATTAGGTTCGCCGACAGCGCTCCGACGAGCCCGGCAATGGAGCCGACCGACAGATCGATCCCGCCCGTCATGATGGGGAAAGCTTCGCCCAGGCTCAGGATACCGAACAGCCCGGACCAGCGCATGATGTTCATGATGTTGTAGCCCTTGATGAAGGTCGTGTCGATCAGCGTAGTGATGAGCATGACCACCACCAACAGCACTGCGATTCCGGCAATGCGTTTCATTATTTCCCTCCTGTGGCCAGGTGCACCACCGCCTCTTCGCTGGACTGCTCCTTGGTCAATTCTCCGCAGATCCGGCCTTCGTGCATCACCAGGATGCGGTCCCCGATGCCGAGCACCTCCTGCATCTCACTGGAAATCGCCAGAATGGCCACACCCTGCGAAGCCAAACGCTCCATTAAGCGATATATTTCCTCCTTGGCAACCACGTCGATCCCGCGTGTCGGTTCGTCAAGGAGAAGTACCCGGGGATTCAAGCACAGCCACTTGGCCAGCACCACCTTTTGCTGGTTCCCGCCGGAGAGTGACTCCACTTGCTGGTCGATGCTGCGCAGTCGCACATCCAGCTTTCCGACCATTTCCCTTGCCACCGCCCGGGCCGCGTCCAACCGGATCACCTTCATCTTCTGGTAGCGATCCAGGCTGGCCAGCGTGATGTTGGCTTCCACCGACATCTCCATGATCAGCCCATGCAGCTTGCGATCTTCAGGAACTAGGATGATCCCCGCCCGCATGGCGTCCTGGGGGCTGCCGATTCGGATGGGCCGCTCATCCAGCAAAATCTGCCCGCCCAGGGGTTTCACGATACCGAACAGGGCGTGGGCCAGCTCCGTTCTGCCGGCGCCGACCAGACCTGCCAGCACCACGATCTCCCCCTCGTGGATGGTGAAACTAATTCGCTCCTTGGGGTGTTCCGGGACAACCAGATCCCGGACTTCGAAAACCGGCTTTCGACTGGCCTCATGCTCGTGGTGGTAGAACTTCTCGATGTCCCTGCCCACCATGAGCTTCACCAGCCTCTCCTGGCTGATTTCTTCTTTGGCCAGGTGTCCGGAAACGCGTCCATCGCGGAGGACTGTAGCCCGGTCTGCGACCTCCTTCACCTCGCCGAGCCGGTGCGAGATGTAAATGATGCTCACGCCCTGGGAGCGCAGCTCCCGGATCACTCGGAACAGCCGCTCCGACTCGCTGCAGGAGAGGCTGCTGGTAGGTTCATCCATGATCAGGATCTTGGCGGCGATGGAGAGGGCTTTGGCGATCTCGATCATCTGTTGGCCGCCGATGGTTAGGTCGCGCACCAGCAGGCGGGGAGAGCAATGCAAATCGATACGCTGCAGAACTTCCTCGGTGTCTCGGTACAGTTTCTTCCGATCGATCAGCTGCAGGAAGCCGTCGCGCGGCTCCCGGCCCAGGAACAAGTTGGTGGCGATGTCCAGGTTATCCGAAAGGTTCAATTCCTGATGCACGAAGGATATCCCCAGCTTGTTGGCGGTCTGCACTGAATCGATCACCACTTCCCGGCCATCGAGGCGGATCGTGCCCATCTCCGGCAGGTGGATGCCGCCCAGGACCTTCATCAGAGTGCTCTTGCCCGCGCCGTTCTCCCCGATGACCGCCTGGATTTCGCCGCGTTCCAGATCGAAGTCGACCTGATCCAGGGCTTTGATGCCCGGGAAGTATTTCGTAATGCCCCGCATCTCCAGCAGCCCCGCTGCCTGGTTTTCCGTCATGGTGCCCCTTCTGGAACAGGAAGCCTGGGGAGCTCAAGCACTCTCCCAGGCTTCCATAGCCGCAGGATCGAGCCGACCCTGGCTTACTTCACTTCGAAGAACTCTCCCACCGCCAACTGCTTGTTGAGAGTGTCCATGAAAACGTCGACCTTGTCCGCGGTGATGATCCGCGCAGGCACATCCACCAGCTTGTCGGGCGGGATTCCGGCGTTCATTCCCTTGATGAGCTTGTAGAGTATCTCGATGCTGGTCCGACCGTACTCATAGGGGTTCTGGACGATGGTGCCGGCCACGTATCCATCCTTGATCCCGCCCAGCACCACCACCTCTTCGTCGAAGCCGATGATCTTGATCTTCCCCTGCTTCCCGGCGTCCTGCACCGCGCTGATGATGGCCGGGGTATTGTAGCTCCACAGACCGATCATCAGATCCAGATCAGGGTACTTCACCAGGGTGTCTTCCGCGTTGCCCTTGGCGCGGCTTTCATCACCGCCGTCGGTGCGCGTATCAAGGATGGTCCACTTGCCGGCGTTCACCCTGCCCTGCGGCGTCATCTTGCCTGGATACTGGGCGGCATAGGGCTTGCCCTGCAGCTCATCGATAATCCCCTGGCGGCGCTCCACGGCGTTCTGGGCGTCCAGCCGGCCGACGAAGATCACCAGTTTTCCCCCGTTGGGCAGTTGCTCTTTGATCTTCTGCCCGGCAAGCCTCCCTGCCGCATAGTTGCTCATGCCGATGTAGGCCTTGCGGTTGCTTTTCGGAGCATCGCTGTCGAACATGACCACGGGGATTTTGGCGCAGATCTCGTTGATGAAGGGGGTCATGTTTTCGGGGTCGATAACGCTGATCGCCATCCCGTCCACCCCCTTGGCCATCTGAGTCTCGATGAAGCGCTTCTGCTCTTCCAGCGTCGCGCTCGGCGGCTTGAAGAAATTCACTTTGACGCCGAACTCCATCTCCGCCTTGAGGCAGCCGGCGTGGGCATAGGTCCAGAAGGTGTAGGGACCGTTGGTGACATAGGCGATGGTGATTTGTTTGCCCGCCTGCGCCGTCGCCGTCATGCTCGCCAGCAGAAGCAGCGCCCCCAGGATGGCCAGCACCTTGATGGTTCGTTTCATCGCTGATCCTCCTCAGAATAAAGGTTTGTAGGGTTGATCACCCTTAGGCAGTTAGAAGCAAGAAATATGCCAAACCATTCAGTAGTCTCGAGACAACTTCTTCGCCAGTATGAAATTAGAGAAGGAAAAAAGGAACTTGAAGCAAATTTATTCTCGTGTATACTTATTATACACAGCCATTCGGGAATGTATAATTCGTCTACACACATGGAACATGAGATTCTGATCATCGACGACAAGAGCAAAGTCTGCGAAAGCCTGGCCCAGAACTTTCGCGAGCTTGGCTATATCAGCCATACGGCCACCAGCTCCTCTGTGGCCATCCGCCTGTTTCTGAATGAAAAGATTAGCGCCGTAATTCTGGACGTCAAGCTCGGGGAAGAGAACGGCATCGACGTCTTGAAGCACTTCCTATCGCTGAACAGCAAGGTGCCGATCATCATGATCACCGCCTACGCCACGATCGAGACGGCAGTGGAATCGATCAAGCTGGGGGCCTTCGACTATCTGCAGAAGCCCATCAATTTCGACAAGCTGGAAACGGTGGTGAAAAACTCCATACGGCTGAAACAGCTGGAGGAGGAGAACCTCAAGTTCCGGGGCCGTTTGTCGGATTTCTCCTCCCGGCTGGTCACTCAGTCCAGCCAGCTGCTGGAGCTGTGCCGTAAGGCCAGGCAGCTGGCCGCCACTGACCTGCCCATCCTGATTTGCGGGGAGAGCGGAACGGGCAAGGAGCTGCTGGCCGATTTCATCCATTCCAGTTCCCCGCAGTCCTGCAACAAGATTGTGAAGATCAACTGCTCGGCTTTCGCCGAATCACTCCTGGACAACGAGCTGTTCGGTCACGACAAGGGCGCCTACACCGGAGCGGATTCCAACTACCAGGGAGTGTTCGAGCGGGCCCACAACAGCACCCTCTTCCTCGACGAGATCGGGGATATGCCTCTTTCCATTCAGGCGAAGATCCTGCGGACGCTGCAGGACAAGGAGCTGCGCCGCGTCGGCGGCAAGACCGCAATCAAGATGAACGTGCGCTTCATCGCGGCCAGCAACAGGAATCTGCAAGTGCTGCTCGCCGAGCAGAAGTTCCGGGAGGATCTGTTCTACAGGCTGAATGCCGCCACTTTGAACATACCGCCGCTTCGCCAGCGCCGGGAGGACATCCCCTGGCTGGTCGCCCATTTCCTGCAGGATTGCCAGTCGGGCAACTCGAAGAAGCCGAAGCAGCTCTCCGAGCAGGTGATGAAGTTCTTCCTGAGCTACGACTGGCCAGGCAACGTGCGGCAGCTGAAGAATACCCTGCACTACGCTGTCGCCGTCTCCCTCAAGGATCTTGTAGACATCGCCGACCTGCCGCCGGGCCTTCTGCAGCAGGAATCCTCCGAGGCACCGTCGAACGTCCGGGACAAGATGGAAAAGGAGCTGATCCTGAGCATGCTGCAAAAGGCGGGCTACAACAAGAAGAAGGCCGCGGAATTGCTGAACGTGAGCAGGAAAACGCTGTATAATAAGATCGAAAAGTATGGGCTCACAATGCGCTGAGCTGTTCGGCGAACCGCTGCTAGAGCTACAGAACATCTCTTTCTACTACGACACCCTGAGAGTTTTAAAAGACATCAACCTGACGATCCACCGCTCGGAAGTCCACGCCATTGTCGGAGAGCACGGCGCCGGCAAGACCTCCCTCTGCCTGATGTTGAGCGGCTTCCTCAAGCCGCACTCGGGGAAGTTCCTCATCGGCAACCGGACTCTGGTCTCCATGGCGCAAGGCAAGGCCCGCAACCTGGGGATCGAAATGGTCACCCAGCAGAACCCCGTGGTGGACAACTTCACGGTGGCCGAAAACCTGTTCCTCGACAACCGCGGCATCGCTTCGCACCCCTTCATCAGCCGCAAGCATCACCTGGAAGTAGCCCGGGCCTACCTGCGGGAGCGGGATTTCCCCCTGGACCCCAACATCCTGCTCAGGGATATGAAGCTCTCCGATCGGGTCCTGGTGGACATCCTGAAGCACCTGTTCAACAAGCCCCGGTTGCTGATCCTCGACGAAGCCCTGCAGAAGCTCACCGCTCCCATGCTGAACAAGGTGACCCAGCAACTCAAAGACCTGAAGCAGACCGGAATGTCCATCATCTTCGTCACCCACCGCATCGACGACATCTACAACTTCGCCGATAAGGTGTCCATCATCAAGAACGGCGAGATCCTGATCACCGATTCGGTGAAGAACATCGACAAAATCAACCTGATCAAGCTGGCCTACACGCAGATCAGCGGCAACGACAGCCTGGAGAACGCCAACCAGGAGTTCTACAGCCTTCTGAAGTACAACGAGGCGGTGCTCATCAAACTCCCGGTGAACCTGATCGTAGTCGACCACCACGGGAAGATCAAGCTGATCAACGAGTACGCTAAGCAGTACTTCAACATCGAGGAATCCTCCTACCTCAATATGCCTTTCCAAGAGCTGTTCCTGGTGGATAAGGACAACCGGGAGGCCTGCGGCCTCATTGAGGGCGCCCTCGGCAAGCAGCAGGGCCAGACATTCTACAACCTCCCCCTGCATCGAACCGAGTCCGAGTCGATCACCAATATCAAGACGCACCCGATCTACGACGAATCCTTCCTGATCGGCTACTACATCATCATCGAGGACGTCACTGAGCGGGAGAAGCTGCGCGAACAGGTGGTCCTGTCGGAGAAACTGGCCTCGATCGGCCTGCTATCCGCCGGGGTTGCCCATGAGATCAACAACCCGCTAGAAATCATCTGCAACTACATCCGCTATCTGAAATTCCATTCCAAGAACAAGATCGTCGCAAGGACCGTCAATAGCCTGGAGGAGGAGATCAATTCCATTTCGCAAATCGTAAGCAACCTGATCACCTTCGCGGACAGCAGCAAGCATCAGGTCGAACCGGTGGAGCTGAACGAGCTGATTGAAAGCATCATCAACCTGGTGAAATACAACGCCAAGTACAAGAACATACAAATTTCCTTCAACAAGCAAAGCAATCCCATCTTCCTGAGGGTCAACAGGACCGAGATCAAGCAGGTGATTCTCAATCTCATGAAAAACAGCTTTGAGGCCATGCCTTCGGGTGGCAGGCTGAATATCCAGACGGGAGAAAAAGACGGGGCAGATTCATCCCTGGTGGAAATCATCTTCCAGGATACGGGCACGGGCATCAAGCGTCATAATCTCAACGACGTCTTCCTGCCCTTCTATTCCACGAAAAAGGAAATGCACGGCAATCTGGGCCTGGGGCTTTCCGTAAGTTATGGAATCATAAAAAAATACGATGGCTCCATCGCGGTGCGCAACCTGGACGGCTGCGGATGCGAGTTCACCTTGCGCTTTCCTCGTAAGAAAGATGAGCGCTAGGAGATTTATATCTCGACGGTGATTCCTTTGCTGATGGAGCGTTCGACCGCTTCGACCGTCTTCTGTGCGGCGATGGCGTCCTCCAGGGAGGAGCGCGGCGCGCCGCCCTTCAGGCAGACCTCCACGAAGTAACGGTCCTCATTGGTGATGGTTTGCTGGTAGGCGGTATAGGTATGCGAATGGGAAATGCCCTTCTTGACTTCCACCCAATCCTGATAGGTGTAGCGCACGGTGCCCGCCGTGCCGATCACCTTGACCAGGAAGGTCCATGGGTCGGCGGCAAGGTCGTCCGCAGCGAAGGAGGCGCACAGGTGGGCCAGGCCGCCATTCTCCAGCTCCAGTAGGCACATGGCGAGGTCCTCTTTCGTCAGCTTCTGGTAGTGCCGCGTCGCCTTGAGCGCGGTGACGCGGGTCGGCCGCCCGACCAGATAGATCATCGTGTACAGGTTATGCGTCAGGATATGACGGACCATGCCGGGCAGGGTCGAGGCGCGTTCCTCGGAGTGGTGTATATTGTACATCACATAGCAGGAAACGACCTTTCCAATATTGCCGGTCTTTATCAGTTCGTGGGCCCGGGCCAGGCTGTCCTCGTGGATCATGTTGTGCCCAGGAACGCAAATCCGGCCGCAGCGCTGGGCCGTGGACTTCATTTCCTCGATTTCGGCCACCGTCGACCCCAGCGGCTTCTCGACCAGCACCTGCTTGCCCGCCTCCAGCGCCAGTTTCACGAACTGAAGGTGCGTTTCGAGGTTCGTCATAACGAATACCGCCTGCACCTCCGGGTCAGCCACGAGCTGTTCCGGCGTGTCATATCGCTTGCAGCCGTACGCCGCTGCCCGTTCGGTCGCCAGCTTGGCCGTGCGGTTCCACAACCCCACCAGCCGCGCTCCGGGGATGGCCTTGAGCGCCTTGTGGTGCAGCAACGAGACCTCTCCCGCGCCGATGAAGGCAATTCCGATAGGCTTCTCAGACACAGTTCTCACCTCCTTCTACAAAAGGCGTCCTTCAGCTGTGAATCGGCAATGGATTCCACGTCGATCAGCTCCCATATCCCGGGATAAGCCAATACAGGGTGGATTAGTTCGTCGGGGCAGGCGGCAATGATCTCAGCGAAGGGCCGGTGCGCCAGGGCCGATATCCTTTCCAGCAGCAAGCGGGCCTCTCGCTGCGCTTCCTTGCGATGCGCCGGGTACCCGCCCCCCCTCTCCACGCTGAAAAGCTGATCGAAAATGAAGCGGAGGTTCACGTTCGCCGCCCAGCCGTAACCCTGGTTCAAGGCCAAAGCAATGCAGTTGCCGCCGTTGATCTGGGCGAACAGCCAAGCGTCCAGGGCGTCCAGGATGTGGCCGCAGACAATCCCCGGATACTGCATGGCCGCGTTCAGGTAGCCCTGACCTGTCCCGCAGCCGCCAACCACGAAATCCACCCGGCCGAGATTGAGCAGGATGGCGGTAATCAGACCGGTGTGGATGTAGAGCAGCTCCGGTTTGGTACCACTCTTGGTCATCCCGGCATTGATGATCTGATGGCCCCTGTCCTTCAGGGCCGCCAGGATGTCGCCGTTCCTGTCTGCGGCACTGGCTTCATTCACCACCGCGATCCGCATTTTTCAGGCCTCGACGTATTCGATCCGGGCGATGTCACACAGCACCTTGAACCTTCGCGCCTGATCTCCCAAAAACAGCACCTGATGATGAGTGCCACCGCATTCCAACCAGGTATTCATGCTCTTGCGGATTCCGGAATCGGGCTTGAAGAAGGAATAGTTCATCGGTATTCCGGGAATCTCCTCGCTATCGAGGATGGTCCCTTGCGAAACCACCAGACGGTACATCTCCCCCTGGACCGCCACCAGGGAAAGCAATGTCGCCCGCCCGGGTTGAGCGCTGTAGACGGGAGTAGGCGGATTGTCGCGTTCTCCTATGTCCAGGGGCCGATCGATCAGCCTGATCGGCCTGTCCTTGCGGGCGACCTTCCAGTTTCCTTCTCCCATATGGCTCAGGAGCGCGGCGTCTCTTCCGAAATCGAGAGAATACATCTCGGTGAAGTGAGGATTGCCGACCAGCAAGTGGCCGATAACCGTCAGCGCCAGCACATTCGTGTCGCCCTCGGCTGCATAACCAAAGCCCTTGGCCAGGAGATTGGAAGCTCCCAGGATCGGTAGCTGCTTGAAGCGCCCATCCTCCTTGAAGATGTTGAAGAAAGCGGTGAAACCCGAATAGCCTCTTTCCTGCATGAACTTCTCGAAGGCCAGCTGCAGCGCAGCGGCGTAGCGATGGCTTTCGGCCGATAGCTGGGCGTCTACGGCGAAGTTCCTTCTGTCCTCCGCCACCTGCATATCGATTTCTTTCGGGCTCAAACCTTCCATCAACCGGTAGACCGCCCCGATGGTCTCGTGGTTGACTTCGAGCCCTAGTTTCCTGTAGAAAGCGGCGTCGTCGCCCAGAATATCCCCCATATCGGGCATCCTGCCGAAGATCGCCACCTTCATTCCCTTCAATCGCTGGAAGGCGCTAGCGGCCATGGCCCAATCGGCGAAGATGAACTTGAAGGCTCCGCTTTCCCAATCCTCGGTTACGATGGTGGGGTGCAAGCCAGCGCGCGCGATCATATTGGCCGTGTCCTGGATGCCGTGAATGCCCTGGTTGGTGGTGAGCAACCTCCAGTTCCACTCCTTCGTCACCCCTGGAAGCGGCTGGACATTGGCCAATAGCAGCGGAAGCGTATTCTTCTGGAGTGCCTGAACGACTCTCATGCCGGGGCTGTACAAGAGATTCACCACCATAATCCCGTCATATTCTTTTTCATTGAAGTATTTGACGTACTTCTCGATGAGTCCCCTGTCCTTGGCTGCCCCAGGGAAATCCACCACGGCTTCATCCTTCAACCGGTCCGCCAATGCGCGCGCGAAGCCCTCCTGCTCCGCAGGCAGATCGGGTTGTGACTTGTCATACAGCCCATGCATCAGGCCGAGCAAGCCGATTCTCGGTTTCCTCGTGGAAATCATTCCTGCACCTCCCGGGCTCTTCAGCGTTTGAGAAGCATCAGCTCTTCCGCTCTCGAGGCAATGTCCTCGGCCCGCAGCCCACAGTAGTCCCACAGACTCTCCGGATCCGGAGCGGTGCACGTGTAGCGGTCCTGGATGCCCACAGGCAGCACGGGCACAGGGATGCGTTGGCTGAGAGCTTCGCATACCGCGCCATACAGCCCGCCGATCACGTTGTGCTCCTCCACCGTGACCAGGGCCCCCGTCTCTTGAGCGCAACGGCAGGCCAGCGCCTCATCGAAGGGCTTGAGGGTGTGGAATTCCACCACCCGGGCCGAGAGGCCCTTGCGACCCAGGATTCTCCTTGCCTCCAGCACGCGATGCAGAACTATGCCGGTGGTCGCCAAGGTGAGATCTCGGCCTTCCTCGAGGACGCGCCCGGTGCCGATCCGCACCTTGTCCTTTTCGCCGAACAAGCGAGGCATCTCGGCCCGGCTTATCCTTAGATAAACAGGTCCCCGGTATTCGGCCACCTCCGGGATCAGAGCCATCAGTTCCGGCCCATCCGCCGGGACCACCACCGCCATGTTCGGCATGGCTCGCATCACGGCCAGGTCGAACAAGGAGTGATGGGTAGGCCCATCTTTGAAGTCCGACACTCCGGCGTAGCCGGCCAGAAGCTTGACATTCGCGTTGTTGTAGGCCACGCAGGTGCGGATCTGCTCCAGGGCCCGGTAGCACAGCAGGGCGGCGAAAGCGCTGGCGAAGGGGATCTTCCCTCCCAAGGCCAGTCCAACTGCCGTATCGACCATCCCCGCTTCGGCGATCCCCACGTTGAAGAAACGATCAGGGTGCGCCTGCTGGAAGAGCCGAGTCATGGTGGAGCTGGAAACGTCAGCATCCAAGACCACAACGTCCTGGTTCCGGGATCCATACTCGCTCAGGGCTTGTCCGAGTTCCTTTCGCACTCTAAGCCCCCGCCAGCAGTTCCTGGCGCGCCTGGGCCATCTGCTCGGCGCTGGGAACCGCCCCATGCCATTCGTGGGAATTCTCCATGAAACTCACTCCTTTGCCTTTGACCGTGTAGGCCACGATGATCGCGCTGCGATCGTGGATATGTTCGACTTCGTCCAAAGCCTCCAAGATCTGGCGCAAGTTGTGCCCGTCGATCTCCAGGACCGCAAAGTTGAAGGCCTTCCATTTGTCGATAATGGGCTGGAGTGGCATGATGTCGTGCACGAACCCGTCCAACTGCACATCGTTGTTGTCCAGGATCAAGGTCAGGTTGGCCAGCCTGAACTTGGCGGCGGTCATGGCGCCTTCCCAGACGATTCCGGCCTGGCATTCGCCGTCGCCCAGGAGCACATAGGTGCGGTAAGTCTTCCTGTTAAGCCGGGCGGCGAGCGCTAGGCCGGCGCCCACATTGACCCCGTGCCCTAAGAGCCCGGTGGTCATATCCACCCCCGGGGTCTTCAGCCGCTCCGGGTGGCCCTGCAGATGGCAATCCAACTTGCCCCAATCCTGCAAGTCGTCCTTGGGGAAAAAGCCGCGTTCCGCCAGGGCTGCATACAGCACGGCGCTGGCATGCCCCTTGCTGAGTATGAAGCGGTCCCGGTCAGGGTCTTGAGGACGAGCCGGATCGACGCGAAGCTTATGAAAATACAGAGCCGCAATGATGTCTGCCGCCGAAAGGCAGCCGCCGGGATGCCCTGCCCCCCGGCGGCAAATCATTTCCAGAGACTTCAGCCGCAGCCCGCGCGCGATCTTTTCCAGATTCCGAATCGATTCCTCGGAGTGATATGCCACGCATCAGTTCTAAGCAAAATACGTGCCAAAGAGCGTCTGGGCAGAGTTATTAGTATTTATGCCATAAAGAGTTACATAAAAATAATGCGAAAGATCCTTCCTTCGCCATACTATGTATAATTCTTATACAACTCACATTGCCCGTGTATAATATGGTGACACTCTTGAGTCCCTTATGCCAAGTCCTCCAGTCCGTCGGGGGCCAACATGGCCTTCAGGCCCAGTCCTTTCGCCGCGTACTCAAAGGCGGCAACCGTCTCCTCCACGGGGAAGATCCGGGTGACCAGGGAGGCGATCTCGAAGTTGCCGGCAGCGAGTATTCTTGCGGCGTTGTGAAAATCCAGCATGCTCGAACCCGTCGTGGCGGTGACGAAAAGCTCCTTGTAATGGATGAGGTTCGTATTCAAGGCCACGATCTCTTTTCCCTGCGGCAGGCCCCCGAACAGGCAAACCCGCCCGTGGCAGCCGGCCAGCTCCAGGGCGAGTGCCTGCATCTCCGGGACGGAGCAGGCCGTGATGACCACGTCGGCGCCCCTGCCGGAGGTGATCCTGCTGATCTCGGTTTTCAGATCGACTTCGGAAGAATGGATGACGCAGTCCACCCCATACTTGCTCACTGCGGCGAGGCGAGCGGCGGAAAGGTCCGCGACGATCACCCGCCCGCCGGCCCTCTTGTTCAGCAGGGCATGCAGGGCCCCGATGGGCCCCGCGCCGATGATCAGGACCGTGTCGCCGGGGACCGTCTTGTGGGCCTCGTAGGCATTGTACACACAGGAGAGCGGCTCGATCAGCGCAGCCTCCCGATAGCTCACCTGAGCGGGTATCCGCACCACGTTGCCGATGGCCCCGGCAGGGATGCGCAGGTATTGCGCAAATCCCCCGTCGATGCTGATGCCGAACGCTTCATAGGTCGGGCAGAGCTGGTTGAATCCCTGGATGCACATGTGGCAGGAGCCGCAGCC
>Ga0154738_1189_pt7 | contig 14299 bp, 13 predicted proteins | sample Rifle2008BG16ft_FD_105746 | JGI IMG/M metagenome (GOLD analysis project Ga0154738, IMG submission 105746) | Spirochaetes bacterium RBG_16_67_19 | reverse complement strand
GCCGGCGCCGGGGGCGAAGGTGCTGCTGAAGCCCAACCTGGTGACGGACCATCCCGCTTCCACCGGTGCGACCACCACGCCGCAGATGGTGGCCGGGGCGATAGAGTTCCTGCAGGATTGCGGCGTGGCGGACATCACCGTGGCCGAAGGTTCCTGGACCGGCTGCCCCACGGAGCGCGCCTTCCGGGCCTGCGGATACCTGGAGTTGGCGCGCCGCTACGGGGTGAAGCTGGTGGACTTGAAGCAGGATTCCTGGCGCCTGGTGACCGCGGGGGATCTGGAGCTGAAAGTCTGCCGCCGGGCGCTGGAAACGGATTTCTTCCTCAATCTCCCGGTGCTCAAGGGTCATTGCCAGACCCGTTGACCTGCGCGCTGAAGAACCTGAAAGGCTGCATCCCGGACCAGGAGAAGCGGCGCTTCCACGCCCTCGGCCTGCACCGGCCCATCGCCCTTCTGGCTTCGGTGCTGCCGACGCACCTGACCCTGGTGGACGCCCTGTGCGGAGACCTGGACTTCGAGGAGGGCGGAACCCCGGTGCGCCTGGACCGCCTGCTGCTGGGCGGCGACCCGGTCCTGGTGGACAGCTACGGGGCGAGCCTCATGGGCTTCGCCCCCGCGCAAATCGAGCACTTACGCCTGGCCGCTTCCCTGGGCGTGGGCAGCATGGACCTGGCGGCCTTGGACCTGCGCGAAATCGGACGGCCGCCGGCGGGGATGGGCTCCGCGCCCTCTTCCCTGGCCCGCCTGGCCGCCCGGGTGGAAGCCCGCGCAGCCTGCTCGGCCTGCTATGGAGGCCTGCTGCACGCCATGCGCCGCCTGGAAGAGGAGGCCGCCCTGGACCGCGCGCCGGGGCCGCTGCACGTGGGGCAGGGTTTCCAAGGCGTGTCCGGCGACGGCTACGGGATCGGCACCTGCGCGCGGGGTTTCCTCCGCCACCTGGACGGCTGCCCCCCGTCCGCCGCTTGCATCCTGGAATTCCTGAGGAAGCATGCCTGAGCTGCCCGAGGTGGAGACCGTGGCCCGGGAGCTGCGCCGTTACCTGCCCGGACTGCGTGTGGGCGGAGTGGTCTGCCGCTATCCCAGGGTGGTGAGCACCGGCATCGAGGCCTTCCAGCGGGCGCTGCGGGGGCGAACCTTCATCGACATCGGGCGGCACGGCAAATACCTGTTCCTCTCATTGAGCGGGGAGCGGGAAGTGGCGCTGCACCTGCGCATGACGGGCCAGATGCTGCTCCTGCCGCGCCGGCAGCCCCCGGACGGGCACTGTCACCTGGAAATCCTTCTGTCCGGAGCGGACCGCAAGCTGGTTTACCGCGACGTGCGCAAGTTCGGCCGCCTGGAGCTGCTCTCCGGGAGCCGGGCGGATTTCATCCGGGACCGCCGCCTGGGCCCCGACGCCCTGAACCTCCGCGCCGAACGCCTGTACGACAGCCTGCGGCGCACCAGACGCTGCCTGAAGGCCGCGCTCCTGGACCAACGCCTGCTGGCCGGGCTGGGCAACATCTACACGGACGAGGTGCTGTTCCGCGAGCGCCTGTCCCCGCTTTGCCGCAGCGATTCCCTGAGCCTGCGTCGAGTGCAGTCCCTGGCGCTCACCATCCGGGCAGTGCTGCGCGCGGCACTGCGCCGCCGCGGGACCTCGATCTCGGACTACGTGGACCCGGGCGGCAGGCGCGGCGGGTACCAGTTCGTGCTGCAGGCCTATGGCCGGGAAGGGGAGGCCTGCCCGCGCTGCGGCACGGCCATCGTGCGGAGCATCGTAGCCGGCCGGGGCACCTGGACCTGCCCTCGCTGCCAGCGCAGCGGTGCGCCGCATTGGACAGCCCGGGGCTTTGGTGCTACTGTGGGCGGAGGATGAGCGACATCCTGGAGCCCGTCGAAGAAAGCCCGGAGCACGGGGATCTGAGCGCCCTGCCGCAGGCGGTGCTGCACATGCTGCGCCACTTCGCCATGCTGCAGCGCAAGGCCCGCTTCGACTTCGGCGAGTTCGTCGGCTTCGTCAAGGTGAACCTGGGCCGCTTCCTGCTCAACTTCCCCCAGCTGGAGGAGCTCTCCCAGCGCGCCGAGCTGCAGCTCACCATGCACCTGCGGGCCCTCTCCGAGCGGGGCGTCTGCCGGCTGGAATACGACGGTCCGGAGATCGTGGGCATCCTGTTCCCTGGCTTTTTCTCGGAGATCGTGCGCAAGGCTTTCGGCACCCTGGAGCAGAAGCCGCAGGAGCCCTTCCCCAGCGAAAAGGGACTGGACCTGAAGATCCCGGACGACCTGGTCCTGGACGTGGACATGAAGACGGAGTTCGTGAACCTGCTGTCCAATCCCCGGACCGACGGTCCGGAGATCCTGCGCCTCGGCTTTCCGGACGCCCTCCCGCCGATTCTGGTCACCGCCGAGCTGACGCGGGGCCAGCTGTTGGAGGCCTCGCTGGCCAAGCTGCGCGAGTACCTGGGCAGCCGCAACAACGCGGGCTACGTGATGCACCGGCTCCTGCCGGCGCTGCGGGGCAACGACCACGTGCTGCGCGACACCCTGAACGCCATCATCACCCGCTCTGGGCGGGCCCTCACTTCGCTCACCGAGCCTTCGGACTTCTCCTTCCGCTTCTGGGCCCATTTCGCCAACCTGGTGGTCCAGGACTACCGGGAGCGCACGGACCGCAACGCCGAGGAAAATGGCTACTGCCAGGCGGCCTACCTGGCCGGCTACTACAACGTGTATTACCGGGGACGCGTGCAGAGCGAATCCGAAAAGACGGTCGTGCTCAAGCGCTTCGAAAACCAGTTCCGCAAGTCCCCGTACGCCTACACCCTGCGGGACCTGTACGGGAGCAAGGACGAGAAAGGGCTGCCGCTGGTCCGCTCCACCACCCAGGACGTGTTCCTCAAGTTCCTGGAGGAGCGCACCCGCCTGGAGGGCGGGAAGGGCCTGCCCGAGCTGGTGCGCCTGAAGACGGCCAGCGGGCTGGAGTATTACCTGGCCCGAGAGCTGATCGTGCCCTTCTTCCTGAAGCGTCTGTACGACCGCCGGGACCAGGTACGCGAGCATTACATCGACGCCTGGTCCGCGGCGATACGCGAGGGCCGGCGCCTGCCGGCCATGCACGACGACCGGGAGTACGCCCGCGACCTGGACGCCGTCCTGCGCGGCCTGGACCCGCTCCTGCACGCCCTGCTCAACTACAGCATCCTGTTCCTGGCCCGGGAGTACGCCAAGCTCAAGCCGGAGCAGGAGCGGGAACTGGGCCGCTGTCTGGACGAGTCGCAGGGCCGCGTCGCCCCGCTGGACCAGGTGCTGGAGCTGCACCGTAAGGAGGTGCTGGAGGACGCCAAGCTGCGGGTGCCGGTGTGGCAGCGCAATCCACTGTTCAAGAGGCTGATGAACTGGCTGCGGGGCCTGTTCCAGGGCTCCGGCTCCAGGGGGGAGGGCCGGAGGCAGAAGGAAGAGGAAAAGCCCGCTCCCGCCGCGGCCCCCAGGGGACCGGCCGCGCCGAAGGAAGAGACGGGCACCACCGTGGCCAGCCCGGTCAGCGCCCGGCAGCTGGCCGTCTACCGGAATGCCGTGCAGAACCTCAAGGTGCAGTTCGTAGGACGGGACAAGTCCGTCCCGGAGCGCCTCGGGGAGCTGGCTGAGAAATGGAACCCCCTGTACGATCCCAAGGCGCGGACCGACCTGGTGGAGGACGTCAACGCCATGATCCGCGACTACCTGCGCTCCCTGCGCCGGGGTTTCCGGCTCAAACCGCCGGACTCCGCGCGCCTGCAGGCCCTGGCCGCCCAGGTGTCCCAGAACAAGGCTTTCGACCGGATCAAGCGCAAGGACCTGTTCCTGCGCTATATCGAAGTGTACATGATCAAGATCCTCGGAGAGGGATGAGCCTCGGCCCGGCTCAGGCCAGGAAGGGAACCGTGTGCCGGGAAATGCGGAAATCCGCCGCCAGGCGCCCCGGCTGCTCCCCGTCCATCTCCAGCAGGACCTCCTCGCCCACGGAATTGATGCGCACCTCCGCCCCGCGATATACATGCACCTCCGGCTCGGCCAGGTGCTCGCCGCGGTAGATCTTGCCGATTTTTTTCAGCACCGTAAGGCGGGTCATGGCGCTCACCACCACCACGTCGAACAGCCCGTCCTGCACCTCGGCCATGGGGGCGATCATCATGCTGCCGCCAAAGTACTTGCCATTGGCCACCGCCACCAGCAGGGTCGGGCCCGCGTAGACCTGCTTTCCATCCACGGTCACCTGCAGCAGCGGGTTGCGCAGCCGGGTCAGGGTGCGCAGCACACCCAAGAAGAAGGACATCTTGCCTCCGAAGCGCTTGGAGGCCCGGTTCACGTTGTTGACGGTTTCGGCCGAGAAACCCAGACTGGACTCGTTGAGGAACAGGCGGCTGGTTTCCAGGGGAGCGCCGGAAGGCCCGGCGCCGGTAAAATGGACCTGCCCGCAGTCCAGCAGGCGCACCGTGCCGGAGGCCAGCTTTTCCACCTGCAGGGCCAGCGGCAGGCCGTACAAGCCCATGGTGCGGGCGAAGTCCGAGCCAGTGCCGCTGGGCAGGTAGCCCAGGACAGCCCCGGGCACGGGCTGGCGGGCGGCCCGGAAGCAGCCGTTGAGCACCTCGTTGAGGGTTCCGTCCCCGCCGACCGCCACCACCAGGTCCGCGCCCGCCTCGATGGCCGCGGCGGCAAGCTCGGCGGCGTGCATGGTGCCGCGGGTCAGCTCGAAGCGCACCTCCCCGAACCTGCGGGCGAGCAGCTCTCGCAGCTCCCCCCACAAGCGCAGGGTCCGTCCGTCGGCGGAGTGCGGATTGACCACGAAGAAGGGGTTGACCGCCATGGGGCCACCATAATACGCGGCGCTTGCCTTGACAACCACGGGGAATCCGGCGATATCTAAGCCAGGATGGAGAGTCACAAGCTGCAGGAGCAGGTCGAGCTTATCCGGGAGGTGTTCGAGTACATCCACCGCTTCCAGGGCAAGACCCTGGTCATCAAGATCGACGGCTCCATCATGGAACAGCCGTCCCTGCCGCTGCTGGTCAAGGACCTGGTGCTGCTCTACCGCCAGGGGATCCGGATCGTTCTGGTCCCGGGGGCTACCCAGCGCATCGATGAGATACTCACCCGCTACGGCATCAAGTGGGACCGCGTCGAAGGGGTGCGCATCTCCAGCCCCGAGGCCATTCCCTTCATCAAAATGGCGGCTTTCGACGTATCCAATCGGCTGATGACGCAGCTGGCCGCCAACGGCGTGGACGGAGTGATCGGCAACTGGGTCAAGGCGCGCAGCCTCGGAGTCCGCAAGGGCGTGGACTACCAGCATACCGGGGCCGTGGAGAAGATCGACTCTGACATCGTGCGCAAACTGCTGGCCGAGGCGCTGATCCCGATATTCCCCAACATCGGCTGGAACGCCGCCGGCACCCCGTACAACATCAACTCCAACGAGCTGGCGGCGGCGCTGAGCAGCTCCCTGGCGGCGGAAAAGCTGTTCTTCATCTCGGATCATCGCGGCGTCATCGGCGGGCAGTACGTGCTGCCCGAAGGCATCCTGCTTTCCGAGGAGGGGCTGGTCACCCATTTGAGCGTGGCCGAAGCCCAGAAACTGCTGGAAGGCAATCCCGCCGGCGATCCCATGCTGGATCTGGTGCGCCTGGCCTGCCGGGCCTGCCAGGAAGGCGTCAGCCGGGTGCATATCGTCAACGGCGAGATCGAGGGCGTGGTGCTCAAGGAGATCTTCTCCAGCGTGGGCTGCGGCACCATGGTCTATGCCAACGAGCACGAAAACGTGAGGCCCATGCAGCGGGCGGACATCCCCGAGGCCCTGCGCCTCATGCGGCCCTTCATCGAGAAGGAGGCGCTGGTGGAGCGCCGGGAGGAGGATCTCGCCGCGCGCCTGGGGGATTTCGTAGTGTACGAGGTGGACGGCCTGATTCACGCCTGCGGGGCTCTGCACCCTTCCACTGAGCAGCGCGCCGAGGTGGCCGCCGTGGCGGTGGACGAGACCTACGCCGGCTTCGGCGTGGGCCGGCGCATCGTGTCCTTCCTCATCGAGCGGGCCAGGGCGCTGGGCCTGCGTCAGCTATACGTACTGACCACCCAGACCGCGGACTGGTTCGTGCAGTTCGGCTTCCGGGAAGGCGGGGTGGGGGATCTGCCGGAGGAGCGGCGGCGCCAATACAACCGGCAGCGCAATTCCCGCGTGCTGCTCCTGGACCTGGAAGCGGTGTCCTGAACGGTTCCCGCCTCAGCGGCGGGCTTCGTCGAGCATGATCAGGTAGCTCTCCACCGGGATGTAGCTCGGAATCGAGTTGCCTGCGCCCAGGGCGAAGCGGCCGCCGGGGGCGCAGTCTTCAATGATCTTCCGCACGTATTTCCTCAAGAAGGGCTCCTCATAGCTGGCCAGCTTGTGCACGTCCACCCCGCCCAGGATGCAGATGCTGCCGCCCCAGCGCCTCTTGGCCTCCTGGACCGGCAGCACGTTGTCCTGGAAGGAGTGCTTGCCGTCCACCCGCACCGTTTGGATGAGGTCGTCCATGATTTCGTCCACTGCCCCGCAGGAGTGGAGGTAATAGGGAACGCCGCGGTCGTGGCACATGCGGGCATAGCGCTGATGCCAGGGCAAGAAGTACTTGCGGATGTCCTGGGGGGAGAGCAGGGTCTGGGTGTTGAAGCCGAAGTCCTCACCCTGGAAGATCACCGCAAGCCCGTCCAGCTCGAGCAGCCGGCGGTTGTACTCGGCGATGGTCTCCCCCAGCCGGTCGGCCACGGCCTGCACCAGCTTCGGCTCGTCGTACAGCTTCAGGCACAGGTTCTCATAGCCCAAGAGGCGGGAGGCGTGCTCGTAGACGCCGCCGGCGTGGCAGGTGATGAAGCCCAGGCCCTCCGGCAGGTGCTCGCAGATGTAGCGGTGGATGTAGAGGTTTTTGTCGCTGACCTGGGGCCAGGGATACTTCTCGAAATCCTCCCAGCTTCCGATCGGTCCCGTGTCCAGGCCCTGCCAGGCGCGGCTGGCCTGCTGGTTTCCTTGCGCCGTGTCGCCGGCGAGCAGGGACACGGCGGGCAGCGGGAGGCTCACCTCCGCGCGGATGAAGTCGTAGCTCATGTGGTACCAGAAGGCGATCTGGTTGTCCAACCAGGCGTCGATCGTGGCCAGGTTCTCCTTGGAAAGATCCATCTGCCCGCCCATGTACTCGGTCTTGTCGGAGGTGTCCACCCAGGTACGCCCCATCATCTCCGATAGAATCGGCTTCATGACCGCGTTGTCGATCAGGTATTCCACCAGGGGCACCTTGTCTGGAACCTTCTGGCCCTTCATCGCGGCCAGAAAGCGCCGGATGTCCGGCTGGGGCTTATTCACGGGCACGTTGAATCGGCTCACGCTCTGCTCCTTCCCGGCCCACGATGCCATCCGCCATCGCCTGGGCTTGATCCTGATTGTCTCCGAGCTCCCGTCATCTAATGTGTTCGCCCAGGTTGAGTCTCTCAAGACGATTCTTCAGTTCGCCCTTTGCCTCACCCGGACCGAATATCAGAATGGATTCCGCATCCCGATTGAGACGTGCTGTATAGGCTCTCTGACGGCTGTCATCCGCCGGTACTTGCTGCGGCTCATAGGGGCCCTCATGACGAGAACCCAAGGAACGCCGGGCCTGTTTTTCAACTGCTGATATTATCAGCGCCAGCTCTGGAACTCGCGGTCCGTGAACTCCGCGAGCCTTTCCGCCAACCCCTCAGGCACCGAGACCAGCAGGCGTATCCCTTGCGCCGCATCCTCTCTTTCCTCCACGGTCGCCTGCGCGTAAAGAAGTCCCAACAGGTCATAGCGGTCGTACGGGATCAGGATCCGCAGGCTGACCAGGGCCTCCCCCAGCATTTTCTCGATCTTGGCCAGCAGGGCGCCGAGGTTCTCGCCTGTTTTCGCACTGATCTCGATCGAATCCACATTTGATTGGGTAGGCGCCACGGGCAGCGCACCAGCGGCCAGAATATCGATCTTGTTCCAGGCGACCAGCCGGGGCGTGGAGCCGACCTTCAGACTCGCCAGCACGGAATCCACGGTCGCCGCAAGCTCCGAGGCATGGGGATGAGAGCTGTCCACCACATGGACGATCAAGGATGCCTCCTCGACCCCCTCGAGGGTGGCACGGAAGGCGGCCACCAGGTCGTGGGGGAGTTTCCGGATAAAGCCGACCGTGTCGGTCAGCAGAGCTTCCCTGCCTCCGGGGAGGGTCAACCGCCGCGTGGTGGGGTCCAGCGTGGCGAAGAGCTTGTCCTGAACGAGCACCTGCGCGCCGGTCAGCGCGTTGAGCAGGGAGCTCTTCCCCGCGTTCGTATAGCCGACGATGGCCACGACCGGGACCCCGGCCCGCTCCCTCTGCTTGCGCTGCTGCCGCCGCTGGGTGCGGACCTCTTCCAGCTCACGCTTGAGGACCGCAATCCTGCGCCTGGCCTGCCGGCGGTCCAGCTCGAGCTGGGTCTCGCCGGGTCCTCGCAGTCCCACGGGCCCGGCCCCCGTGCCGCCCACCTGCTGCGCGAGCCCGGCGTGCGACCCCGTCAGCCGGGGGAGAAGGTACTGGTACTGGGCCAGTTCGACCTGGAGCTGGCCCTCGCGGGAGCTGGCGTGCTGGCCGAAGATGTCGAGGATGAGCCGGGGACGGTCGATGATCCGCACCTCCGCGCCGAGGATCTTCTCGAGATTCCTGGTCTGGCCAGGGGAGAGCTCGTCGTCGAAGAGGACGTAGGCGGCTTCCTGCGCGGTCAGGATATCCTTGAGCTCCTGCGCCTTGCCCGAGCCGATCCAGGTGGCCGGGTCGGGGCGGGCGATTTTCTGCGAGGTGATTCCCACCACCTCGAGGCCGGCGGTGATGGCCAGCTGCCGGAGCTCCTCCAGGGAGTCCTCTATCGTCCAAGGCGATGGCTTGCCCTTGAGCTTGACGCCGACCAGGATGGCCCGGTCCCCCGCGCCGGGTTGGCGCGGTTCCATAAGATGATTCTTCTGTACAGGCAAATGGAGGTGGCGGGAGTCGAACCCGCGTCCTGAAGCGCGTGCCAGAAACCTCTACAGGTTTATCCGCCGGTGTTTACGGGAGGCCGGCCCGGCGGCCCGCCGTTGCCTTCCCGTTTGCCGCATTTGTTTTCCCTGCCGGTATGCAGCGCTCCCGGCCGGTGAGTCCCGGTCTGTTACAGGCAGTCCGGCGCTCGGAACAGCGCCCCGGGTGCCCGTGGTCACCTAATTAGGCAGCCAGTGCCAAATTGTCTTCGGCAGTTAAATTGTTGCCGCTTTTAAGGAGATCGGCACTCCACCTGCAGCCCCTGACCCAACCAACTTCAGTCGATACCGGAACACCCCCTGTTAAAACCTTTCGCGAATCGCCCGCTCGGCATCACGCTTCTGGTCCTTCTGCTTGATGTTTTCCCGTTTGTCGACGGTCTTCTTGCCGCGACAAACCCCGAGCTCCAGCTTGATTATCCCATGTTTAAGATAAAAACTCAACGGAACCAGCGTCAATCCCCGCTCCACCACCTTGCGGTTCAGGCGACGGACCTCCTGGCGGTGGACCAGCAGCTTTCGCTTCCGGGCCGGCTCGTGGTTGTGGATGTTGCCGAAGCGATAGGGAGTGACGTGCAGCCCGATCAGCCAGAGCTCTCCCTCCTCGACCTTGCCGTAGGCGTCGCTGAAGGAAAAGGTGCCCATCCGAAAGGACTTGACCTCGGTGCCGCGCAGCTCGATGCCGCACTCCAGGCTCTCCTCCACGCTGTAGTTGTACCGGGCTTTGCGATTGGAGGCGAGCAGCTTGCGGTCTTCGCTCATGAACGGGTCCTGGCGAGCACGACCCGGAAACCCAGGTACGGCGTGCACCAGGAGGGGGGCTGGGAGGCCCGGGTGTGGAGCTTGACCAGCTCCTTTTCGTTGGCCCAGGAGCCGCCCCGCACCGCTTTTTCGGCCCCGAAGGGGATCTCGGAGGAGCGCTCCGGGGAGTTGCCGGCCGCATCGCGGGAGCTGAAAAGGTAGGCAACCGGGGAAAACCAGTCGGAGCACCATTCCCACACGTTGCCGGAGGCGTCGCGCAGTCCGTAGCCGTTGGGCGCGGAGGACCCGGCCGGACGCGGGCCGGCGATTCCCGGCTCGAAGAATACCTCGGTCAGCGGCTTGGCGCCCTGCGGATAGGGGCTTCCGACCAGTCCGCCGCGCGCCGCCCATTCCCACTCGGCCTCGCTGGGCAGGCGGGCCACGTAGCCGGCCAGGGAGGAGGGCAGGCGGCCGCTCAACCAGCGGCAGAAGGCCTGGGCTGCGAACCAGGACACGGCGGTCACCGGCAACTCTTCCTCACCGGAGGGAAAGCCCTGATCGGTCCAGGCGGACAGATAGGCATCGTCGACCTGCCCTTGCTGGGACAGAGCCGCCGCATTCTGCCTGCGCCATTCCGGGTTCTCCGCCAGGAAACGGGCGTACAGCCGGTTGGGCACCTCGGTTTCAGAGGCCAGGAAGGAGGTCATGGAAACGGGGTGGGGCAGGTAGGCCGCGGAGGTTTCTTCCAGGCTTCCAGCCAGCAGGATGCCGGCAGGAACGGTACGAAAGGCCAACCCCTCGATGCGCATCGCCGGTCCGATGCCGGCGGCGGTTTGCGCGCGCAGCCGGCTGACCAGGGCGCGCAGCTGGTCCTGGTATCCGCGCGAGAAGTCCTGGTAGGAAGCGGAGGCCTGAAGGCTCCTCGAGGCCTCTACCGGCAAGACCAGGGCAAGCCAGTAAAGAATGTTGTCGAAGCGTCCGCCCTCCGAGGCGAAATCCCGGATCCGGGCAGTCAACTCGTCGACCGAGAGATCTCCGGCAGCGGGATGCAGGAGCGAATACGCGTCCTGATAGTACTTGTACTGCAGGGGGGAGCTGACAAAGAACTTCGCCCTGTCCAGAAAAGAGGACAGGAGCGCATTTGCCTCGCCGGATCCGGCCGTCAAGGCCGCCACGGCGGTCTGCTCGAGGATCTCCGGAATATGGGGATTGGCCGCGAAATCCTGAAGGGCCGCACCGGTCAGGCCCGGCAGGTCGGCGATCTGCAACTTCGGGTTCCAGCGCCGGCGTGGGCGCACGAACAGCGTTCCAAAGATGGGCCCTGAAAAATCATCCTCCAGGGTCAGGTCCTGGAAGTAGGGCCGGGAGACCACGATCCGGCGCGCTCCCTTTTTCACCAGGATTTCACAGGGAGAGGAGCCGGCATACCGGCCGTCGACGCTCACGGCAGCGCCCGGCGGCGAGGAGGTCACGCGCAGGAAAACTCCCTGGTCGCGCACACCCTTGTAGAAAAAGAGGAAGAACAGCACCGCCAGCGCGAGCAAGGCGTACAGGACGGTGAGATATACCCCCGGACGCATACCGAGGAACGGCTTCAGGTGCACTTCGACCCGGGTTTCGCCGTTCGCGCCGGCGGGACGCTCTTTGAGCATGGGGCGATTATAGGAATACCCCCCTGCCTTGTCAACGCAAGGCAACTGTGCTACGCTCACCGCCGAGGAAATGGTGTGACCTGGAACCAATGGTGCCTGGGGGTGCAGCGGCAGACCGAACGCTACCTGAGCTGGCGCAGGACCCGCAAGGCCCGGAAAAAAGAACGGCAGAAAAAAAAGAACCCGGTACTGGACTGGGTGGAGGCCATCCTTTCCGCGGTGTTGATCGTGCTGGTGATCAACCAGTTTCTTCTGCAGGCCTATCAGATCCCTTCGCAGTCCATGGTGGATACCCTGCGCATCGGGGACCGGATCTTCGTGAACAAACTGCTCTACGGGCCGGAGCTGCTGCCGGGGATCGCCAAGCTTCCGGGTTTCCGCGCCCCGCGCCGCGGAGAGGTCATCATCTTCGAAAACCCCTCCTACATCCCCATCGGGCCGGTCATGGACTTCGTGCAGCGCATCGTCTACATGGTCAGCCTTTCGCTGATCGACATCGACCGGGACGAATACGGCCAGCCCAAGCACCACTTCCTGATCAAGCGGGCCATTGGCATGCCGGGGGACCGCCTGCGCATGAACCAGGGCAACGTGGAGCTGCTTCCGCCCGGGGCCGAGTCCTGGGTCAGCGAAGAGCGGCTGAAGGAGCAGCTGGGAATGCGATACCAGCTACGCCGGATGTTCCAGCCGGAGGACTACGACGCGTTCCGCAGGGCCGGGATCGCCCTGGCCCGGGCCGACGCCCGCCTGCCGCTCTCCCCCGACCTGGAGCGGGGCGCGAACCGCTTTTTCTCCATCACCCGGGGCACGGACGGCTCGGTGAGCTGGCGCCAGACCAAGGTCGTGGACAACGCCTACGTCGAAGCCTGGCGGTACCGGACCCTGTACGCGCTGCGGCCGTACAGCCAGCTTTTCAAGGACCAGTGGCGGGAGTGGGAGAACGGCTGGTACATCCCCGCCGATCGCCTGTTCCCCATGGGCGACAACCGGGACGACTCGCGGGACGCCCGCTACTTCGGCGCGGTGCGCCTGCAGAAGGTCCTGGGCCGCGCCCTGTTCCGCTACTGGCCTCTGACCCGCTTCGGCGGCGTGCACTGAGGCGATGGTCTCGCCCTACGAGCGCTACAGCAGCGGCCTGGCAACGCGTTTCGGCCGAGGTTTCCTGTTCCCGCTCCTGAAGATACTGCTGATCGCCTTCCTGCTTTACCTGTTCATCTCCAGGCTGTTCATCACCTCCTTTCAGGTGGATTCCGGTTCCATGCAGCCGGGCCTGGAGCCGAAAGACCGGCTGCTGGTCTCCACGCTGGTCTATGGCGGACGGATCCCTTTCCTGGGACAGCTGCGCCTGCCCGCCCTGCGGCCGCCGGCCCGCGGGGAGGTCGTGGTGCTGCAGTCCCCGGCTTACGTCCGTCCGGCCTTTCCCTGGTCGGCTCTGGAGCCGGTGGTGCGCTTCCTGTCCCTGCAGCGGGGAAGCGTGGTCCGCGACCACACCGGCAGGCTCACGCCACGCTACATGATCAAGCGGGTGATCGCAGTCCCCGGAGACACCGTCCGCCTGAGCCAGTACGTGGCCTACATCAAGACCGCCGGCTCCGCCGATTTCGTGCCCGAGCAGGAATTGCTGGGCTCAGCCTACGCCATCCGCACGGAAAAGCTGCCGGATGGCTGGTCCGAGGAGATGCCCTTTTCCGGCGGTCTGGAGCCATTGACCCTGGGCGCCGGGCAGTACTTCGTGCTCGGCGACAATCGCCCGGATTCCAGCGATTCCCGCTCCTGGGGACCGGTGGAAAGCGACCGGTTCCTGGGCAAGGCGGTCTTCCGGTACTGGCCGGCGGCGCGCGGTGGCCGGCTTTGATCCCGCGCTCCTAGCCTCCTCGGTTCCGCTCTCGCTTTACGTCCATCTGCCCTTCTGCCGAAGCAAATGCCCCTATTGCGACTTCTTCTCCGTCGCCTGCGAGCGCAACGAGGACATGGACCGCGTGGTGGACGGCATCCTGGAGGAGCTGGCCTGGTTCGCCGAGCGGCTGCGCCCGCCCGCAGTGCCGACCGTGTATATCGGCGGCGGCACCCCAAGCCTGCTGCCCGAGCGCAGCCTGCAGCGGCTCCTGTCAGGCATCCGCTCCTTCGCCCCACGCCCGGCGGAATGGACCGTGGAGGCCAACCCGGAATCGCTGAGCCTCGCCTTTCTGGAAACCTGCGCGCAGCAGGGCGTCGATCGCCTGAGCCTCGGCGTGCAGAGCGGCCGGGACCGGCTTCTGCAGGTGCTGGGGCGGCCCGGGGACGAGGCGGCCAATCGCCTGGCCCTGGAGAGGATCGGTTCCGCCTGGCGCCGGCGGCTGAACCTGGATTTCCTGGTCGGGATACCGGGGCAGAGCCAGGCTGACCTGTTCCGCGACCTGCGCCAAGCGCGGGAGGCGGGAGCAGGGCATGTGTCCCTTTACGCGCTCACTCCCCCGCCGGGCACGGCCCTGGCGGAAGCCGTTCAGGAGGACGCGCGCGACGAGCTCTGGCTGGCCGGTTTCCGGCAGCTGGAATCGGAAGGCTATCCCAATTACGAAGTGGCCAACTTCGCCCGGCCTGGGCAGGAGTGCCTGCATAACCTGCGCTACTGGAAGCTGGGGCCGTACCTGGGAGTGGGTCCGGGGGCGGTTTCCACCCTTCCCGGGTCAGGCGGCGAGGTCTTTCGGCTGCACCACCCGGAGGATCTTTCCGTCTACCTGCCGGGCAATTCCTGGGGCCTGCGGCTGGAAGAAATCCGGCCGAAGGAATTCCTGATGGAGACCCTCATGATGGGCTTCCGCCTGCGCGGCGGGATCGACTCCGGGGAGTTTTCCCGCCGGTTCGGCCGGCCTCTCCCGGAGCTGCT
>Ga0154738_1232_pt2 | contig 14303 bp, 16 predicted proteins | sample Rifle2008BG16ft_FD_105746 | JGI IMG/M metagenome (GOLD analysis project Ga0154738, IMG submission 105746) | Spirochaetes bacterium RBG_16_67_19 | reverse complement strand
GCCCGCATCCCCGATCAGCATGGCGAAGAAGAGGCTGAAGAAGACCAGGAAGTAGAAGCTCAGGTCCACCTCGCGGTAGCCGGGCACCGTGCCCAGGATGTCGAACACCGGTTGGATGATGCGGACCCAGCGGGGGTTCTCCACCAGGGTGGGCACGGCGTCCTCCGCCAGCGGATCCTCGATGGCCAGGCCCCAGCCGCTGGCCGCGGCGGCCGTTTTCAACCCTTCGACTTTGGTAACGGGAATGAAGCCCGTCAGGTAGGCGACCGGGCCCTCCAGGGACATCCCGGAGCGCACGGACTCGAACTCCACGTGCCTGGCCACCTCCGTCAGGCCGGCCTGCAGCACGGCCCGCTGCCTGGCGAGCTGCCGCAGCTCCTCCCGCCGCGCCTGGGCCTCCTCCGCCGCCCGGGCCCCGGCCTGGCGCACCTGGGCCAGACCGCGCTCCGGAACAGGGACTTCACTGAAGGGCGGCGGCGCTCCCGCCTGCCCGGCCTGCACCACGGCCAGCCGCACCAGCCCGCGCCCGCGCCCGACCACATAGGCGCCGGCTTCCGCGGCAAGCCTGGCGTATTGCTTTTCCTCCGCCTCGTAGAGGCGCACGTCGATGCCCGCTTCGCGCAGGCGCAGGATATCCTGCGGCTCGTAATCGCCCCAGGCCGCCAGGCGCTCCTCTTCCTTGCGGAGCTGTTCCACCCGTTCCCGGGCCGTCTTGAGCTTTTCCTGGCAGGCCTCGATTTCGCCGGCCAGCTCCAGGGCACTGCGGGCGTCGACTGCGCCGGAGGGTTTCCGGACCGGCGCTTGCTTCCCCACGTCCCGCTCCAGGGGCAGCTGGAGCAGGGCCTTCTCCAATTGGGCCTGCTGGTCGCGTAGGCGGGAGAGCTCCTCCCCGCCGCCGGCACGCTCCTGGATGTGCATCGTGCCCAAGCCGCGCAGCTCCCGGAGAGACTGGGCGCGGAAGCGGTCCAAGAGGAGGACCGACACCTTCTTCATCTTGACGATCATGCGTTCACCCTGAGCAGCTTGCCCTTGGCGATCTTCCCGCGGACCACGGCCGCGGTCTGCTGGTCTCCCAGGTAGATCTGGATTTTCCGGATATTCTCCCGCGCTTCGGGGATCTTCACCTTCTCGAACAGGTTGACCCGCTGGCTGGTGATGCGCAGCTCCTCGCCCAGCAGGCGGGCCTGCCTCGACAATACTGCCACCTCGGCGTCCAGGGCGGCCAGCTTGCGCATGATCTCCAGCGCCGCGTCCACCCACAGGGGGGTGAGGAAAAGGTCGTAGGGTTTTTCCTCCGTCTCCACGGACTGGAACAAAGGAATGTCCACTCCGGCGATGTTGCCCGTTTCCGTGTGCAGCGCCCCCAGGCGCAGCAGGGGCGCCAGGTCGGACTGCTCGCCGAACACGGAGACCCAGGACTCCAGTTCCCGGGTCAGGGCCGAACGGTCGGCCAGGCGGGCTTGCTGCTGGCTTTCCACGCGCCGGATTTCCAGCTGCAGCTGCTGCTTCTTGAGCATGAGCGTGGGCAGGTAGCGCAGGTAGCGCTTCAGCGCGTCCTTCTGCTTTTTCTGCTCGTTCTTGGTCAGCTTGATCTTGGCCACGCTCGTCCGTTTCAGCCCTTGGGCCAGAACTTCTTGATCAGCTCGGTGCGCAGGCCCGCCTCTTCAGGCAGGAAGCAGTCGCTCAGGATCCGCCAGCCGGCGTCCAGCGCCTTTTCCAGGGGGATGTTGACCGACAGGTCCATCATCTCCCGCTCGAAGCTCACCCCGTACTTCAGCAGCTTCTGGTCCCAGTCCGACATGCGGAAGCCCATGGCCTTCTTCTCCAGCGACTCCAAGTAGGCCGCGTAGAGCTTGATCATGCCGTCCATCAGGGCCCGGTGGTCCTCGCGGGTGTCCTTGTTGACCAGCTGCTTCAGCCGCGAAAGGGATCCGAAGGGCTCGATGCGCCCATTGCGCAGGTAGAACTGCCCTTCCGTGATGTAGCCGGTGTTGTCCGGAACCGGGTGGGTCACGTCGTCGCCGGGCATGGTGGTGACCGCCAGGATGGTTATCGAGCCGGCCCCTTCGAAGTCCACCGCCTTCTCGTAGCGCGCCGCCAGCTGGCTGTACAGGTCGCCGGGGTAGCCGCGGTTGGAGGGCACCTGCTCCATGGTGATGGCGATTTCCCTCATGGCATCGGCGAAGTTGGTCATGTCGGTCAGCAGCACCAGGACCCGCTTGCCGCGCAGCGCGAAGCGCTCGGCCACGGCCAGGGAGATGTCCGGCACCAGCAGTGATTCCACGATCGGGTCGGCCGCCGTGTGCACGAAAAAGATCGTCCGGGAGAGGGCCCCGCCCTCCTCCAGGGCGTCGCGGAAGAACAGGTAGTCGTCGTACTTCAGGCCGCAGCCGCCGAGGATGATGATGTCCACTTCCGCCTGCATGGCGATCCGGGCCAGCAGCGGATTGTAGGGCTCCCCGGACACGCTGAAGATCGGCAGCTTCTGGGACTCCACCAGGGTGTTGAACAGGTCGATCATCGGGATGCCGGTGCGGATCATGTTGCGGGGAATGATGCGCTTGGCCGGGTTCACGGCCGGCCCGCCGATCTCGATCAGGCTCTCGGTCAGGGCCGGCCCCTTGTCGCGGGGCACGCCGCTGCCGTTGAAAATCCGCCCCAGCAGGTCGTCCGAGAAGGAAACCTGCATGGGGTGGCCCAGGAAACGGACCTCATCGCCAGTGGACACTCCCCGGGAGCCGGCGTAGACCTGCAGGGACACCTTGTTCTCGAAAAGCCGGATGACCTCGGCCAGCGAGTCCCCGTGGCTGGAGCTGACCACCGCCAGCTCCCCGTAGCGCACCCCCTCCGCGGTCACCGTGATGACGTTGCCCGCGATAGCGTCGATCCTGCTGTAGATTTTACGCATGCGCCTGCCTCTCGCCCAAGCTGGAGCGGATGTCCTGCTCGATGCTCTTGAAGGAATCTGAACCCCAGGCCGCGCCGTTCCAGTCCAGGAAACGCTGGCGCAGCTGGTAGAAGAAGGACCTGGCGGCCGCCTTGTCCGCCAGCTCGAGTTGCGCCTTGATGATCTGGGTCAGCAGGGCGAAGGCGTAGCGCTGGCGCTCCGTGTTCACGGCCGCGTCCACCGGATCGAAGGAGTTCTGCTGCAGGAAAACGGCGTCGATGAACTCGGCCTTCAGGTAGAGGATGAAATCCTCCAGGCTGGTGCCCTCCTCGCCGACCACCTTCATCATCTGGGACACCTCGTTGCCCCGGAACAGCAGGCCGCGGGCGAACTCGGTCATCGTCTCGTCCACCGCGGCGGGGTACTTGCTCCAGCTTTCCAGGGGGTGGATGGCCGGGTATTTGCGGGATTCGGCCCGCTCGCGGGACAGGCCGTGGAAGGCCCCCACCACCTTCAGGGTGGCCTGGGTGACGGGCTCCTCGAAGTTGCCGCCCGCCGGACTGACCGTGCCGCCGATGGTCACCGAGCCGGTGCCGCCGTCCTTGAGGCGCACCACGCCGGCCCGCTCGTAGAAGCTGGCGATCACCGACTCCAGGTAGGCCGGGAAGGCCTCCTCGCCCGGAATCTCCTCCAGGCGGCCGGACATCTCGCGCATGGCCTGCGCCCAGCGGGAGGTGGAATCGGCCAGAAGGAGCACGTTCAGGCCCATCTGGCGGTAGTACTCGGCGATGGTCACCGCGGTGTATACCGAGGCCTCCCGGGCGGCCACCGGCATGGAACTGGTGTTGCAGATGATCACGGTGCGCTCCATGAGGGCCCGGCCCGTGCGCGGGTCGATCAGCTCCGGGAACTCCCGCAGCGTCTCCACCACCTCGCCGGCCCGCTCGCCGCAGGCGGCGATCACCACCACGTCCACCTCGGCGTGCCGGCTGGTGACCTGCTGCAGCACCGTCTTGCCGGAGCCGAAGGGTCCCGGGATGCAGTAGGTGCCTCCCCTGGCCACCGGGAAGAAGCTGTCGATGATCCGCACCTTGGTGATCAGCGGCTCGGTGGGCTTCAGGCGCTCGGCGTAGGCGTTGATCGGCCGCTTGACCGGCCAGTTGAAAACCATGGTCACGGAAACGGCGTTGCCCTTGGGATCCGTGAGCTCGGCGATGCGGCTGTCGAGGGTGTATTTCCCCGCCGGGGCGATCGATTTCACGGTGTAGTTGTCGTACAGGTCGAAGGGCACCATGATGCGGTGCTGGAAGATGCCTTCGGGCACGGTGCCCAGGCTCATGCCGCGGCTGACCCGCGCGCCAACCTTTGCCAATGGAGTGAACTCCCACTGCCGGTCCCCGGGAAGCGCCGTCAGGTATACGCCGCGCGGCAGAAAGAATCCGTGCTGGGCGGCGATCAGCGGCAGCGGATTCTGCAAGCCGTCGAAAATCTGTCCGAGCAGCCCGGGGCCGAGCTGCACGGACAGCAGCTCACCGGAAAAATCCACGGGGTCGCCGATGCCGATCCCGCGGGTGACCTCGAACACCTGCAGCTCGGCTCTATGCCCGCGGATGCGGATGACCTCGGCCTTCAGCCGCTGGTCGCCGGTGGCCACGTAGCCCACCTCGTTCATGAACACGTCCCCGTCCACGTCGACGGTGACCATGTTGCCGTTTACGCCGACCACACGGCCCTGCTTTTCTTTCATGCCGGTTCCTCACGAATGGAATGGGTGATGGACTGATACTGGGACTGGAAGCTGGCGCCGCCCCGCTCGCGGTCGGACAGCCGCCGCCGGCGCTCCAGAAGCTGGAGGCGCAGGGAGAAAAGGACCAGCCTGGATAGGTCGAAATAGTGTCCCGTCTCAAGCTCGTCCAGGTAATCCCAGCGGGCCCGGTTCAACAGCTCCTCCGCGGCCAGCGGCGAGGCTTCGCCGAGGGCCTGCCGGGCTATTTCGGTCTGGCCGAGATGCTCCCGGGCCTCCACCAGATGGCCGGCCGGCTCAACGGACTTGCGGCGGGCCCGCAGCTTGGCCAGTTCGTTGCGCAGGCCGCACTCCCAGCTCCGCCACTTGTCCAGCACGGCGCAGCCGCTGGCCTGCTCGCCGCGGACCTGGAGGTCGGCTTCGGCCAGCACCCGGAAATCCGCCCCGCTCACCTGCGTGCGGCACAGCTCCAGGAATTCCTCGCGGGACGGGCTGCGCTCCGACTGATAGAAGAGCATCGGCAGGGTGGCTACCAGGTAGTAGTACTGGCTCAAGAGGGTCAGTCCGACGCAGCCTGGCCCATCAAGCCGGCGAGCCTGGGATTCAGGTACTCGGCCAGGATCTGGGCGATCCCCTGGTCGGTGAAGTTGTAGTAGGCCGAGCCGTCCTTCAGGGCGATGCGGAATCCCGCCTCCAGGGCAGGCAGGGGCTTCAACTCGAAACCCTTCTTCATCTCCTCCTGCAGCCGGCTTTTCAACCCTTTTTCCAGCTTTTCCAGATCAGCGGGAGGAAGCAGGGCCTGCAGGGAAGGGATCTCCTTCCCGGGCCAGGCCTTGACCAGCGCGACAATCACCTCCGCCAGGTTCGATCCGGATAGGGCTTCCCGCGTTTCCCGGGCCAGCATGGCGTCGAAAATCCCCACCACGCCCTGCCGCACGCCCAGGATCGCGTTGCGGGCGGCCTGCTTCACCGCCTCCTGGGAAGTCTTCTCGAAGCGCGCGGCTTCTTCGCGTGCCCTGGCCACGATATCGGCGGCTTCCTGCTCGGCCCGTTGCAGAATCTCCCGGGAGCGCTTCTCGGCCTCCTCCCGGATGCGGGCGGATTCGGCCTCCGCCGCCTTCACGCCCTCGTTCTTGATCTTATCCAGAAGTTCTTGCAGTTGGACTTCCATAGGGCCCTCTGTTCGAAATATGATCCGGTCTTTTGGGATACCAGATACTAAGCAAATTCCCTATATTATTCAATCACTGAAGAGGTACTTCACGATTTTATCCAGGCGGCGTTTCACCAGGCTGTATACGGCCTCGGGATAGTCCCCTTCCCGCGTATTTTCCAGTATCCGCCGGTCGATCTCGCGTAACATCTCCTGACTGTTGGAGAACTTCCCGGTGTCCATGTCGTCCAGGCCCTCCACCAGATTTTTAATGCCGGCGATCTCCCGCAGCAGCAGGCCCTTGTTTTCCATATAAACGTAATTGGTGATCTCCCGGTTGTCCTTCTTGCGCTGGCAGATCGCCAGAAGGTCCGTGACGTCGCCTTCCAGGTCCTCCAGCTCCACCCGGAGGAACCCAAGCAGTTTGTGCAGCAGGTCCTTCACGGCCGTGCCCGCTACTGCCTGCCGGACAGGACCCGCTGGATTTCCGGCAGGTCCTGGGCGATCTTGTCCGCCATGGCGGAGGCGGCATTGCGCAGCCCGTCCAGCGACGCCTTCTCGGCGCTGCCCCCCTGGCCGGCGACCGCCTGTACGGTCCCGGAGTACATCACCTTGCCGTCGACCACGCGGATGAGGCGGGTGGTGGCCGTGGTCTGGGATTTCCAGATGTTGTATTTCTTGCCCGCCAGCTCCACCTGGCTTACGCCGTAGCCGTCGTTCAGCACCATGACCAGGTAAGAGACCTCCTTCTCCAGCCCGAGCCTGCGGATGGCCTGGGGATCGCCTCCGAACACGGCCAGGAACTCCTCGCCGAGCAGTTGCCCGTTGTATTGGGAGAAATCGAAGCTCACTTCCTTGAGCTTGTTGTACACGGAGTCCAGGATCACGGGGTCCTCGGCGGGCCGGTTCCCGGCGCGTTCCAGGACCAGGATGGCGGCCTTGCGCGCCGGCGGCGAGTAGACGAACTCCCTGCTCACCCCCTCGAAGGCGTAGGCGAAGCCCCGGGTCCTGTAGACCAGCGAGGCGCGGATGACGCTCTCCGCCTCGGTGTCTTCCAGGCTGGCCAGGCTGCAGTTGGCCTGCCCGTAGTCGTTGGTGTTCACGAAGGCGGTGAGCACTCCGCCGCCCCGCACGAATTCGAATTGGACGGGCGCGGCGGTGACCAGGGCCTTGCCCGCGCCCCCGTAGTTCAGGGTCAGGATCACGCTCGGGTTGAGGCTGCTCTGCCCGCCCACGCTGACCGAGGAGGCGGTGAGCTGGTTTTTATTGGCGTCCAGCCACTCCGTGCCCGGCTCCATGGCCAGGCCGGCCTTGATCTTGGCCAGCTCCGTTTCCGCGCTGCGCTTCAGCTCCCCGGCCGCCGCGTCCCTGCTCGATTCCCCTTCGGCCAGCACGGCCACCAGCTGGGCAATGCCTTCGGAGATGGCCCCCCGATCCAGCTTGTCCAGCCCGTTCTCCAGGTATTGCTTCATACGCTGCGCGGCCTGGGCCTCCACACCCCCTGAGGAGATCGGGGCGGGCGCGGCGGCGCAGGACAACAGCAGCAGGGCCAGGAGCCCTGCCATGGCCGCGGGCAGGAAACGCTTCATTCTATACCTCCATCACCAGGCGACTTCCAGGGTCACCTCGTCCTGTTGTCTGAGCAGCTCCAGGAGCGTGGTCTGGTAGCGCAGGACGCGCCGGTCCTCCGAGAGCTGCCCCAGGGAGTGCGCGCGGATCGGCGCGGCCGAGCTCAGCTCCAGCGATACCTCGTAACCCGGGAAGAAGGTTTCCAGCATCCGCAGGGACGCCGCGGACAGGCCCCCGGCTGTCGCCCCCGCGTACAGGCGCTGCCGGAACACGCGCCGGTCCTCCTCGGTTTCGTAGCTCAGCCCGAGCCGGTCGCCCAGGGCGTTCAGATTCTCCACCCGGTCGAAGCCAAGGCGGGCTTCGAGGATCAGGTCCTGCTCGTCCTCGCGCTGGCTCAGCGCTTCCAGCCTCAGCCCCGGCTCGGCTTCCACGGCCCGCTGGAAATCCTCCCGGGAGGCGGGCAGCGGCAGGCCCTGGCCTTCACGCAGGAACTGGGCGACGCGGTAGCTGATGCGCAGCGTTCCGGAGCCGTCCCTGCCGAGGCTGAGCTGGGATTGGACTCCTATGCAGGAGCTCAACGCCACTGCGAACAAAGCCGGGAGCAACAGGCGTTTCAAGCGCAGACTCCTCGAGTGCCGCATTATACCCCAGGAACCGCTATTTATCTATCGGCCGGCGCTTCTTGATAAAACAGGATCACGGTGTTAGACTCTGGAGCGTATGATCCTCAACAAGCCGTGTCGGGCAGCGATCCTGCTCGTGCTTTTGGTGGTATTTTGCCCCGCCCTGGTATCCGCTCAAGCAGAGGAGCAGCCCGCCCCGGTCACCGTGTATTCGCTGGGCCAGCAGTCCTTCGCCCTCAGCCTCGGGCCCTTCATCCCGCTGTTTTTCATGGATTTCGACGGGGCCATCGTGGACTCCACCAACCTGTCGCTCGGGGGATTGGGCTCGCTGCAGTGGGGCATCCACCTGGACAACCACTGGCTGGTCGGCGCGGAGGTGGGCGGGATCTTTGCCAAGAGCACGCAGGAAAACTTCATGTACATGCTGTCCTTCACCGCCAAGGCTTCGTTCATCCTGCACGCCTTCCCCTTCGAGTTCCCGATTTTCCTGGGTGTCGGCATGGACGTCATCAAGTACGGAGCGCAGAGCCACCTGGACTTCATCCTGAAGCCGGGCTTCGCTTCGCTTTGGAAATACAACGTCAACTGGGGCTTCGGCCTGAACGTGGTCTATTGGTGGGTCCCCCAGCCCTGGCCGGAGGAGCCCTCCATGGGACTCATGGGCAACTTCCTCGAGGTCTCCGTGACCGCCCAGTACAGCTTCTGAAGCAGGAAAAGGAAATGACAGGCAAGATTCGATACATCGGCTTCGCGTTTCTGGCCGCCCTGCTGGCGTTAACGTCCTGCAGGGACCTGGCGCTCCAACCGGTTTTCTACGCCCTGTCCCAGGAGGTCCCCCTGGGGGACGACAAGGGATTCCCGGACGTGGCCTCCGTGTTCAAGATGGTGAAGTTCAATGATACGGGAACGGACTACTACCTCGCTGCCGCCGGACGCCTGTATGTCCGGGGTGTCTTGGCCACCGACACCTGGACGGTTGTGGCGCCGCCGCCCGGCCTGGCTAACGCCATGTGCAATACCCTGGAGATTCTCGGCACAGACATCTATGCGGGATTCTACGACAATACCGATGGCAGCGGATATGGTCTGTGGACTTCTCCAGCGGCCTCGTTTCCGATCTGGACGGAAGTGATGACGGAACCCAACGACGTCGAAATCACGCTTCTCAAGAATGTGGGCGGCCAGCTTTTTGTCGGCACGAACGCCAATGATGGCACTGGAAACGCCCTGTATTACGGGAATGGGGCTGTGTTTACCCTGGTGGATTGGGCGGTGGATCCCCCGGTGGAGGTAGGTTTCCTCGATGTGGCCCAGGCCACTATTGGGGGCAGCTACTGGATTCTGGTTGGGGGTTCCCTCTACCAGAATGCCGCCATCGGAGGCGCCTTCACCGTATACAGCGCAGGGGCGGGTTCTCCGCCGGTTTCCCCGCTGTCGGGTCCCCCCGTGTCAGGCGGCCTGTTCGATGACGGAGTTGCCCTTTACGTCTCGGCCGGCAACGGGCACCTGTACCGCACGGATGACGGCGGCACCAACTGGACGAAGACCACTACGGCTATCCCCAATGTGGACGGGGAGTCTACTGCCCGCTTCACGGCCTTCGCCGCCCCTGGTGCCGATGTCGGCGCCATCTACGTGGGCACGCAGAGCCAGGGTTATTACCGCATCGCCGACGGCAATGTAGACGTCCCAACCGACATTACCCGGCAGCCCGCCTACAATATCACCGCGCTGTACAGCGGCTCCCTGAACTGCCTGTTCTACGATGCCGTGAACCTCAGGCTGTTCCTCGGCACGAACGGCTCGGGGCTATGGCGCGGCGATTATGCCAGCGGCTACGTCTGGACCTGGAAGCAGGAGTAGGCCTTACTCGTAGAGGAACTCCAGCGCCTCGCGCAGGCCCTCGTCGTGGCTGTAGTAGTGCGCCTCCCGCTCCTCGGCGGTGAGGCCCACCAGCTCGTGGCTGGAGTAGTGGATCCAGAAATCGTCCTCCGGGCGGAGGATATCGTGGCGCACGCAGTAGTAGTCCGGCCGCACCGGCAGTTCCTCGCCCAGGTACCGGCGGATCTTATAGTCGTGCACCGCGATGCGGATGTCCTGGCGCGGGATTCCCTTGGAGAGCACCACGTTCACCAGATGGTTGACCGTCCGGCCGGTGTCGAAGATGTCGTCCACGATCAGCACCCGGTCGCCCTGGCGCAGGTGCTCCGGGTTGTAGGTCCAGCCCTCCACCTTGATCTGCTCCTGCACGCGCACGTCCGCGTAGGAGCGGGCCACCACGGCCGCGTAGTACACGGGGCGTTCCTGCTTCTTGACCAGCTTGAAGTACTCGCTGAGCACGTTGCCCAGGTAGGCGCCGCCGCGCAAGCTGACGTAGATCACATCGGGAATGAAACCCGAGCGGTTGATCCGATAGGCGAGCTTGATGGCGTTGTTGCGCACGGTTTGATAAGGCAGGAATACCTTCATCGTTGACTCTCCCCCCGGCCCAGTTCGACGGCCAGCTGCTCCTCTCCCCGCCGGACATCCAGCCGGCAATCCGCTTCCAGGCGGTTGAGCACCGCGAAGAAGCCGGGCAGGCCGGCCAGCCCTTCACCGTCCACCGCGATGACCAGGTCCCCGACCCGCAGCCCCGCCCGCTCGGCCGGCGTGCCGCGGAATACCAGCACCACTTCCACTCCCCGCCCCTCCGGCCCGCCGACCGCGACCAGACCGGGCCAGAGCAGGTGGTTGCGCCCGGCCAGCTGCTGCTCCTCTGGCCTTTCCCCGAGCAGGACCGGCAGGCTCATGGGCAGCCCCGCGCGTGAAAAGCGCACCAGGGCGGAGGTCCCCGGAGGCGTGTCCGCCACCGCCTGGATGAGGCCGGGAGTGTTCTCGATCCGCAGCCCGGCCACCTGGGTGAGGTAGTCGCCGAGCTCCAGACCTGCCTGCGCGGCCGGCCCGTCCAGGTACAGGTTGGCCAGCAGGGCCCCCTTGGCAGCCGGCAGGTACAGCTCCTGCTTGAGCGTCGCCGGAGGATCGATTCCGCCGACCCCCAGCCAGCCGTAGCGGGCGCGACTGGCCTCCAGGATGTCGCGGACGCTGCGCTGGACGCTGCCGGAGGGCAGGGCGAAGCCGTAGCCTTCGTAGCTGCCGCTGTCGGAGGCGATCCAGGTGTTGATGCCGATCACCTTGCCGGCCAGATTGAGCAGCGCGCCGCCGGAGTTGCCCGGGTTGATGACCGCGTCGGTCTGGATGAAGTCGCTGATGTTCCCCCCGGGCCCGCCGCGCCGGCCCACCGCGCTGACCACCCCCAGGGTGACGCTGGAGTCCAGACCCAGCGGGCTGCCCACCGCCAGCACCCAGTCCCCCGGGCGCACCTGGCCGGAGTCCCCGAAATCCAGCGCGGCCAGCGGCCCCGGGGCCTGGAAGCGGATCACCGCCAGGTCGCGGCGCGGGTCCCGGCCCTGCAGCGTGGCCGGGTAGTCCTGCCCCGCGGACAGGCGCACTCTGATCTGGTCGGCCTGCCCGAGCACGTGGTTGTTGGTCACCACGTAGGCGCTGCCGTCCTCCAGCCGGAAGATGACCCCCGAACCCAGGCCCGCTTTGCGGTAGCCCTGGACCAGCTCAACCACCTCCACCTGGACGATAGCCGGCACCGCTGCCGCCGCCGCCCGGTGGATGGCACCCTGCAGGCCATCGCCGCCGGAAGCCGGCCCGGTCCCGGAGGCCCCCGGGTTCAGTCCGCGCGCCGCCGGCACCGCGGCCAAACACAGCAGGAAGGCCGCGCTGGCCAATGCCCTCCTCACGGCAGCAGCTCCGATCCGGTGAGCACTTCGGTGCGGTCCTTGTGGATGACGATGGTGTGCTCGAAGTGGGCCGAGTCGCTGCGGTCGGCGGTGACCACCGTCCAGTCGTCCCCCAGCACCTCCACCTCCCAGGTGCCGGCGTTCAGCATCGGCTCCAGGGCCAGGACCATGCCCGGCTTCAGGCGCGGGTTGGGCCCGGAGGAGACGTAGTTGGGGACCTGCGGCTCCTCGTGCAGCGCGAAACCGACCCCGTGGCCGCAGAACTGGCGCACCACCTCGAAGCCGTTGGCGCGGGCGTGCTCGTAGACCGCCGCGGAAATCTGGCTGATCCGGTTGCCGACTACCGCGGCCTGCACCCCGCGGGCCAGGCACTCGCGTGTGACGGCCAGCAGGCGCGCCCGCTGGGGAGAGACCGCGCCAACCGGCAGGCTGACCGCGGTGTCGCTGAAGTAGCCGCCCAGGTTGATGCCGATGTCCAGGCCGACGATGTCCCCTTTGCGCAGCTTCTTCCTGCCGGGGATGCCGTGGATGACCTGCTCGTTGATCGAGACGCACAGGGAGGCTGGGAAACGGTTGTACCCCAGGAAGGCCGGCTCCCCTCCCCGCTGGCGGAGAACCTCGCGGGCGAAATCGTCCAGCTCGGCGGTGCTGATCCCTTCCCTCACCAGCCCGGCCAGCTCCTGGAGGGTCCGCGCCAGGATGGCGCTGGCCTCCCGGATCCTGGAGATCTCGCCTGAGTTCTTGAGCCTGATCATCTATTCGGCTTTGGATTCCTTGTCCTTGGCCCTTTCCTTGCGGACGGTCTTCTCCTGCGCCGAAAACAGCTGCTCGGCGTCCTCGCCGAAGGATTCCTGGATGAGCTTTCCAACGGAATCGGGGCGCCCGTTGGTGATGGTCACCTTCCCCTCGGTGATCACGCCGTTTTCGACGTTCAGGCGCGGGGTGCTGATGTTGCCGAGCACCTTGCCGTTCTGGATCAGGTTGACTTCCTCCGAGGCGGTGATGTTGCCGATCAGGGTGCCGGCCACCGTGACCTTGCGGGCGATGATGTCGGTGCGCACCTTGCCGGTCGGGCCGACGGTGACCTGGTCCTCGGTCTTGATGTCGCCCTGGAACTTGCCCTCGATCAGGATCGAGCCGCTGACGTAGAACCTGCCTTCGAATACCGAGTTTTCGCCAATTATGCAGGCATTGGCTTCATTCTTGATGGCCATTGTCTCAGCAAGGTAACACTTTTTTCATTCGCCTTCAAGCGTTCGCAAAAGCAGCAGCGCGCGGCCGTTTCCCGGGTCCAGCTCCAGGGCGTAGGCGCTCTCGCGGCGCGCGGCGGCGCGGTTGCCCAGGCGCAGGTGAAGCTCGGCCAGCCGGGCCCGGGCCTGGGCGGCCAGCCGCGGCCGGTCGGAAAGCTGGCCGGAGGCCTGGCTGAACTCGCGAGCGGCGGCCTCCATTTCCCCGCCGGCGGCCAGGATCACGGCCAGGTTGCAGCGCGCCCGGCCATCCCCTCCGGCGGCCAGGCAGCGCCGCAGGAAATCCGCGCCGGCGGCCAGGTCCCCCTCGAGTGACTTGGCGAGGCCGCGGGCTTCCAGCAACCAGGGCTGCTCCGCCGGACCCTGGTACTCCTCCAGCACCGCCCAGGCCCCTGCCGGGTCGGCCAACCCGAGAAGGTGGACCGCCAGGGCTTGCCCCAGCGCGGCGTTCTGAGGATGCTCGGCGTACAGCTTCCTCAAGGCCGCCTGGTATCGCTCGCCTCCGCCCTCCCCCCGCTCCAGCTCCAGGAGCAGCCAGCGCAATGGCAGGCTCTCGGGAAGGACGGCCAGGCTGCGCTCCAGCACCTGGAACGCAGCTTCCCGCTGGCCTGCCCGCAGCAGGCTGGAGAGCAGCGCGGTGGCCGCCGCCTCGCTTTCCGGGAACAGCTCGTAAGCCCGGCGGTACAGCTCGCCGGCCGTCTCCCGCTGCCCGTCAGCCTCCAGGATGCCGCCAAGGTTCAGATACGGGGACCAGAAGAGCTTCGGATCGCGGGCAATGCTCTCCTGGTACAATCCAGCGGCCTCCCGCTCGCGGGCCAGAAGCATCAGCAGATCCGCATGCATCAGGATCATTTCGGGGGAGGCCTGGACCTCCTCCTCCAGCAGGGCGAGGGCCTCTTCCCAGGAGCCCGCGTCATAGGCCGCGCCCAGGCGCAGCTCCCTGGCGACGGGCCCGTCCGGCAGCGCGCGGAACACCGCCGCTGCCCGCCCGATTTCTCCCTCCGCCATCCAGGCCAGCCCGGCGTCCCTCAGCAGAGCCTCATCCTTCCAGCGCTCGGCCAGGGCCTGGAGGTTGCCAGCCGCCGGCCGGAGGCCAACGGAGAGCAGGCTTTCCAACTCGGGGTGCAGATCCGCGGGCGGAGGACCTTGGCTCGCTGCCGCGGCTTCCGTCTGCAGGTATTGGATGTCGGGATCGGAGGAAAAGCCACGGGGCGGCGGCTCGGCGGGCGCCTGGCCGGCGCGCAGACGCGCGTACAGCGCGAGGCGGGCCAGAGGCCGGCTCCCGGGAATGG
>Ga0154738_1145_pt4 | contig 14484 bp, 14 predicted proteins | sample Rifle2008BG16ft_FD_105746 | JGI IMG/M metagenome (GOLD analysis project Ga0154738, IMG submission 105746) | Spirochaetes bacterium RBG_16_67_19 | reverse complement strand
CCAGGACCGGCCGCAGCGGCTCCAGCAGCTTTCGGATCTGGTCGCGGGTGAGCGGCCCCCGCAGGTAGGACATGGCCCAGCGGCTTTCGAACAGCACCGGCTGGTCCTCGTGCACGTTGTTCATCAGGAACACCCGGTTGCCCAGGCCGGCCAAAATTTGCCCCATCTTCTTGCGATCGAAGCGCGTTTCCCCGGAGGCGCCGGCCAGGCCGTCCAGCACGCGCTGCTGGTCCCTGGCGGTCTGCAGCCGCCCGATGAACCAGGTGCCGGCGTTGGACAGGGCCTTGTAGTCCAGGTCCACCGGGTTCTGGGTGGCCAGCACGATGCCCACCCCGAAGGCCCTGGCCTGCTTGAGCAGGGTCAACAGCGGCGCCTTGGAGGGGGGATTGGCCACCGGGGGCAGGTAGCCGAAGATCTCGTCCATGTACAGCAGGGCCCGCAGGCTGGTGGTCCCGGACTGCGAGCGCATCCAGCCCACCACCTGCAGCAGCAGCAGGGAGACGAAGAACATCCGCTCGGCGTCCCCGAGGTGGGAGATGGAGAAGATGGCCACCCGCGGCTTGCCCTTGGCCCCGTAGAGCATGCGGTCCAGGTCGATCGGCTCCCCCTCGGTCCAGGCCTTCATCGCCGGGGCGGCCAGGAAGTTGTTGAGCTTCATGGCCAGGGCCTGGCGGTCGCCGGCGGGAAAGAAGGACTCCAGGTCGAACACCCCGATGCGCTGGAAGGGCGGCGACTGGACCGCCTGGATCAGGCCGGCGATGTCCAGGCTGCGCCCCTGCCGCCAGGTTTCTTCCAGGACGGTGGAAAGCAGGATGTGCTCGCGGCTCTGCAGCGGGTCGGTGTTCAGGCCCAGCAGGTCCAGCAGACTGGTCACCGTGGTGATGACCCGCTCCCGCAGCAGGTCCGGATCCTCCAGGATCGTCGCGGCCGGCGCGTCGAAGGAGCGCAGGATCGAGACCGGAATCCCGGCGCTGCTGCCCGGGGTGTAGATGACGAACTCGGCCGACTCCCGCAGCCGCCGGATGCGTTCCCCGTCCTGACCCCAGTCGGCCAGACCCCTGCGCCACAGCTCCGCCTGCTGCGCGGCGTACTGGGCCGGCGAGAGCGACTTCTTGCGGGCGTCGTCCTCGTTGATCCAGGGCAGGAAGTCCTCCGCCTTCAGGTCCGGAAAGGTGAGCAGGAGGTTGGCCAGGTCGCCCTTGGGATCGATGACCACGGCCGGGATGCCGTCCAGGGCCGCTTCCTCCAGCAGCCCAATGCAGAGGCCCGTCTTGCCGCTGCCGGTCATGCCCACGCACACCGCGTGGGTCAGCAGGTCCTTGGAGTCGTACAGGAGCAGCGGTCCGGCTTTGTCGGCGGCGGACTGCTGCTGCCGGCCCAGATAGAAGACCCCGAGTTTTTCAAACTGTTCCATAGAAGCGCTTACTTTTCCTTCTTCGACTTGCGCTTGATGTCCGCCGAATGGGCGCGCTGGTAGGTCTGGATGTCCTTGAAGCGGCCCTTCGAGTCGCGCACGGCGTAGAGTTTCTTGCCGGTGGAACTGCGATGGGTGGTTCGCTTTGCCTTTGCCATGGTTGCCTCCCGTTGAGACTTGTGTCGACTCGTTGCGATCAAGTTGCGCGCTACACGGCCGGTTGTCAAGTTGCGGCAGGAGGCGGGGCATAGCGCGAATCTCCCAGCACGGCCCGGACCTCGCCGAAAAAGAAGCGATGCGGGCGGCCGGAGCGTTCGCCGCCGGCCATGGCCTCCAAAAAGGCCAGCTCGGGCCGGTAGTCGTCGGCGTAGGCCTGCACGCACTCCAGCACCAGGTCCGCCTCGGCGAAACAGGGCGCGGGTACGGCGGTGGAGGCCATGGGGGTCAGGCCGCTTTCGGCCAGCTTGTCCCCGTCGCGGCCGGAGCGCGTGCCCAGGAGGAGCAGCTTCTTACGGAACTCCGGGGAGAAATGGTTGAGGGTGAAAGCCGGAAAACGCTGCAGGAAGCCGAAGGTATGCCGCGAGGGTTTCACCGCCACCAGCGCCACCGGCCGGTCCCAGAGCCGGAGGAACCCTCCCCAGCCCAAGGTCATGCAGTTGTACTGCCCGGCGGCGAAGTCTCCCGCGGCCAGCAGGAACCAGTCCCGGCGCCAGGCCTGGAAAACGGGCAGGACCAGCTCGTCGGCGGGAATAAGCCGGCGCGGCGCCGCGGGCCCGCTCACCGCGCCCCTTCCGGCGGCAGGAAGCGGTCCGGGAACATGTCTGCGAGTTGCACGGGGCGGTCCATCAGGCCGCCTTCCAGCAGGATGCCCTGCAGCCGCGCCAGCGCGGCCGGCTCCTGGACGAACAGCCGTCCCTCCTCGAGGATCAGGGGCCGGGTGGCCTGCCACACCGCCTGCTCCTCCTCTCCGTTCCGGCCGGGGATCGCGCCGGCATAAGCCGCCCACTGCGCCGGCCCCCATCCGCTGACCCGCTGGAAGCTCTCCGCGGTCACCCGGAAGAAGGAGCGCAGCAGCCCGGCCTGTGCTCGGGCCCATTCGGCCCGGGCGGCGAACACCAGGAAGGGGGAGTCGGGGATGCCGTACCGGGCGTAAGGGAGGAAGCAGACCGGGTGGCCCTTGCGCTGGGTGCGGGCCACGGCATAGGCCACCGCATCCAGCGCGTCGATGGCGCCGGCCAGCAGGAGCTCTTCGCCGTCGAAGCCCACGGTGAGCACCTGCAGGCTTTCCTGGTCCACCCCGTTGGTCCGGCAGAACACCTCGAACTGGGCGCGGCTCACCGGGCTGGGCCCGATGCCCACGCGCCTGCCGGCGAGCTCGCCGGGGGCGCGAACGGGACGGGCCTCCAGCGAGAGCAGCCCTTCCGGATTGCGCTGGACCAGCGCGCCCGCGGACAGCAGGCCCGGGTACCGCCCGGCGGACAGCAGCAGGTTGTGCGGGTAGTTGATGGCCAGCTCGGCCCCGCCCCGGTGCAGGAGCTCCAGGGCCTGAATGGACTTGGCCTGCGGCTCGTTCAGCTCCAGGGCGATCCCCGCGCGGGCGTAAGCCCCCCGTTCGAGGCCCTCTATAAACAGGGCGTGCTTGGCGTCCAGCTTCCAGTCCAGCAGCAGGCGCAGACGCTCAGCCACCCAGAGCCTCCTGGAGGAGGGCGCGCTGCGCGGCCAGGTCCGCCGGCGCGGGGTCGATCAGCACGGTCTCCAGCGAGACGATAGCCGCCTCCCGGGCTCGGGGGTGGGCCAGCAGGCCCCGCAGGTCCAGGCTGCCCCGGCCCAGGCGCAGGTGCTTGCGCGCCGTGCCATCCGCTTCCAGGCGGGCGTCGCTCAGGTGCACGTGGTCGACGCGGGGAACGGCCTCCAGGAACTCCAGGTTGGCCTGGGTGGTGATCAGGTGCGTGGAGTCCCAGCACACGCCGGCATTCTTCCAGCCCGCCGGGGCCAGAGCCCGGGCCAGGCCGGCGGCGCTCTTCACCACCTCGTTGTCCTTGTCCGCCTCCATGTTTTCCACCGCGAGCAGGGTCGGCGCCCGATTGGCCGCCAGCACCCGCTGAAGGCACTCGGCCAGCCGCCGCCAGTAGGCCTCCAGGGGGTCGAAGGAGGAGAAGAGGTTTCCGGGGTGGAACACGAACACCCGGGCCCCCAGCTCCGACGCCGCCTCCAGGGCCCGCAGGTAGAGCCCGAGGGAAGCCTCGGCCATGACCGGGTTGGTGGAGCAGATGTTCACGTCGATGATCGGGCAATGCAGGGTGCAGGCCAGGCCGCTGGCCGACAGGGCGGCGGCGACCGCCGCGGTCCGCTCCCCGGAATGCAGCAGGTGCTCGTACCAGATCTCGATCGCCTGGAAACCCGCTTCGGCCAGCAGCCCGACCGCATCCGCGACGGGCCAATTCCACAGCACCATGGAGGTGCAACCCAACAGCGGCGGGCGAGGCTTCGGGGCCGAGGATGGGGCAGGGGCCGGGCGGAGGGGAGAGCGGAGCCGTTGGGCCCCGCCCTCCCGGGTTGTTTCGGTCACGCCTACTTCTTGAACAGGGCGTCCACCTCGGCCTTGGCCTTGTCCAGCAGGGGCTTGGGATCCTGGTCGTTGATCATCGCTTCCTCCACGGCAAAGGCGATGATGCGCGAGGCGTCCCCGTACTCGGGGATGTTGGGCCGGATGAAGGCGTCCTGCAGCGTGGCGATCATCGCGTTGCCCTTGGGGTCGCTCATCAGGTAATCGCTGTACTCCGGAGTGCCCAGCACCGACTGGCGCACCGGGATGGAGCCGGTGGACAGGGCCCAGCGCTTGTTGACCTGGGTGGAGTTCAGCCAGCTTAAGACCGCCCAGCCGGCCTTCTTATCCGGGCAGGAGGAGAACATGGCCAGGTTGCCCCCTCCGGTCACCGTGGCGCTGACCTTGCCCTTGGGCAGGGCGGCGAGGCCGAAGCGGGCGTTGCCCATGTTGTCCCGGTAGCGGCCCATCACCGAGGAGGATGAAAGCTCCATGGCCGCCAGCTCCGCCTCGAAGTCCGCGGAGCCCGAAGACATGGACATCAGGCCTTCCCGTGCCAGCTGCCGCCACAGGTCGGTGGCCGCCAAGCCGGCCGCGGAGTTGAAGGCCCCCGCGTTCAGCGCGTCGTTGAACAGCTTTCCTTCCTGCTGGAAGAAGAAGGCCAACCAGTACCACACCGCGCCCATGTTCGCCTTGTTAGGGAAGGTGAGGCCGCGCTGGTCCGGGGTGCCGTCGCCGTTCTTGTCCACGGTGAGCTTCTGGCAAAAGCTCACCAGTTCGCTCCAGTCCGCCGGCGCCCTGGCCGGGTCCAGGGCGGCGGTCTTATACAGGGCTTTGTTGTAGTACATCACGATGGTGCTGAGGTTAAAGGGTACCGAATAGCTGGCCCCCTGGTACTGGGTGCTCTGCAGGGAGGCCCGGGCCAGGTCGGCCTTGTTGAACCTGGCGTCCGCAGCAATGTACGGCTCCAGGTTGACCAGGGAGCCGGGCTTGGCGAAGATCGGGGTCCAGTAGGAGTCGATCTCGGCCAGGTGCGGGCCGGCCCCGCCGGCGATGGCGGTGAGCAGCTTGTCGCGCATGCTCCACAGGCTGCCGCCGTACTCCGGCTTCACGTTGATCGCGGGATTGGCCTTGTTGAACTCCTTGATCAGGGAATCGAACAGCTGCTGCCGTACCCCCGAGTAGGAGTGCCACAGCACCAGAGTCGCCTTCTGGGCCGGCGCCAGGGCGGCGGCCAGCACGACAAGCAGGGCGATCAGCAGGATTGTCTTCTTCATTCGTTCCTCCTTCGCAAACGTGGCCTGCCCGGCCGCAGCCGAGCGGATGTCCGCAATCCAGGTTATCCCTTCAGCCCGGTCATGGTGATGCCCCGGACGATCTGCTTCTGGGCGAACAGGTAGAAGATCAGCACCGGCACGATGGAGATCACCGTGGCGGACATCAGCAGGCTCCAGTCCGCGTCCCCGGCCGAGACCAGTTGAGTGCGCAGCATGGCCAGCCCCACCTGGATGGTGAAGTGTTCGCTGGTATTGGTGACCAGAAGGGGCCAGAAGAAGGTGTTCCAGGTGAACATGAAGGCCAGCATGCCCAGGGTGACCATGGCCGCGCGCGACAGCGGGGCGATGATGCGTACCAGGATCCGCAGGCGGGGGCAGCCGTCCACCAGGGCGGCGTCCTCCAGTTCCCGCGGAATGGTCAGGAAGAACTGTCGCAGCAGGAAGGCCCCGAAGGGGTAGGCCAGGAACGGCAGGATCAGGGCGCCGTAGGTGTCCACCAGGCCCAGCCGCCGGACGATGATGAAAAGCGGGATCACCGTGACCTGGGTGGGGATCATCATCACCGCCAAGTATATCAGGAAGATGAGGTTCCGCGCCGGGAACTGCAGCCGGGCGAAGACGTAGGCCGCCATGGCGGAGGTCACCACTTGCGAGAAGGCCACCACCCCGGACACCAGGATGCTGTTCAGGTAGAAGCGGGCCAGAGGCACCACCTGCCAGGCCCGCAGATAGTTCCTCCAGATCACCGGCTTGGGCAGGAAACGCGGTGGAAAAGCGAAGATCTGGGCCGTGCTCTTCAGCGAGGCCAGGAGCATCCACAGAAACGGCCCGATGAACACGGCGGCCAGGATGATCAGGGCCGCGTACAGCGCCGTCCGCCGGACCCCCGTCCCCAGGCTCACCACACCTGCTCCCGTTTGCGCGCCAGGCGCATCTGCAGCACGGTCAGGGCGATCAGGATCAGGAAGATCACCCAGGCCACCGCCGAGGCGTAGCCCATCTCCTGGAACTCGAAGGCCCGCTGGTACAGGTAGTACACGATCACCGAGGTCGAGCGCACCGGCCCGCCGCCGGTCATCACGTAGATGGGGCCGAACACCTGGAAGGTGAAGATGGTGTTGGTGACCAGCACGAACACCGTAGTGGGTGCCAGCAGCGGCCAGGTCACGTAGCGGAAGCGCTGCCTTGGAGAGGCCCCGTCGATCGTGGCCGCCTCGTGCAGCGAGGGCGGGATGGCCTGCAGGCCGGCCAGGAAGACCACCATGTGGTAGCCGGCGTTCTTCCACACGGTCATGATGATCAGGGACAGCAGCGAAGTCTTGGGCGAGGTGAGCCAGCGCACGGGCTTCAGCCCCACCAGGCGCAGCAGCATGTTGGCCAGGCCGTTGGCGTCGTCGTAGACCCACAGCCAGACCACGGCGATGGCGATGATCGAGGTGATCGTGGGCAGGAAGAAGGCCGTGCGGAAGAAGCCGGAGCCGGCCGCCGTGCGGTCCAGCAGCAGGGCCAGGCCCAGGGAGGCGGCGGCGCCCGGGAGCACCACCCCGACGGTGTAGAGGAAGGTGTTGCCCAGGCACTCCCAGAACTCCGGGGAGGAGAACATGCGCGCGTAGTTGGCCAGCCCCACGAAAGGCTTCTCGGGGGTGAGGATGGCCCACTTGTGGAAGGACAGGTACAGGGAAAAGAAGATCGGAAAGACGACAAACACCCCGATCACCGCCAGGGAGGGAAGGAGGCAGATGATCCCGGTGGAAAGGTCGCCCCTCCGCAGCGGGGAGCGCAGATAGTCACGAAACCTCATGGGGACATCCCCACTGTAAGGGCGGGACCGTCCGCTGTCAACCGAAAGGGGCCGGGCGGCGGGTCGTAGCGGCGGGCCGCCCGGCAGCGCTGCTTCAGTCCTCCGGGCACCCGCCGTCGGAGAGGTAGCCGCGCACGGCGCGCAGGAACTCTTCTCCGTAGGCTTCCAGCTTCCGCTCCCCCACGCCGGGGCAGGCCAGGAAGGCGGCGGGGGTGGCCGGCTGCGCGGCGGCGATGGCCCGCAGGGTCTTGTCGCTGAACACCACGTAGGGAGGAAGGTCGCGGGCCGCGGCCAGGCGCCTGCGCAGACGCTTCAGGCATTGAAACAGCCCCTCGGCGTCCACCGCCGGACCGGCGGAGGCCAGGCCCAGCTCCCCGGCCGCGGCCTCCGGGGCGCCGACCGCGGACTTGCGCCTGCCCGCCGGCGCGCGCTCGGGCCGGCGCGCGGCCTGGAAGCTCTCCTTGCCCGCGAGCAGGAGTCGGCCGCGCGGGGTCAAACGGAATCCGGCCGTGCGCTCCTCGCCCCGCGCCAGGTAGCCGGCGGCGGCCAGGTCCTGGGCCAGCGCGAGCCAGAAGGGCCTGGGCTGAGCGGCGCCCGCCCCGAAAGTGGGCAGGCGCTGGTGCCCGCGCTCCAGCACCTTGTCCGTCGTAGTGCCGGTCACGATGTCCGCCAGGTGATGGGCCCCGAAGCGCTCCCCGGTGCGCACCGCGGCGGACAGCAGCTTGCGGGCCTCCTCGGTGGCGTCCTCCAGGGTGACCTCCCCCGTGCACACGTCGCAGCGGCCGCAGTTGCCCTCGAAGGATTCGCCGAAGTGGGCCAGGAGCTGCCGGCGCCGGCACACCCCGGATTCCACGAAGGCCAGCACCCGACGCAGGCGCTCCTCGGCGCGCTCCCGTTCTAGCGGGTTCTCGACGCGCTGGATGTGCCAGCGCAGCGTGGCGATGTCCGCGGGCCCGTAGAAGAGGGCGGTGTCGGCCGGCTCCCCGTCGCGGGCGGCGCGTCCGGTTTCCTGGTAGTAGCCCTCCAGGCTGCGCGGCAGGTCCCCGTGCACCACCCAGCGCACGTTGGACTTGTCGATGCCCATGCCGAAGGCGATGGTGGCCACCACCACGGCCACCTCGTCGCGCACGAAGGCCTCCTGCCGCGAGCGCCGCAGCGCGTCCTCCAGCCCGGCGTGGTAGGCCACGGCGGAAAAGCCGCTGCCCGCCAGGAGGCTGGCCGTGGCCTCCGCGGCCTTGCGCGTGCCGCGGTACACGATGCCCGCCTCCCCGGGATGAGCGGCCACGAACTGCCGGATCTGCTCTTCCACCTCCAGCTTGCGCACGACCCGGTAGAAGATCTCGGGACGGTCGAAGCTGGCGCGGACCTGCAGCGGCTCCCTCAAGCCCAGCAGGCGCACCACGTCCTCCTGCACCTGGGAGGTGGCGGTGGCGGTGAAGGCGGCGATGGGCACCCCGGGGAACTGCGGGCGCAGCAGGCCCAGGGTGCGGTAGTCGGGGCGGAACTCGTGGCCCCACTCCGAGATGCAGTGGGCTTCGTCCACGGCGATGAAGGACAGTCCCAGCCGGGCCAGGGCGGCGCGGAACTCCGCCACCGCCAGGCGCTCCGGGGACACGTACAGCAGCTTCACGCGCCCGGCGGCCAGCTCCCGCCAGGTGGCCCGCGCCTCGTCGGCCCCCAGGGTGCTGTTGAGAAAGGCGGCCGGCAGGCCGTTCTCCCGGGCCCCATCCACCTGGTCCTTCATCAAGGAGATCAGCGGGCTGACCACGACGGCGAATCCCTCGCGCAGGAGGGCGGGAAGCTGATAGCACAGCGACTTGCCTCCCCCGGTGGGCATGGCCGCGAACACATCCCGCCCGCCGGCCACCGCCTCGACGATCCGCTGCTGGTTGGGGCGGAAGGAGTCAAAGCCGAACAGGCGCTTGAGCGCGGCCTGCAGGTCGGGCGGGGAGCTCACGAGGCCCGGCGCGGAGGCGCGGCGGCAGGCGGGAACTCGGGTACGAAGCACCAGCCTGGCTCCTTGCGCTGGCGTTCGCGGATCGTCAGGATCCGGCGCCAGCCGGTCAGGAAACCGCGCGGAGGCTCGGGCGTATCGCCGGCCAGCGCCTCATGCAGCCGCGGAAGCTGGAAGAAGGGCACCGCCGCGTACATGTGGTGCTCGGTGTGGAAGTTCATGTTCCAGTACAGGAAGCGGGTCAGGGGGCCGAACAGCACGGTGTGACAGCTCACCCGCCAATCCGGCACGTCCGGGCACAGGCCGGAGTGCTGCTGGAGGGTGGCCAGCCTGCCCAGGACCGTAGCGAAGAAGTAGCCGAAGCTCACCACGCCGATCAGCACCCAGAGCTTCAAGGCGATGAACAGGGCGATCAGCGCCAGGTGCCCGAGCAAAATGATCCTGGCCCAGGCGCACATCCGGCTCCGGCGCTCATCGCCCACCGGGAACAAGGGATCCCAGAAGAAGAAATCCACGTCGGCCCTGCCGAAGAAGTGGGCGATCGTGGGGAACATGATCAGCCTGAACCAGCGGAAGTCGAAGACGAACCAGCTGATGGCGTCCAGGCGGCTGAAAGCCAGCTTCTCCGGGATGACTTCCTTGTCCAACCCCCGGTGCAGGGTGTACTGGTGGTGCAGCATGTGGCTGGCCCGGAAGTGGACCGGGTTGTTCCAGGTCAGGAAGCAGAACAGGTGGTAGAAGATCTCGTTCAGCCACTTGCTCTTGAACGGCGTGAAGTGGCTCAACTCGTGAACGGCGGACTGCATGCCAATGAAGCTGTAAAAAAGGCAGTGCACGTAGCAGGCGGCGGCCATCGGGATCCACAGCCGGCGCAGGAAGAAGAACAGGCACAGCGAAACCGTGGCCGCGAAGATCAGCAGAAAGCTCCCGGCCCGCAGCAGGCCCTTCGCGTCGCTGCGCCCCGTGAGCTGGCGCAGAAGGTCCTTGTCGAGCGGCGTCCGGTACCAGTCGATTTTCCGTTCCATCGCTCCACCATAGTGCGGGCCGGCCGGCCGGTCAATCACGGACCCCGGTCCCTATCATCCGGCCATGAGCGCCTTCCCCCTGCAGGTGGTCGGCTGGCCGGTCCGCACCCAGGAGGAGCTGCGGGAGCTCCTTCGCCTGTCGATCCAGCGGCGCCAATCGGACCTGGTCGAGGCGCTGGAGCATGCTGTGGCGGCGGGCGAGGTCCCTGCATGCCGTGGAGGCGTCCCCCGAGCTGCGCGCGCGAATCGAGGACGCGTTCGCCTGAAGCGGCGCTCAGCTGCCGTTTCGGGAGCGGCGCCTTTCCCGCTGTTGGAGGAGCTGTTCCCGGTACTCGTCGCTCAAGTAGATCAGCCGGGTTTCCTTGAACTGGTGCCCGGGGATGGCGGGACCCAGCAGGTTGTAACGGAAGCCGACGGCCGCATCCAGTTTCAGCCAGCCGCTCTGCCGGTTCTGGATGTCCAGGTAGAGCCCCAGGCGCAGGAAAAGGGCGCGCAGGTGGTAATTGTCCGGCCGGGGATCCTCGTGGAAGTCCCCCCGCTTTCCGAAGCCCACCCAACGCGACCCCCAGCCGAAGAAATCCCGCTTTTCCAGCTCGACGAACAACCCGGGCATCCAGACCGGGGCCGGGGTGGACGGGTCGCCGTCCGCATCACCGAGACCCAGCAGCAGGTCCGCTCCGGCGCTCCAATGCGAGAACAGGAACGGCAGCTGCACCCCGGCGCCGAGGTGCAGCGGGACGCCGTAGTAGGGCAGCGGGGCCAGGGACGGCGCCTGCATCCCGCCGAACAAGTTCACCCCGATGCCGGCGTAGCCGAAGTACTTCTCCTGGTGCACGTAACGGGCCTCAGCCAGCAGGCCGGTCAGGCCGAGGGTGATCCCGAGGTACAGGTCCCGCAGCGGGAACAGGCGGTAGGCTTTCTGGTTGTCGCTGACGTGCGGCAGGAGCAGACCCTCCACCTGGGATATGTACACCTCGTTGGTCTTGAGCGCCCCCTGGCCGCGGGGGATTTCCCGCAGGCTCCCGTCTGGCCCGGGGTCCAGGATGGTCCCGTTTCGCGCCAGGAACACCCCGTCCCGCTGCCGGTTGGCGAACTGGGCGTAGAGCAGAAAGGCCTCCGGGTTGCCGCGCATGCTCACCCAAAACGCGTCACCTTCCCGGTAGGCCACAAGCAGCCCGCGCGCATCTTCGGGGAAACCGCCCGGGTCGTAGCGAGGCTCGAGGGGCTGCTCCGGGAGCCGGGGCAGGTTGCCGGCCTCCGGGCGCAGGTCCTCGGGAATCTCCGGAAGAGGCTCTTGGGTCCAGGCCAGCGGCCCCAGCCATCCGCCGGCGGCAAGCAAGGCCAGGATCCACCAGAGTTCGCGGCGTGGAGTCATTCGAGCTCCACCCCCAGCCACTTCGAGAGGTCGGTCTGGGAGGAGTCGATCATCCCCAGTCCCACTTTGGCGGTGGTCTCGGCAACCAGGTACTCCTTTCCCTGGAAGGGGAAGCGCTGCCCGCCGCCGGGAACATCGACGGCGAGCATGGCATGCGAGTACTCGCGCGAGAGCATGAGCACGCAGTCGATACCCGAGGCTTCGAGGATGGCCGCCATGACCAGGGCCCGGGAATCGCAATCGCCCCTGCGCCCGAAGGCGGCGGCCAGCGGGGGCACGAAGTCCAGGCCGGAGGGATCGCGCTCGTAGAGGAAGTCCTGCACCCAGGCCAGGACCCGCCGGGCGCTCTCCGTCGGATCCGCGGCGGGCAAGGCGCGGGCGAACGCCTCCGTGATGGCGTCCAGCCGGGCGGCCGATTCGCGGTAGACCATCCGGTAGAAGCGCGCCCAGGCGTCCTTCCAGAGCGTCGGGCTGGCCAGATAGGTCTGGAGGATGCGGTATTCCCTCTGCGCGGTGTACAGCTCCTGCTCCGCCTCCTCGGGGCTCCAGGGCAGCTCGCTGCGGCCGCTGGGGAGGTCCACGGTCTGCGCTCGGGCCGCGGGGCGGGCCAGGGGAGCAGGAACTGGCTGACCGGACCCGGCGAGCGACGAGCGGCCCGGTCGATGCTGAAGGCGTCCAGGCAGGACATGATGAAGTCGGCGGCGGAATCGAAGCGGGAAGCCGGGCTGTGGGCGAGCAGCGCATAGCCGCTCCCCGAGGCCGCCGTGAGGAAGAGGGCATAGCCCTTGCGGGGGGAGCCGTTCAGGGTGAAGGCAAGCTCGGCGATCACCGCCTGGCGGCCTTCGTACGCGAAGCTCGCGCTGGGCGCCTGCGAGCCGAGCTTGGCCAGCATCGCCGCGGCCAGGCCTTCGACCGAAGGGAACTCACCCGGCTCCCGGATCAGGACGTCGAACTGGATTTGCCCATCGGGGCTGAGATAAGAAAGGCGCGCCTGGCCGTCGCCTTCCGCGGGAACGAAGCCCGACGGCAGGTCGATGACGATGCCTTCCGCCGTGAGCTCTTCCGCCGCGACGGGCCCAGGCGCCGCCGCGCCAAGGGCCAGCAGGACCAGCGCGCGAGCGACGGCGCGATGGACGACACGAAGAAGGGGGGGCATCTGCACAATGTACCCCCGGGCCCGGTTTTTCACCACGGAGCCGTCGACCCCGTGGGGCCCTTCGTGGTAGCCTATCTCCCCCATGACCACCCGCACCTTCGACCTGCTCACTCCCCACGTGGTCCTGGCCGCCGTGGAGTCCGCCTTCGGCCTGGCCCTGGACGGGACCCTCTCGGCATATCCCAGCTACGTCAACCGGGTGTACGGCCTGGCCGCCGAGGGAGGTCAGGCCTATGTGGCCAAGTTCTACCGCCCGGGCCGCTGGAGCGAAGAGGCCATCCTGGAGGAGCACACCTTCGTGCAGGACTGCGCCGAAGCGGAGCTGCCGGTGGTGGCCCCCTTGCAGGAACGGGACGGGGCCACCCTGGCCTCGGTGACTTCCGACGACGGGGGCACGGAAGAGACCTTCGACTTCGCCCTGTACCCGCGCAAAGGGGGACGCTCCTTCGACGCGGAGAGCGCCGGGGACTGGGTGCGGCTGGGCGGGCTGGTCGGACGCCTGCACGCGGTGGGCGAGCGGCGGCAGGCGGAACACCGGCTGGCCTGCACCCCGCAGGCCTCCACCTCGGAGTTCCTGCGGGAGCTGGAGAGCGCCGGGGTGGTGCCGGCCAAACACGCCGCGGAGTTCTTCGGCCTGGCCCGGGAAGCCCTGGCCGGCATCGCGCCGCTGTTCGACGGGGTGGCCCTGCAGCGCATCCACGGCGACTGCCACCGCGGCAACATCCTGGACCGCGCCGGCGAGGGTCTCCTGCTGATCGACTTCGACGACATGATGCGCGGGCCGGCGGTGCAGGACCTATGGCTGCTGCTGCCGGACCGCGCCAGCTCCTCGCGCCGCGAGCTGGAGCTCATCCTGGAGGGCTACGAGGCCTTCCATCCCTTCCAGCGGGCCACCCTGGGGCTGATCGAGCCGCTGCGGCTGATGCGCCTGGTGTACTACCTGGCCTGGTCGGCCCGCCAGCGCGACGACCTGCGCTTCCGGCAGTCCAATCCGGGCTGGGGCGGCGAGGCCTTCTGGAGCAAGGAGATCGAGGACTTGCGCGACCAGCTGGCCGCGATCTAGTCGCGCCGGTACAGCCGGTCCACGAACGGGGACAGGCGCCCCTCGAAAGCCATGAAGGCCTTGCCGTAGGCGTCGTCCTTCATGGCCTTGGCGGCGAAGCGCTCCTCGTCGGCCAGGCTTTCGAACTCCACCACCCAGTGCAGCTGGTCGATGGGTCCGGCGATGTTGGAAAGGAAATAGGAGGCCTTGACCTCCTTGAACTCCTTGCGGACGTGCTCCGAGAGGCCGGCGATGCTCTCCCAGGCCTTCTCCCAGTCCTTCAGGAAGCTGCAAGTGCGCACCAGATATACCATGAGCCAATATACTGATAGCCGCCCGGCGGAGGACAGCTGGTCGCGGCCCGTGGTATAGTTCCGGCATGCAAGAGCTGTTTGAGCTGCTGGCCGAATACAACGAAAAGACAAACCGGGAAATGCTGGCCATCCTGGCGGGGTTGTCCCCCGAGCTGCCGGGCAAGCCGGCCGGCGCCTACCACGGATCGATCCTGGGGGTGCTGAACCACCTCCTGCAGGCGGATGTCCTGTGGCTGCGCCGCTTCGCCCATCAGCTCCCGGAGCTGGGCCCGGTGGCCAACGAGCTGCCCGAGTTCAAGCTGCGCAGCCTGAAGGACGTAGTCTGGGACAGCCTGGCGGCCTTCCAGCCTGTGCGCGAGAAGGTGGACGGGCTGCTGCGGCGCGCCGTGCAGGCGATCCCGCCGGCGAGCTACCCGCAGATCCTGGAGTACCGCAACATCAAAGGCGAGCCGCAGCGCAAGGTAATCTGGCGGACCCTGCTGCACCTGTTCAACCACCAGACCCATCACCGCGGCCAGGTGGCCGCGCTGCTGGACCAGTTCGGGATCGAGAACGACTACTCCAACCTGATCTGGATGTTC
>Ga0154738_1235_pt6 | contig 15035 bp, 17 predicted proteins | sample Rifle2008BG16ft_FD_105746 | JGI IMG/M metagenome (GOLD analysis project Ga0154738, IMG submission 105746) | Spirochaetes bacterium RBG_16_67_19 | reverse complement strand
AGGACAGGCCAGACGCTGGACCAGCCCGACAGTCTTTTCACAAGCCGGGCATCCGGCAGTGAATACCTCAACCTTGCGTTTACGGTTCATCTTTCGAACCTTCCTGGATTTCTTTTTTCTCTTGTCCACCCGATCGTCGTTTTCCGACGCCTCCAGGGCCTCCAGAATCGGACAGGCAGCGGTCGGTCCTCGACCCCCACAGGCCTCGATCAGCCTCCAGAGAACCTCCCTGATCCTTTGCAAGCCTCGAAGCCGTTGCTCGATCTCATCGATCTTCGCTTGCGCCCGCTGGCGGACCTCTGAACAACTCGCCTTTGGATCGATCCGAAGGGACAGCAGCTACTGGATCTCTTTCAGAGAGAATCCAAGATGTTGCGCCTGGCGAATGGACCTGAGTCGATCCACCGACTCGGCCGGAAAGCGGCGGTACCCCGAGCGGCTTCGGGCGGGTGGAGGCAAGAGCCCCTTCCGTTCGTAGTAGCGGATCGTTTCAATGCCTACTCCGGCACCTTCCGCCAGTTGCCCGCTTGTCAGATCGCTCATCTCGTCCTCCCGGGAAAAGATAAACCCTGTGCCATGGTACGGGGTCAAGCGTCAGAAGAGCACAATCTGGCATTTTCTTCGAGGGTCCGGAATTCGCGCTTCGGCAAAACTGCAGGTGGCGGTCCTTCAGCGATATAGGGTGGATTTCACTGCTCATAATAGGTGACTCAAAACGGAGAGGAAGACACCTGCGAGCTTTGGTGCTACTTGGAAGTTATTCCGCTTTCGGCGTGCTGCCCCGTGGGAGGTAGATGTTGAAGGATGCACCTCCGAGGGGCGATTCACCTGCCGAAATCAGGCCCCCGTGCGCTCGGACGATCTCTCGGACAATCGAGAGCCCAAGACCTCTTCCTCCTCGCGAACGCTCCCGCGAGCGATCAATACGATAGAATCTTTCAAAAATCCGTTCCCGCTCCTCGGGCGGTATTCCTGTTCCCGAGTCCTCCACGCTCACCACCAGCCGGCCTTCCAGCGGCTCGAACCGGACCGAAGCCAGTATCCGTCCCCCGGCGGGCGTGTGCCGCACGGCGTTGGAGAGCAAATTCGACAGTACCTGTCGAATTCGCTTCGCATCCGCTTGGATGGGCGGAATTCCAGCATCTTCTTGGAGGGTGAGCTCCACATCCGCCTGCCGGGCTTGCGGCTGGAAAGAATCGATCACGGAACGGGCCAGCTCTTCCACCTGCAGCGGCGTTCGCTCTAGGACCAGGCGGCCGCTTTCGATAAGAGCCAGCTCTTGCAGGTCCTCAACCAGGCGGGTGAGTTGAATGGTCTCCTCCTGGATACCTTCCAGTCCTTCTCGGTCCAGCGGATAGATCCCATCCAGCATTGCCTCCACGGCTCCGCGAATCAGGGTGATGGGAGTGCGCAGCTCGTGCGCTGCATCGGCAATAATCTGTCGGCGTGCCTCCTCCAATCGCTTCAGCGCGGCAGCCATCGTGTTGAAGGACCCACCGAGAGCGGCGATCTCATCGGCACCGCGAGGTGGGATCCGAATCGCGAAATCCCCGGCCGCAACGGAAGCTGCGGCTCCGGCAAGAATGTCCACACGGGCTACTATCCGCGAGAGAAAAAGTCCCCCGGCAGCAAAGGCCAGCCCGGCTGCCAGCAAGTTGGAGGCCACCACGGAAACGATCACCGAGCGCAGGAAGCGAAGGTCCACGGGATTGAGGGCGGGTTCTATCATTGTGTCGACCAAAACGTAGCCGACCGGCTGGCCGCTTTCACTAACGACCGCCCCTCGCCGCACATGCGCCAGCGGATGGGTCTCGCCGACGCTCCGTTCTGCCGTATCGGCGAGCACCCGTCCGTCAGGACCCGCCAGCAGGATGCGGGGCTCCCACCTCGGCCCCATGTGTCCCTGCATCATTGGCCAATACCCTGAATTAAGGCGCTCCAGCTCGACCTCCACCCGGCTCCAGGAGTTCCGCTCCCGATACCAATCCGAGAGGATTTCAGCGACAGCGGTGGCCTGGGAAATGTCACCCGAGTAGATGAAGCGCCGAACCTGGCGTTCCGCCGATATCCAAATCGCTACCAGGCTCACGATGGCACTGCCGGCAATCACCGCAGCGAGGATACTGTAGAGCTTGGCCTTGAGCCTCACGGCCGCTATCCCTCGAGCAGCCGGTAGCCGACACCCCGCACCGTGCCGATGAGTCGCGGCTTGACGCTTGAATCGCCAAGGACTCGACGGATGTTCTTGATGTGAACGTCGATCGTCCGTTCATATCCCTCGAAAGCCGATCCCTGGATCCGTTCCAGCAACTGCAAGCGGGTGAACACCCGCCCCGGCTCAAGCATCAGGGCAGCCAGGATGTCGAACTGGGCTGTGGTAAGCGCCTTGGCCTCGCCGTCCACCGTTACTGTCCTCTTGGCCATGTCCAGCCGGATGGGGCCGGCCTGGAGCAAGGCGCGAACCGGCCTATCCGCCTGCGTGCTACGACGCAGAACGGCCCGTACGCGGGCCACAACCTCTCGGGGGCTGAACGGCTTGACTACATAATCGTCCGCCCCCAGCTCCAGGCCTACCAATCGGTCCGTCTCCTCCGCGCGGGCAGAGAGCATGATGATCGGCACCTGTGACTCCTGTCGTACCGCCCGGAATACATCCAATCCATCCATTTCGGGCATCATCAGGTCAAGGATCAACAGGTCTGGTTTTTCAGCCCGGCAGCGCTCCAGGCTCTCTTTTCCGTTTCGTGCCTCGGTCACCCTGAAACCAGCCTTCTCGAGGTAACCACGCAGCAAGCGTCGGATACCGGCCTCATCATCCGCGATAAGGATTTTCTGGTGCATGGTAGTTGGATCGTACCCTGCCTCCAACATTACCGTGGAATGTTTCTCGTGAAAAGGGAAGGCCTCCCGCCATGGGGAGGCCTCCGATGAATCACGGTCGCCGGCAGCGCGGCTCACGAACGTTCGTCGAGGGTCTTGCGCATTGCTTCGAAATCGTCTCGTCCGATCTCTCCTCGCGCATACCGGCGCTTCAGGATCCCCAGCGAGTCATTCCCGTCGCCTTCCCGCTTCGGAAGGTATCTCGCGAGGAAGAATACGCCGACCCCGATCAACACCAGAATGCCTATCATCATAGCTCCTCCCCACAGGCCCTGACCGGGCCACCAGGCTGCAAATTGCCCGCCCCATTCTCTCAACCGAACATGTCCGTTCTCCCGTCACATGGTCATTTCTTCTTCACCCAAGAATCCACCATGCCAACCGTGGTACCATACCTGTCCTGTGAAGGAGTTGACGCTGAGCATGCCCAGGATCTGCCCCCCCTTCTGGTAGTCGAACGTATAGTATCCGTAGAACTCGTCGCCATGGATCTCGTAAGGGCCTCCCCCGCGGACTCGCGACAGGTAATCGGCCGCGATTTTCACCGCCTGCTCTTCACTGATCGTATTGCCGCTGGCCGCCCCAGCCCATGAGCCCATCATGCCGTATTTGGTGTTCCACATCATGTTCGGCCCAAACTCGGGGCGGATAGCGCCCGTGAAGGGATCCACTAAGAGCTCGAAGGCTGCCTTGTCCGTGTCAGTTTCCACGATCAGCGCGTACAGGTTGTACTCGAACTCCATGATCTCCTCGATCTTCAAGTTCTTGGCACCCAGGCGGGTGAGATATTCAGTCACGAGTTGCTCGGCCTTCTTGATGTCCACTGTGCGCTGCCAGGAGCTTCCCGGCAACCCGTTTCCGTCCCACCAAGGAGCTCCGCCCATCATGCCCCTGCCCATCATGCCCCCACCCATCATGCCGGAGCCGTACATGCCTTGAAACCCGTAAGGGCGCGGCCGATCCGCTTGGCCTTTCGCGCTCGCCATGGAAGCGATCCCCACTACCAAGGCGACCAGGATTGTTCCCATCTTCCCCGCCAAAGTCCTCTTACCGTTCATTCCGAACCTCCTAAGCAAAAATTTCATGCAACTAGCCTACTTGAGTTGCATGAACGGAGTGTGAACGATCCATGTTTTTCGCGTAGCGAGACAAACGCCCTCAAAGCATCAAACAAATAGGCGAGTTCTTTCTCCCAGCGCATCCTGCCCTTTGGGGGAGGCGTTCCACTTTGTCAGACCTGAGGCCCTGTAGCTCAGAATACGTATCCTGCCCTGGGCTACTGCCAGGAAAAATACAGGAAGGCCTGCTGTGCTGCCCAGCATCCATCGGTGATCCTTTCAGGCACATGCCAGTACTTCCTAAATCCCCTGGAAGCGAAGCCAGGAGGTGATCAGCCTGGGAAGGTCCACTGCATTGGCATAGGACAGAACCGAGACGGCCAGGAAGACAAGAAACAGGGCCAGGCGCCCAGGGTAGAGCAGCGTCCGCAGCGATGTGCTGGAGGCGCGCACTCGGCGGGTTATCCGAAGGATGTAGAACACCGCCAGCAGCAAAGCCAGGAACAGGAAGACCGAACCAAACAGGAGCTTGGGGCCAGCCGGGTCTCTCGACCCCCACTGCTCCAGCCAGGTGGCCAGTCCGAACAAGGCTATATTCAGCCGAGACAGGCTTCCCGTGAAGATCAGCACCCCCAGTGCCACCAGGAAGACCCCGCTGGCCACCTTGATGCCGTGCAGGTGCGGCCGCACGCGCTGCATCTGCCGGCTGAAGGAGCTGAAGAACGCGCCGGCCAGCAGGAACGGGGTACCCAGCCCCAGGGAGTACAGCGCCAGCAGGGCCACTCCGTTTGCCACCTTTTCGGAGGTGCCAGCCAGGAAGAGGATAGAGGCCAGGATCGGTCCCACGCAGGGCGTCCAACCTGCCCCGGATCAGCCGGTCTCTCATTTCGTTGCCTAAGGCGATCAGGGTATGCATGTTGGCCGTGCCCCCCGGCGTACTCCCTTTGCTCTAATGCGCAGGCTTTACCCCGATTACCGAAGCAGAGCGCAGGGCCGCTCATAACGCATAGCCGCGGGGGTTTTTCAGTAGTTATATTAGCTAATCAGTAATGTAACGGAACGCCACATAAACATGGTATGGAGGAAGCAATGAAGCGTACGTTATCTATCTTGATGGTTGCACTTGCCATAGGGGCGGCCTCGGAGCGGCTATGGGCCCAGATGCCCGGACACGGGGAACACATGATGGCGCCCTCCATGGCTCCGGAGGGTTTCGAGCGCTCCACCGCGGGGCTGGCTGCAGTCTCGCCCTCGCGCGATGTCATGTTGAAGGACAAGGCGGTGTTCGAGCTGACCGCTGCACCGGTGAGCAAACAATTGTCGGGAAGAACCCTGCGCATGTATGCCTACAACGGCAGCATCCCGGGACCGCTGCTGCGGGTGAAGCAGGGCAGCACCCTGACCGTGCGCTTTACCAATCGCCTGGATCTGGACTCCTCCGTGCATTGGCATGGGGTGCGTGTGGAAAACGGCTCCGACGGTGTGCCCGGCGTGACCCAGAGCCCGGTTCGGCCGGGCGATGAATACACCTACCGCCTGCGTTTCCCGGATGCTGGGCTGTTCTGGTATCACCCGCATCTGCGGGAGGACGTGACGCAGGAGTTGGGCCTCTACGGGGGGATCCTGGTCGAGCCTTCCGCCAAGCCCGGGCAGCTGGGAGGCTGGCCTGCGACGGACCGTGAGGTAGTGGTGTTCCTGGATGACATCTTTCTCATTGCAAATGACGTGGCGCCTTTCTACCGGGAAGTCGTGACACACGCTTTGAGCGGTCGGTTCGGAACGACCTTTCTAACCAACGGCCTCACCAATTGGGGCCTGGAGGTCAAGCAAGGCGAGCGGGTACGCTTCTATTTTGCCAACTCGGCCAACACCCGCACCTTCGCCGTTTCTCTGGAGGAGCACTCCTTGAAGCTGATCGGCTCTGACGGCGGCAGGGCGGCCCGGGAGGTACTCACCTCGTCGGTTGTGCTGGGGCCCTCGGAGCGGGCCATTGTGGATGTGCTGTTTCAGAGCCCGGGCTCCTTCCGCCTGGAACACCGCAGCCCTCAACGCACTGTGAGCCTGGGGACGATTCGGGTGCTGAAAGCCTCCGCGGCCGCGGAGACGGGGGACTTCTTCCGCCCGGGCGGCGACGATGGCATCGTACGACAGGCCGCGTCCCTGGTCGCTCGCGCTCCTTCCCAGCCGGACTACGTGCTGGACCTCAAGGTCAAGGGCGCCATGATGGGCATGGGTGGGATGATGATGGAGATGGAAAGGCCGTCCCCTATCGAATGGGAAGAGGATGGCCACATGGCCATGATGAACGCCATGTCCAGCAGCCAGACCCTGCGTTGGATCATCTCGGACCGTAATAGCGGCCGCGAAAACATGGACATTCAGCTGCAGGTAGCAGTAGGGCAGGTGCGCCTGCTGCGTTTGGTCAACGATGTAAACTCTGAGCACCCCATGCAACACCCGATTCACTTGCATGGCCAGCGCTTCCTGGTGGTGTCTCGCGACGGAAAGGCGGAGACCAATCCAGTGTGGAAGGACACGGTGCTGGTGCCCGCGGGCTCCAACTACGATCTGCTGGTAGAGTTCGACAATCCCGGCCGGTGGCTGCTGCATTGTCACATCCCGGAGCACATGGAAGCCGGCATGATGGCGGTATTTAAAGTGAAGGAAGTTTCGTCTTGAAGCCAAGCGGCAGGCAGGTCCTATGAGCGATGAGAGACGGCCGCGCGAGGTTCTGGCCCTGGCCTTACTGGCTCAGGATCATTTGCAGAACGAAGCAAGAGAAAAGGGGGCGGTATGAGCGAGGCTATGCCCGGGGACCAGGCTTGTGGCAGAAGGATGAACCGCAATATGGCGTATGCAGTGGTGAGGCATCGAGGAGTGGACTACCTGTTGTGTTGCCCCAGGGGGGAAAAGGTAAGCGCGGATGACTAAGGTCGGGGAATACTCAGGAGGGAGGTGATGATTCGTGGCACAAGATCCAGTATGCAAAATGCAGGTGGAGGAGAAGAAAGCCGCCGCCAAAGCGGAGCACATGGGCAAGACTTACTATTTCTGCTCCGAGGGCTGCAGGCGAGCCTTCGAAAAGGATCCTCATAAGTACGTGGAGCACTGAGTGGATTCAAGCCAGCTTGACGCATCCGGCGTAGAGGAGAAGAAAGATTTCTCGCTCCAGCCGGTCCATTAGATTACGGTGGCCTACCATGCGGATGATCATGTACTGCGCGCCGCCCGCCAGAAGCACGATGCTTATAATCAGCAGCGTGTACTTGAGGGTGAGCGGGAAGCGTATCCGCTCTCTCGGGGCTCGTTGGCAGCTCGGAGAGCGGCGTGCGGGACAGCAGCCTAGCGGTGAACGCCGGCGCTTTGTTAGCTATGGCCACGGGACATCGCCGATCCCGTGAATGCTGTTGCAGAGTCGGGCGAGCGTGAAAAGGTAGGACAGCCCTTCCTGATAGTACTCCTGGACCCGGCCCCCGGAGCTTCCGGCGGCGACGTTCAGGACGCACCGCTCGGCCCTGCGGCACACCGTCCTGGCGATGTGGGCCCAGGCGGCGCTCGGATGGCCGTCGGGGAGGACAAACCCCTGGAGAGGGGGCAGGCTCCGTTCCATCCGTTGCATGGCCCGTTCCAGACCGGTGATCCGGCCCCGGTCGATGTCCGGCAGCAGTCCCGCTGCCCGACTGCCCGGCATCGCCCCCAGGCGGGCCCCCGCCTGGAGGAGGTCCGCCTGGATTGCGGAGAGCTCCGCCCTGAGGTCGCCTTCTCAACAGGCCGGTCCGTCCCCGGTTTCCGCTTCTGATCGTCGTCTTACGGTTTCCGGCCCGGAGTGTCGATTTGCGGCCGCGCTGATCGACTGCATATTGATCTCACACCTGACGGGGAGGGTGTTGTGAAAGTATTCGACAAGCTTCTCATCAACTCGCTGGTGGCCGGGGTGACGAACAGCTTCCTTTGGTTCGCGGTGACCTTCTGGGCCTACCTGGAGACCAGGTCCGTCCTGGCACCTCCATCATCGGCGGTTCGTTCATGCTTCTATCGGCCGTCTTGGGCCTCTACTTCGGGACATTCGTCGATCGTCGGAAGAAGAAAACGGCGATGCTCTTCTCCTCCGTGGTGTCGCTCGTCGCCTACCTTCTCGCGACGCTCCTGTACCTCGTTACCCCGGAACGCGAGCTCCTCGTTCTAGGCGGTATCAGGTTCTGGGTGTTCGTCGCGCTCATCCTTTGCAGTGCCGTCGTCGGCAGCATGCGCATGATCGCTCTCTCGACGACCGTCACTCTGCTGGTTCCCGAAAAGGATCATGACCGGGCCAACGGCATGGCCGGCACCGCGAACGGGGTGTCGTTCGCGATCACGTCGATCTTCAGCGGCCTCGTCATCGGACAACTCGGCATGCTTTGGGCGCTCGGTATCTCCGTCGCGCTGACCGTGGTGGTGCTCCTGCACCTGCTCACGATCAGGATCCCGGAAGCGCAGCCTGTTCCGGCGGCCGACGAGAAACCCAAGACGATCGACGTGCCGGGCGCCTTGCGGGCTATCCGCTTGATCCCCGGGTTGATGGGGCTCATCTTCTTCGCCACCTTCAACAACCTCCTGGGCGGCGTGAAACCCGCTTCGAACGCTGTTCCTGGCGAACATCGTGATGTGGACGATCGCCATGGGGTTCCCCGTCCGTTCGTCCATCGTGCTGCTGGTGATCGGCTTCTTCATCTACATGGGCCTGGTACCCGTAGTGCAGGCGGCGGAACAGACGATTATCCAGGCGGTGGTGCCCTACCAGAGGCAGGGGCGGGGCTTCGGTTTTGCCCAGACGGTGGAGCGGGCAGCCTCGCCGATTTCGGCTTTTCTGATCGGGCCGATCGCCCAGCTCTGGGTCATCCCGTTCATGAGCACCGGGAGCGGAACGCGGCTCATCGGTCGCTGGTCCCGGACCGGTCCGGACCGCGGCATTGCGCTCGTCTTCATGCTGGCCGGTCTCGCCGGGTTGATCACGATGATCGCCATGAAGTCGCGACCCTACAGGATCCTGTCGGCGCGCTACGCCGACGTCCCCAGGCCGCAGCTGACGGAACCGGCGCCGGATACGCCCGATTCCTGAGCCGAGTGACAGCTCCGGGCGATCCCCGGGGTCGGCTGCTTGCCTTGACGCGCGCGGATGGGCGGCACTACTGTAGCCCATGAGCTGGTTGAAGGAAGCATTCGGCACCGAGAAGCCCATCATCGCCATGTGCCACCTGGAGGCCCTGCCCGGGGATCCCTCCTACGACCCCGGCAAGGGCCTGGGCTGGGTGATCGAACGGGCCCGCCAGAACCTGCGCGCCCTGCAGGGAGGCGGGGTGGACGCGGTGATGTTCTCCAATGAATCCAGCCTGCCGTACCTCACCAAGGTGGAGCCCATCACCTGCGTGACCATGGCCCGGATCATCGGAGAGATCCTGGCCGAGATCCGGGTTCCCCACGGGGTGAACGTGCTGTGGGATCCCCTGGCCACCATCGACCTGGCCGTGGCCACCGGCTCCCTTTTCGTGCGCGAGATCTTCAGCGGGGTATACGCCAGCGACTTCGGGCTGTGGAACACCAACGCCGGGGAGGTGGTCCGCCACCAGCACCGCGTCCACGGCGGGAAGGTGAAGCTGCTGTTCAACATTGTGCCGGAGGCCGCCGTGTACCTGGGCAGCCGCAGCGTGGCGGACATTGCCCGTTCCACCGTGTTCAACGACCGGCCCGATGCCCTGTGCGTGTCCGGCCTGACCGCCGGGGTGCCCAGCTCCGCGGAGGCTCTGAAGCTGGTCAAGGCCGCCGTGCCGCAAACCCCCGTTTTCGCCAACACCGGGGTGCGCCTGGCCAACATCGAGGAGCAGCTGGCGGTGGCCGACGGGGCGGTGGTGGGTACCACCTTCAAGCGCGACGGCTACATCTGGAACGAGGTGGACGCCGGGCGCGTAAAAGAGTTCATGGACCAGGTGAAGCGCTTCCGCAAGGGGCGCTGAGGTGGACCCCCGCTGGAGTAAGCTCGGCGACCTGCTGGTGAACCATTCCCTGGAGGTGAAACCGGGGGAGAAGGTGCTGATCGCCATGGGCGAGCTGGAATCCTATCCCCTGGTGCGCGGGGCCTTCGAGGCGGTGGTCCGGGCCGGGGGCTACCCGCAGGTGCAGTTCCTGTCGGAGGACCTGCGGCACCAGCTGCTGAAGCACGGCAGCGCGGAGCAGCTCTCCCGGGTCCCTGATATCGAGGCCTACGGCATGGAGTGGGCGGACTGCTACCTGGGCCTGCGGGGGGCCTCCAACCTGCACGAGCACGACGACATCCCGGCGGAAAAGCTCTCCCTGAACCAGAAGGCCATGGGCCAGGTTTCCACCCTGCGTTGGCAGAAGACCCGCTGGTGCCTGGTACGGGTGCCCAACGCGGCTTTCGCCCAGCAGGCGGAGACCGATGAAGAGACGATCACGGAGATGTTCTTCGATTCCTGCCTGCTGGACTGGCCCAAGGAAACCGCCCGCTGGCGGGAGTGGGCACGGCGCTTGGATGGCACCGGGCGCGTGCGCGTCACCGGCCAGGATACCGACCTGAGCTTCTCGGTGCGGGGCCGGAAATGGTTCGCCTGGGAAGGCCGGAGCAACATGCCGGACGGGGAGATCATGACCGCGCCGGTGGAGGACAGCCTGGAAGGGCAGATCTTTTTCGAGCACCCCGGCGTCCTGAGTGGACGCCTCATCCGCGACATCCGCGTTGTATGGAAGGCCGGCCGCCTGGTGGAAGCCGCCTCCGCTACCAATCAGGATTTCCTGCGGGCGGTGCTGGCCACCGATGCCGGTTCCGGCATCGTCGGGGAGTTCGCCTTCGGCACCAATCCGGCGGTGAACCGCTTCTGCAACGACATCCTGATCGACGAGAAGATCGGCGGGACGGTGCACATCGCCTTCGGCCGCTCCTACCCCCAGTGCGGCGGGCGCAACGCCTCGGCGATCCACTGGGACATCGTCAAGGACCTGCGCTCCGAGGGCAGGGTAGAGGTGGACGGTACCCCCGTGCTGGAGAACGGCAGGTTCCTGTTTTAGGGCAGCCTGTGACCGCCGACTGTCTTCTGGGCATCGACATCGGCACCTACTCCTCCAAAGGCGTGCTGGTCCAGGAGAGCGGCCGGGTGACCGCCTCCGCCGGCGTCGAGCACGAGCTGTCCCTGCCGCGGCCGGGGCACGTGGAGCACGACCCGGAAAAGCTCTGGTGGGGGGACTTCCGGGCGCTGGTCCGGGAGCTGCTCCAGCGCTCCGGCCTGGACCCGCGACGCATTGCCGGGATCGGGATCAGCACGATTTCCCCCGCCGTGGTGGCCGCGGACGAGCAGGGCGTCGCCCTCCGGCCGGCCATCCTCTACGGAATCGACACCAGAGCCACGGGTGAAATCCGGGAGCTTCACGAGCGCACCGGCGCCGCCCTGTCTTCCCAGTCAGCGGCCCCCAAGGTGCTGTGGATCCGGCGCCACGAGCCGCAGGTGTGGGCGCGCACGCGGCGGATCCTGAACGGCTGCGGGTACCTGGTGCTGCGGCTGACCGGGCAGTCCGTGATCGACGTGTACGACGCCGCCCTGTTCGCCCCCTTCTTCGACCCGTCCACGCAGACCTGGCGGCGGGAGCTTGCGGCGCAGGTCGCGCCAGTGGAAATGATGCCCCGGCCGCGGTGGACCTGCGAGCCGGCCGGCCGGGTGACCGGCACTGCGGGGAAGGAAACCGGATTGGCCGAGGGCACGCCGGTGATCACGGGAACCGCCGATGCCGCGGCCGAGGCGATCAGCGCCGGCCTCACCGAGGTGGGCGAGCTGATGCTCATGTACGGGTCCAGCACCTTCTTCATCCTGCGAACCGCCGAGCTTCGTGAGGCGCCCGGGTTCTGGGCTTCGCCGTTTCTGGAGAAGGACAGCTACGTGGTGGCCGGGGGGACCGCCACCGCGGGCAGCCTCACGCGCTGGTTCCGCGACAACTTCGCTCCCGCAGAGCTGGCCGCCCAGCGGGCCGGCAGCGCCGAAGCCTACCAGGCCCTGGCCGGCCTGGCCGCCTCCTCGCCTCCTGGCTCCAACGGGCTGGTGGCGCTGCCGTATTTCGCCGGGGAGCGCACGCCACTGCACGATCCGCAGGCCCGGGGGGTGGTGTTCGGCCTGGGACTGGGCCACTCGCGTGCCGACCTGTACCGTTCCCTGCTGGAGGCGGTCGGCTACAGCATCCGCCACAACCTGGAGGCCCTGGAAGAGCAGGGCTGCCGGGCCCGGCGCATCCTGGCGGTCGGAGGCGGAACGCGCAACCCTGCCTGGATGCAGATGGTGAGCGACATCGCCGGGATCGCCCAGGATATCCCCGACCAGCAGATCGGCGCCAGCTACGGGGACGCCTTCCTGGCCGGCGTCGGCGTGGGGATGTTTCAGGGTCTGTCGGAAATTCACCGTTGGGTCCGGTACCGGGAAACTCTGCGCCCGGAGGCCTCCCTCCGCCCGATGTACGACAGCCTCTACAGGATCTACCGCGAGCTGTACCGCCGCAACCGCGACCTGATGAGCGGGCTGGGTGAGCTGGCCCGCTAGCGAAGCCTCAATCCTTCAACCGTTCCAGCAGCTCGGCGTGGATGATAGCGTTGGAGGCGGCCACCTCCCCGTCCTCGAGCCGGAACCCGCCGCCGTCCAGGGAGCTCACCCGCCCGCCAGCCTCGGTGACCACCAGCACGCCGGCGGCCAAGTCCCAGGGGCTCAGCCCCCATTCCCAGTAGGCGTCCAGCGCGCCTTCCGCCACCCGGCACAGGGCCAGGCTGGCGCAGCCGATGGTGCGCAGCTCCTGCGCGCCCTGGTAGACCCGCTCCATCTCGGCGAGGAGCCGGGCCCGGCCCGTGGGATCGTACGGCCAGCCGGTGGCCACCAGGGAGCGGCGGAGGCTGCCGGAGCCGGACACAGCCAGCGCCCGGCCGTTGCGCCGCGCCCCTCCCCCGCGCAGGGCGGTGAAAAGCTCCCCGGAAAGTGGATCGTGCACCGCGGCGGCCAAGGGCTGTCCGTCGCGCCAGAAGGCCAGCGACACGGCGAAGGGGGCCAGGCCGTGCAGGAAGTTCAGGGTCCCGTCCAGCGGGTCCAGGTAGAAGGCCTCGGCCGGCCTTCCGGGGTTGTCCTTCTCTTCGCTGACCACGGGGGTCCCCGGGAAGGCCCGGCTGAGCATCTGGATCACCCGCTGTTCGATTTCCAGGTCCACCCCGGAAACCAGGTCCGCCGGGCTGGTTTTCTCACGGACCTCGACCCTCCGGCCGAAATGCCGGCGCACGATCAGCCCGCCGGCGCGAACGGCCCGGACCATCGTGGGCAGGAGGCGGCTTTCGGCAGCTGCGCTTCGAACGGGCATGTTGGCTCCTCGGCCTATACTATCATGATCCATGATTTCCGTTGACCGGCACGGAGAACCGAATTATTCTTTCCGAATGAAAAAACTCATCATCCTCACGCTGGTGATCCTGCTGGCGGCGGCCGTCGGCGGCTTCGCCCTGAAGGGCACCCCCAACCTGGCCATAGGGGCCGCGCTGACCACGGTCGACTTCGAAGGGCTTGGGGCCGAGCTGGCCCTGCACATTCCCAAGATCCCCTTGTTTTTCGGGATCGGCTTGGCCTCGCTGCAGGACTTCACCAATCCCACGGTGACCCTGAGCGTCGACTACTGGCTGATGCACAAGCACCTGGTCAGCATCTTCGAGCTGTACGTGGGGCTGGGTCTGTACGGGGCCGGGGCCTTTGACCCGGGCTGGTACGAGGCGGGGCTGCGGCTGCCGATCGGCCTGCAGGCCTGGGTGTTGAAGAACGAGCGGCTGGAGGTGTTCCTGGAGGCGGCCCCGGCCTGGGTGCCCCTGGTGGACGGCGATTTCGACGCCGTCAACTTCCAGGCCCAGGTGGCCCTGGGTTTCCGGCTCTGGTTTTAGTCCAGGGCATTCGCGCGGATCAGACGGTATAGCTGCACCCGGCTCTTCACGCCCAGCTTCTGGTAGATGTTGTAGATGTGATTCTCCACGGTCTTGGGCGATATGAACAGCAGGGTGCCGATTTCCTTGCCGCCGGCTCCTTCCAACAGCAGCAGGATGATCTCCTGCTCCCGGCCCGTGATCTGAAAAGCCGATAGGAAATGCTCGGTGAGCCGGTTCTTCTCGGCGTAAGCCGGGCGATTCAGGTAGCGCAGCCCGAACAGGATGGTCAGCACGTTGAGCACCAGGAAATACAGGGGCTGGGCCAGGCCCTCCAGGAAGGCGAGCCCGGCCAGCGCCGGAAGATAGGCCATGGCCGAATCCAGGTACATCAGCGGGAAGAAAGCCAGGCTCACCGCAAAGAAGAGGGCCAACGCCCGGCGTAGGGCCTTCTCGCCGACCTTCGACAGGTTCACCGCGATCAGCACCAGGCCGTAAAGAACCAGGGCGAACAGGAGCAGGTTCAGCGCCACCCCCGTGAAGGCCCAGCCGGGCAGCAGCAGGTTGGCCAGGGCCGCCGCCACGGCCAGGGCGTCCAGGCAGAAAAAGACCGCCCGCACCCAGCCTGCAAAGGGCAGGCCCAGCAGGGAGTGGTAGAACGGCGGGGCCCAGAAGATGAAGCTCAAGCCCCCGGCGGCGAACAGGATCCAGACGGCGTGCCCGGCCGCGGCCAGGCCCTCCCAGCCCGCGATGCGGGCGTAGAGCTGGACGCTGAAGCCCAGCAGCAGCAGGAACAGGGACAGCAGGAACAGGCCGTAGCGCCGGATGACCGCCTTGCGGTAGCGCTGCCAGATCAGGAAAGTCTGGGCCAGGGAGGCCGCGCCCGCCAGCAGGGCCAGCAGGTAGAACAGCAGCTTCAGGTGGTTCACAGCTCCGCCAGGATGCGTTCCGCGATCCGCGCATAGGCGCCGGTGAAATGATGCCCGCCGGCCAGCTCTACGCACTCCAGCAGGCCGGGATCGGCGCCCCTGCACAACGAGTCGGTCTCCTCCGTGCCATGGAAGCCGAGGATGCGCAGCCCGCGCAGCTTGTCGACCTCGGGGGCCAGCAACAGCGCCGGGGCCTGGGCCCCGAGGTGGGTGTACTCCGTGGCCAGAGGCTCGAAGCGGTTGGAGGTG